>Ga0134126_10011945_pt1 | contig 10960 bp, 9 predicted proteins | sample KB31752_FD_96881 | JGI IMG/M metagenome (GOLD analysis project Ga0134126, IMG submission 96881) | Terrestrial soil microbial communities with excess Nitrogen fertilizer from Kellogg Biological Station, Michigan, USA - KB3-175-2 | ecosystem: Environmental > Terrestrial > Soil > Unclassified ...
GCCAAAGGCTATCGCGCCGGGGGTTACAACAATCCGCTGCCCGTCAACTGCGGCGCCACCACCGGGAGCACCCCGATCCAGGGCACGGACCTGGGCAACATTGGTTTGACCGACCGGCCGAAGACCTTCAAGAGCGACTCCCTCTGGTCTTACGAACTAGGCAGCAAGACGCGCGCCTTTGACGGCAAGCTTGCCGTGGATGCCAGCGTCTATGTCATCAAGTGGAAGGACATTCAGTTCGCCGACAATCTCCCGATGTGCGGCTTCTCCTTCACCACCAATGCCGGCAACGCCACCAGCAAGGGCTTCGAGCTGTCGGTTCAGGCGCGTCCGCTGCAGCCGCTCGAGCTCGGATTTGCGGTGGGGTACGTCAAAGCGAGCTACGACGGTTACGCGTATGCGGGCACCCCAACCCCCGGCGTACTCGCCCTGTCTGGGCCCGGCGATCGCATTCTGGTAGCGCCGCTCACCGTCGCTCTCGATGCCCAGTGGACGTTCTCGGCGTTCCAGCATGACGGCTACTTCCGGGTGAACTACAACTACGCCGACGGCCTCAACCACAACCTCCAGACTCAGGACAACAAGATCGGCGGCTACGACCCGACCCTGCCGGGCCTGCCGGTGTTGAACGATCTGTCGGCCAAGCTCGGCGCCTATCTGGGGCCGGTGAACGCCGCGGTCTACGTCAACAATCTGGCGAACCAACATCCACTGCTGGGCGTGCAGCATGCAACGGCGAGTGATCCGCTGTACCTGGCCGCTACGGTGCGCCCGCGCACCATTGGGATAACGGCTTCCTACCGCTACTGACCGGGACACGGCTCGCGAGCCATGGAAGGCTCCGCCGGTGCTCTCATCCCACGGGATGATGGCTGCAGAGGTGGCGCCGGAGTCAACTGGAGCCACGCATGCGAACCTGAACCAAGGTCGCATCGCGACTCATTATTTGCGGAGGTCTTCAATGGTTTCGAAACGCACCCTTGGTCGGCTGGTCGTGGCTGGCGCTGTCGCCACGGCACTCGCCGGCGTCACGCTGCTCGTCCAGGCTGAACAACCGGCCAAGTCCCAGTACTTCTCGTTCGCCGGCAAAGTACCGACCATCAAAGAAAACGACATCAACGACATCCAGGTCCTGGTGTCCGGCAACCAGAGCAACGGGCGGCAGAGCATCCTCGCCTCTTACTGGACCCCCAAGTTCACGGTACCCCCGCACTTCCACAAGAAGCACGCCGAGACCTTCATCATCCTCTCCGGCCACGTCGAGTGGACCATCGGTGGCGAGACCCACGTGATGGGCCCTGGTGATGCAGTGCACATCCCCCCGAACACCGTGCACAGCGTCAAGGTGATCGGCCCCGAGAACATGAAGTCCATCATGATCTCCGAGCCGGGCGGATACGAAGAGATCTCCGCCTATGACGCGAGCTTCACGCCGGAGCAGAAGAAGGACAAGGCACTGGCGAAGCAGCTGAACGCGCTGGCCGACTTCAATCCGGTCGACCCGAAGTAATTCGCCGGCGGCGGCTTGCGACGTTCCCCCCGTCGCGAGCCGCCTCTCAAACCATCGCGCGGTGCATCACCAGCGAATCGCAGAACTGCTCGAACGCAATGACCTTGCCGTCACGTACATCCCAAACGTGCAACGAGCGGCACCGCAACGGCTTGCCCGTCTTCCCAAACACAGCCGTGTACCAGCCGGAAACCGCGACACTGTGGCCGGCATCGTGAAAGCGTTCCGGAGTGAACGCGAAATTGACCCACTCCTCGCCCAGCGGAACAAACACTCCTGAAAACACGGCGTCCGGTCCGACATAGGTCCCCCCGTAAGGAGTTCCCGCCATTTCCGTCCACCGCACCTCCGGCGCCAACTGCCGCCCCATCTCATCGATGTTGCCGTTGGATGCCGCGGCGTAAAACGCCTTTACCACTTCGAGCGCGTTTCTCATCGGAGCCTTCCTCTGCCGGTCAAACCGGCGCAGCGCCTGTGTCATAAAAAATCATGGACGCTCTTTGGATGAAGGCGCCGGCCGGGTTGTTCTTGACAGCCCCCTCGCGGGTCAAGCCCAGGAATTTGCCGGTCGAGCGCAGATCACCGAAATTGAGGAAGAACACCGAGGCCACTGGAATCTTGAACTCCCGAAAGGTGAACAGGTACTGGTCGTCCGCGAACTTATAAGTGCTCGCCAGATCGACGTCACCGTGTCCGCGCTGCTCACCCACCAGACATTGCCAGGCGTAGCGCTCGGAGCTGAGATAGGTGTGTTCGTAAAGATGGTTGGGGCTGTAGCGATAGAAGGCCCTGAGGCCGATGAGATCGCGCGTCGGATGCGGCGCGATCACTGTAGGCGCGGCCGGCCCCGTACCCACCAGCCCTACTTCGAACACCTGCTCCACGAGCGGCTGGCCTGCGACCGCCTCATCTCGGGCAACGGACTTCACCGACAGGACCTGACGGGTCGTCGTGTTGACAATGAGCGTCAGGGCCTCGCGCGGCCTGGACTTGAACGTCACATCGACAAAATAGGTCGTCGGCGCGACCAGTATGGCCTCGTACCAGTCGGTACCGCTCTGGCCGGCGGCGCTCCAACGCACCTGGTCGGAGCCTGAGAATTCCAAACCCAGCCGGTTGCCACCGAAGGTCAGCTCGAGCTTCTGTCCGACCAGAGCATCACTGCCCGGCAGACGGTTGGTATCGATGCCTGCGGCAAAATCCTCGTAGTTCTTCCAATTAGCAGGTCGGGACATGAAATGCGCACCTTCAATCGGCAAAAGCCAGTGTGGGTAAATCAACAGCGAGCGCCCCGCCATCCACAACCGTCACCGTGCCGGTCATCATGGCCGCATCGGCGGACGCCAGGAAACAAGCAACCCCAGCCACCTCTTCCGCGGTAGCAGGTCGCCGCAGCGGCACGTGCTTTGTAACGAGCGCATACGCTTCGTCCACGGAAGCGAGACCGTACTTCTCCTGAATAACAGTCATCTGCTCGTCGGCCATCGGCGTACGAATCCATCCCGGACAGAGCGTGTTGATACGGATGCCTCGCGGACTGTAGTCCCGCGCGATCGATCGCGTGAGGCCGACGAGCGCATGCTTCGTCGTGACGTATCCGACGACGCCGGGGCCGGATGCCAGGCCCGCAATGGATGAAACGACGACAATATTGCCCTTGCGCTCAATGAGCTCGGGCAAACACTCCCGGACGCTGACAAAGGCGGTCGTAAGATTCGTGTGGAGTGCCTGCGCCCATTCAGCATCATCAGTGGACAGGGCTTCCCCGATCCCGTGGCCGCCCGCGTTGGCCATCAACACGTCCAGTCGGCCGTACTGAGCTTGCGCAAGCGCGATCGCCTGGCGCACATCGCCGCCGCTGCCCGCATCGCCGGCGAACGAGGCACAGCCCAAACTATCGGCCACCTCCTTGAGCGGCGCGCTGCGGCGCCCCATCAAGACAACCCGGCCGCCATCCTGGATGAAGCGCGCTGCAATAGCAGCGCCCAAGCCAGTGCCCCCTCCGGTGATCAATGCAACTTGCCCGTCGAAACGTCCCATAGCCCCACCCACAGTCAATGTCACAGGCAGTGTAGTAACGCGCTGTTACAAGGACGCGGCCAGGGGTGAACAAAAGGGCCACCCAGGAGGAACCCGGGCTCCTGCCTCCCAGACTCAGTCGGGTTGGAACGCCTGGCGTTCCCGCCGCAACTCTGATGGCGACACCCCGTAACGATCCCGGAATACGCGCGCGAAATGCGTCGTGTTATTGAATCCCCACTCGAATGCCACCGTAGAGACGGTCTTGGCCAACTGACTCGGGTCGCTGAGGGAACGGTGGCACGCTTCCAGCCGTCGTCTCAGAATATAGCGTGATACGGCCTCATCGCCGCTCGCGTACAACTTGTGTACATAACGGGGCGAGATCTTGAAATGGCTTGCGATGGCGGTCGGGGTGAGATCCGGATCGCTCAAGTGCAGGTCGATGTAGTGGCGAATGCGCAGCTTCCAGACCGTCTGCACGGTCGAGATCTCCAGCGGCGCATCACCGCAGTCCATGAACGCTGTCGCCAGTAAGTCGCACACCGTCCCCGCGAGTCGGTCGGCGGACATGGGGTTCACCGAACTTTGGCACTCCTGCCAGAACTCGCTCGCGAACCGGGCGGCCAGTAAGCAGGTGCCCTTATCACCGCGCATGTGGCGGTTGATATACAACTCCGGGGTAGGAATGCGGCGCTTGAGCAACGCCTGTGGAATGCGCAACACCAGCATGTCGTTGGCGCCGCCGAGAAGCAGCTCGCACGGCAGCGTGTTGTCGCACAGCACGAAATCGCCTGCTTCGAGCACCACCTCGGTGTTGGCCTGGCGATTGATGCAGGTTCCGTGGCACTGAATGTGCACCAGATAGGCCGCGGGCAACGACCGATTGGCGCCATGGGAATGGATTACGCGGGTCGGCGTCGAAACCGCCTCGATGAAGCCAATACCACCGAATTCCGCGGCCTTGAGGGTCGCATCGAAGGCAGTGTCCCGGGCCGGCTCGACGTGCAGGCTGGTGATCACATCGGAAGCGTGCTCGTCCCAGAACTCCACCTTGCGATGGCTGGCCACGTCACGAGTCGTGTAGGTCAGAAACCCCATGATGACCGCCAGCTTACTCCACCACGCCGTGGTCACGCCAATATCGGCCCCCCTTTTAGTTACCCGTGCCCGGCAGGCCGGCGGCTCGTGCCGCCTTCATCAGGTCGCGCACCTTGTCGTGCGGGATGCCATCGATGGTGACTCCATCGATACCCTTCATGGTGGGCGCCGCGACCATCGCGTTGATGATGGCCTCTTCGGTCGCCTCGACGGTCGCACTGAACAGCGCGCTGATGTTGCTGTTGGATACGGTGTGCACCGCATTGGGCCCCGGAGGATTGTCGGCACCGCGGTTCGCGGTCGAGAAGGCTACGAAGATGTCGCCGGAGCCATTGCCGGAGGTGGAGCCGGTTCGCGCCAATCCCATGGTGGCACGGCGCGCCAGGCGCTTGAGTTGGTCGGGAAGTAGCGGCGCGTCGGTGGCCACTACGATGATGATCGAGCCGAGATCCTGGTCCGGCTTACGGTGCAATGCCGCCAGCTCTTCGGACTTCGCGGGAATCGCCAGACCGACGCGGACACCTGCGACGCGCAGCTGCGAGCGGAAGCCGCAGTTACACTGCACGAACACTCCGACTGTGTAGCCGCCATATTTCTTCTCGACCACCCGGGACGCCGTGCCGCTGCCACCCTTGAACTGATAGCAGACCATGCCCGTGCCGCCGCCAACGCTGCCCTCAGCAATCGGGCCACCTTTGGCGCCATTGATAGCCGAGTAGACGTCCTGCTTGGTCACGTGGAAGCCGTTGATGTCGTTCAGCGCCCCGTCCCAGGTCTCCGCCACCACCGGCAGCATCCACGGCTGCTCCGTCAAACGTCCCGCATCGACGTTCCAGGCAATGATCGAATCGCGCACCAGGCCTACCGAGTGGGTGTTGGTGATGGCGACCGGTCCTTCCAGCTGGCCGGACTCCTCGATCCAGGTGGTTCCAGTCATCTCGCCGTTGCCGTTCTGGGAGAACCAGCCCGCATAGACGGGCGAGGTGTCCTGTCGCCCCCGCGGCAGGATGACGGTTACGCCAGTGCGCACCGGACCCTTGCCCACCACCAACTTACCGTCGCCCTCGATCTTGGTGGCGTAACCGACCTCGATTCCTTTGACATCCGTTATGGCGTTCAGCGGCCCCGGGGTCCCATCGAACGGAATTCCGAGGTCGCGGGCACGCTCTTTGGCGCCGGGTGCCGCCAGCGCCGCGGCCATCGCACCCCAAGCCATCATCAGCATTGCTACGCGTCGCACTGTTCCCCCTTCATATGCCACTCGCCGGATTTGGAGCAATTCTATATACTTGTTAAGTAATTCTACACGAATCAGGGTTTTAGCGCGCGGCGCATGAAGAAAACACTACAGATCGCCGTGATCCCGGGCGATGGTATCGGCCGGGAAGTCATCCCTGAAGGGTTGCGCGTACTGGAGACGGTGGCCAACCGTTTCGGCCTCGAGCTCGCGTTCCAGCATTTCGACTGGAGCTGCGAGACTTACACCCGCACCGGCCGGATGATGCCCGAGGACGGGCTGGACCAGTTGCGGCGCTTCGACGCCATCTACCTCGGCGCCGTCGGGTTTCCCGGTGTACCAGACCATGTGTCGCTGTGGGGCTTGTTACTCCCGGTGCGCCATGAGTTCGAGCAATATGTGAACCTGCGGCCCTGCCGCCTGTTCGCGGGCGTGCAATCGCCGTTAGCCGGGGTGGCCCCAGGCGGGATCGACATCACCATAGTCCGCGAGAATACCGAGGGAGAGTACTCCGCCCTCGGCGGCCGGATGTTTGCCGGTACCGCACGCGAAGCCGTCATTCAGGAAGCGGTATTCACTCGTGTTGGAACCGACCGCGTCATGCGATACGCCTTCGAGCGGGCTACGGCCGGGGCTCGCAAACGTGTCGCATCGGCGACCAAATCGAACGGCCTGCGCCACTCCATGCCTTTTTGGGATGAGCGTTTCGAGGCCATGGCAGCGCAATATCCCAACGTGGCCGCCTCGCAATACCACATCGACATTCTGACAGCGCACTTCGTGCGTGATCCGGGACGCTTCGATGTGGTCGTGGCCAGCAACCTGTTCGGCGACATCCTGTCCGATCTGGGCGCGGCCATCACCGGCAGTATGGGGCTGGCGGCTTCCGCCAATCTCAACCCTGAAAAACGTCACCCCTCCATGTTCGAGCCGGTACACGGCTCCGCGCCGGACATCGCCGGCCGCAATATTGCCAATCCGATCGCAGCCATCCTTTCCGCCGGCATGATGCTGGAACACCTTGGCTTCCCGGAGGCCGCAGCGAGTATTACCGCGGCGGTGGAGAGGGCCCTCGCCCCTGGGGCGCCGCGAACCCCGGATCTCGGCGGCACCGCCACCTGCACCGAAGTGGGTAAGGCCGTTGCGAGCCTGCTCTGATCCGGTCTGACTAAGAAGGTCAACACCCCTCCATGCGGACTCCACGCAAGCCCCCTACCCGCCGCCAACCAGCGCCTCTGCTGGAAGACGCTGACGGGGAAGACGTTCCAATCCGCGACCTGTCGCGCTCGCTACCGATGGCGCTGATGCGGGCGCGCGAGGCGGTCATGGCGTACTTCCGCCCTCATCATCGCAAACATGGTGTGACCGAGCAGCAGTGGCGCGTTCTGCGCGTTCTCAACAAGGCCGGCGACCTCGAGATCGGCGAGCTCGCGCGCAGGTCCGTGTTGATGCCGCCCAGCCTGTCGCGCATCTTGCGCGACCTTGAAGCCGCCCGCATGGTCAACCGGCGGCCGGTCCCAGGTGATTTGCGCCGCAGCCTGATTTCCTTGAGCCCCGCGGGGCGCGATCTGTTGGCGAAGGTCGCGCCATTGTCGGAGACGAGCTTCGCGGAGATCGCGCACGCCTTCGGCGAGCGCAACCTCAACCACCTCTTCAAGCTGTTGAGCGAGCTCGAGAGCGAGCTGAATTCAAACCTGCGGCGTAAGGAAATTGCGCGGCAGGAGACTGACGGCCGCAAGCGCCAGCGCCGCGGCGAAGCCCGGCAGGGCCGCGACGATAAAAATCTCGCGCACCGACCAGGCGTTGGCCAACATCACACCTCCGGCGAGCGGTCCGATGAATGATCCGACCCGGCCGGCGCCGAGCGCGAAGCCGGTGCCGGTCGAACGCAGCGTGGTCGGGTACATGGAAGCGATCACGACATAGAGCGCCGGCTGTCCGCCCATCACACAGCTGCCGGCGAAGAACAATGCCGGAATGAGAATCGCCGGCTCCTGGTAGCCAAAGCCCACCACCAGCGCCGCGCTGCCCGCGATCAGCCCACCAACAGCGGTCGCCCGGAAACCTCCGAACCGGTCGATCAGGCGCCCGAGGACAATAGCGCCGACGACACCGCCGACATTCGGTAGCACCGTCGATAGCAGCGCCGCCCGCGTGGAAAGTCCGGCGAGCTTCATGACCGTCGGCAGCCAGCTCAACAGGAAATAGAGCATGAAGGTGTTGAGCGCGGCGACCAGCGTTATCAGCAGCGTGGGCCACGTCCGGCCGGGACCGAACAACAGCCCGATGGAGACCCGCTTCTGGGAGTAGTCCGCGCTGGTGAAATGCGTGCTCGGTGTGAAGCGCGCAGCCGGATCGATCCGACGCAACAACACAGCGATGTCGGCATCGCGATCGCCGCGAGCGGCCAGGAACCGGATGGACTCCGGCAGCCGCCACGCGGCCCACGCGGCCATCGCCAACGGCACCAGCCCGCCGACATAAAACACCGAGCGCCAGCCGAAGTCAGGAATCAACCAGCCGGCGACCAGCCCGCCCAACATGGAGCCGAACGGCAACGCCGAAAAAGTGAGGGTCGTCAGGGCGCCGCGCCGCTTCGCGGGCGCGTACTCCGAAACCAGCGCGATCAGGTTGGGCAGGATGCCGCCAGTTCCCAATCCCATCAGAAAACGAAATGCTGCCAGCACAGGAAGTGAAGGCGCGAAGGCAGTCAACAGCGAGAACACCGCGAACAGCAGTGTGGCAATGATTACCGGCCGCTTGCGTCCCCACCCGTCGGCCAGCGGCCCGAGCGTCAACGCACCGAACACCATGCCCAACGGTGTCGCCGTGAAAGCAACGCTGAGCGCGGTGGGCTCGATACCCCATTCCCGCGCTACCGATGGCCCCGCTAGCGCCATCGACTGCAGATCCAGTCCATCGAGCGTGGCAATCGCCATTGCAGTGGCGAAGACGCTCCACTGCAGTCGACTGACCGGCCGCTCGTCGATGAAGCGGGCAACGTCGACTTGCGACGTGCCCGCTGCATTCGATCCCGACACCGCGACCGCCGTGTCTGCAGTGTCAGCCGCCACCTTAGTAGCGATAGACCGCCGTTACACCGAAGGTGCGCGGGCGAATCGTGGTCGCGGTCAGCTCGGCACTCGGCAGGCCGAAGAACGTTACCACGCCGCGAGTCTCGTTCAGGTACGGCTGCGCATTGAACAGGTTGTTCGCGAACAAAGACACGTCCCACTTGTCCAGATTCATGCCCAGGCGTGCGTTGGTCTCGCCATAGCCAGGGGACACGAAGTTCTGGTTCGTGGTCGTGAACGCGCCCACCACATTGGCCGGAATGACCGTGCCAGCGTCACGTCCTGTGAACGTGTAGTCGACGTGCAAGTACGACGCGTTCTGGAACATGTTGAACGAGTACGTTCCGGAGAGAGTCCCCGTGGGCTGCGAGCCCGGCAGTGCTTCTCCGTTGAGCGTGTAGTACTTCGGCGGCGCAACAGGCTGCCCCGGCGCCGGCGGCGGCGTAACAACCTGCAGCGACTCGGTGGACTTCACGTGCTGGTAACCCGCATTGAGCGACAGCAGCAATGAGTCGAGCGCGCGCCAGTTGATGGCCAGGTCCGCACCGCGGCTCTGGGCCTTGCCCAGATTGCTGGTAAACGACAGCGAGCACTGGGTCAGGTTGACGTTACGAATCTGATTGTCCCAGTCGATCTGGAACACGCTCGCATCGATCTGCAGACGGCCACCCTCGGTCTTGAACTTGGTACCGAGCTCATAGCTCCACACATCGTCAGGCTTGTAGGTGAGCGGCGCGGCATCCAACCCGATGGCCTTCAGGTCGTCCTTACAGGCGGCGTTGTTCAAAGGAGGATTGATACCACCGTCGCGGAAACCCTTGGTCGCGCTGCCGTACACCAGGAAGTCATCCGTCTTGTAGGACAACATGTACTTCGGTGTGGTGGCGTTCGCCGACTGCGAACCACCCTCGGACGCAAGTCCCGAGACGATACCGGTCACCGGCCCGCCCTCGAGGTTGGTGAACGAATCGCTCAGCTTGGAATAACGCAGACCGACGGTGGCAATGAAGTGATCGATGATCCGGAAGTCGACCTGGCCGAAGGCCGCCTTTTGCGTACTGTTCAGGCTGGAGTTGCCGTAGAACGAGTACTTGCCGTCCAGCAGCGGCGCATGCAACAAGCCGTTGACGCAGTTCGCCGGGATGATGGGAGCGGGACCGCAAGCGAACGCCAGCGGACCCTGGCTGATCAGCGTGCCCATCCACGGGTCGTACACGTGGTTGTTGGCGTTGTCCTGCTGCTTCGAGTAGTAGATTCCCGCCACGTACTTCAGGCGTGCATCGCTGTCGGTCGACTGGATGCGCACTTCCTGCGTGAAATAGTGCTGCGCCTGGACTTCGTTGCCCGGAGTCACATTGGTGGGGTCGATCGGGAAGATCTGCCCCGCCCAGTTGCCCACTTCCAGATTCGAGAAATCGATCTGGTTGGACTGGGAGCGGTCATAGTAGGACGTGTTCGAGATGATCTCGGCATTGGGCAACGCGTAGTCGATCTTCAATGCCGGCAGAGTCAGGTGCTGATCGCCGAACTGCGCGCTCGGCTTCAAGTTCACGTACTGGCCGTGGGCCGCATCACCGTAGTTGCTCACGAACGTCGGCAGGGTGCTACCCGGCGGGCCGAAGGGATTCGGGCTGGTCACGCCGTCGGAATGCAGGAAGAAAGTCGGCGAGCCATTTGCATGCACGTGCTGGAAGAAGACCGACGGTGTGATCGTCAGGTTGTCCAGCGGCTTCCAACCCAGTGCGAACCGCGCGGACGTGGTGTCCTTGTAGTTCGCATTTCTTTCGGTTGTCTGGCCAGTGTAATAGCTGACAGTGTCAACATAGCCGCCGTCATGGCGATTCCAGACGCTGGCGCGGAAGCCGAGCACGTCCTGGATGATGGGCATGCCACCGGCAACACCACCCTCGTAACTGGGTGCGCAATTTTCCGTGAAGGCGTATTCGCTACGGACATACATGGACGAGTTGGAGAGATACGGCGCAGGGGTGATGAAGCGCACCGTGCCGCCGTCGGAGC
>Ga0134126_10011947_pt1 | contig 10960 bp, 13 predicted proteins | sample KB31752_FD_96881 | JGI IMG/M metagenome (GOLD analysis project Ga0134126, IMG submission 96881) | Terrestrial soil microbial communities with excess Nitrogen fertilizer from Kellogg Biological Station, Michigan, USA - KB3-175-2 | ecosystem: Environmental > Terrestrial > Soil > Unclassified ...
TCACGCGCCGCTCGACATATTCCTCGTGCGCAAGCTCGGCCTGCCCGGGCACGAGGAGTTCGCGATGGGCGCGATTGCCAGCGACGGTGTCGTAGTGCTCGACGACGACGTCATCCGCACACTTGGCGTGGATCAGCGCGCCGTCAACGTCGTCATCGCACGCGAGCGTCGCGAGCTCGAGCGTCGCGAATCCGCGTATCGCGGAGACAGGCCGGAGATCGACGTACGCGGGTGCATCGTCATACTGGTGGACGACGGGTTGGCGACCGGGTCCACGATGCGCGCGGCAGTGCTCGCCTTGAGGCCGGAAAAACCACAGCGCATCGTCGTCGCGGTCCCGGTTGCCGCCGTCGAAACGTGCAGATCGTTTCGCGAGGGCCCTGACGCGGCCGATGAAGTCGTCTGCCTGTCCACGCCGGAGCCGTTTCAGGCTGTCGGCCTCTGGTACGACGTATTCGACCAGACCAGCGACGACGAAGTGCGTGCGCTCCTGAACAGCGCGCGACTGTACGCACCGCAACACTGACGCGGACGCGACTGCCATTCGTTCAGGCGACAACAATATGGCGTCCCATGCATGGTCGGTACGCGAGTTGCCAACTTCAGTAGAATGCGCCGCGCGAACGCGCGGCCGCATCATCATCACGCGGGAACAACGATGGGCACTCACATAGGAGTCACACACAGCGAACTCTCAGCCGTCCGGGAGATAGAGGGCGGCTCAACGACAGAAGCCATCGGCGGGGCCGCCGCGATCGTGCTCGGGATTCTCGGGCTGCTCGGCATCCTCCCGATTTCACTCGCATCGGTGGCGTCGATTGCGGTTGGCGCTGGACTGGTTGCCGCCGGCGCAACCATTGCCGGGCGTTATGAGCGGGTCCTGCTCGGCGCCGGCACGGAGCCGACCGCCGCGCGGCGTGAGATAGCAGGCGGCCTCGGTATGGAAGCCGTCGCTGGCGCAGCGGCAATAGTACTCGGAATTCTTGCGCTCCTCGGCAAGGATTCCTTGACGCTGCTTGCCGTCTCGGCGATCGCCGTTGGAGCGGGTCTTCTCATGGCCAGCGGCTCGATGGCCCGCCTCGAATCACTCATCCGGTGGGAGCTGGGGCGCGGCACCGAGCCACGGAGCCACGACACGATCTACGCGTCGGCTGGCTCGGAGGTAATCGTCGGAGTCGGAGCCATCGTGCTCGGTATTCTGGCGATCGTAGGCTTCGATCCGATCACGCTCACCCTGGTCGCGATACTCAGCATCGGCGCGTCCCTGCTACTCAGCGGGTCCTCGGTCGCCGGTCGCTTCTTCACCATGTTTCACTGAACGATCGTTCGAACGAATCTCGATATCGCAGCCACTTTGCTCATGGAGGGCGGTCCCGGTCCGGGACCGCCCTCCATGTCATGCAGCAGTTCCCCACGGCGTCGTTCTTGCCCTCCCATGCCCGCAGGACCCCAACACATGAACGGAGGCTTCGATGAGAAAGGTGATTTTTGCTGCTGCTGTTGTAGTTGCCGTCTCCACGACTGCGTGTAAGAAGACCGGCGAAGGGGAGTATGAAGTACAGAAACCGGTCGTCGGAACCGTCACCGACACGGTGCACACTCCTACGGTAGAAACCGGTATGGACAGTACGAAAGTCGCCGTTCCAAAGGTCGAGGTGAAGAAGGACTCCGCCACCATCAAGGTGCCGACGGTCACGATCAAGAAGCCCTGATCGCGCGTGCCGGCCCGCGATGCGGGCCGGCCAGCTTTGCGCAACCTCGCGAAGGTTGCGACGGTTATATTTCGGGATATTCCAGGGATTTCCGGGGGGCGCGAGCCCACTAACCCCGTCAGGACCCCGAAGGTAGCAGCGGCATGCGGTGTCTTGCGTTGCCCCGATCCCCTGGAGCCCCCCTTCATCCCCGCCGTGCTCGCGGGGACCTTCCGAAGGGCGGGTGTCGCCCCGCAAACCAGACGCATGGCCCTCGCGCTAGCAAGGAAATACCGCCCGCGCTCGTTCGCCGAGGTGGCCGTCCAAGGCCACGTATCGAACACGCTGAGAGGCGCGATCGCGCGCGATCGCGTTGCGCACGGATATCTCTTCTGCGGTCCGCGCGGAACGGGCAAGACCACGCTCGCTCGCGTGCTCGCGATGGCACTCAACTGCGAGAACAAGCAGCCGGACGGTGAGCCGTGCGGCGTCTGCACCAGCTGCCAGCGCATCTGGAGTGGCTCATCCAGCCTGGACGTCGTCGAGATAGACGCCGCATCCAACCGTGGCGTGGATGACGCGCGCGATCTGCACGAGCGTGCGATGTACGCACCCTCCGGTGACGATCGCTACAAGGTTTACATAGTTGACGAAGCGCACATGCTGACACGCGAAGCATGGAACGCACTGCTCAAGGTTCTGGAAGAGCCGCCCGCGCGCGTAGTCTTCGTCTTCGCGACGACCGAGCCGCAAAAGATCGCACAGACCGCGGCCCCGGTGCTCAGCCGACTGCAACGCTTCGATCTCAAGCGCATCGGAAGGACCGACATCGTCGCTCGCCTCGAATACATCCTGGACGAGGAGAAGATTCCGCGTGAGCCGGAAGCGTTGATGATGATCTCGCGTGCCGCTGACGGTTCCATGCGCGATGCGTTGTCGCTCACCGATCAGGTGACATCACTCGGCGAAGGCAATATCACCGCCGAAGCCGTGCGCGCAGCGCTCGGTCTGGTGCCGGAAGACGAGTATCTCGACATTCTCGACATCATCGTTGAGCGCCGCGCGGCCGACGTATTCGCCGCCGTGCGACGTCTCGCGGACGAGGGCGTTGACTTCGGCATCTTCCTCGCGGGATTCTCCGATGTTCTGCGTGCGCAGCTCGCCGTCCTGCTCGGCGGGAGCGTACCCGACGTGTCGGCGGCAGCGACCGAGCGTCTGCGAGCCAATTCAACGCGGCTTGCGTCCGGCGATGTACTTCGCATGCTCAACGTGCTGAGCGATCTGGAGCCCCGCTTCCGCAAGAGTGGACAGCAGCAATTGTTGATCGAGCTGTTGCTCGTGCGTTTCGCGTTGCTGGATCACACACTGTCGCTCGAAGAAGTGCTGCGCGGGATCGGACCAGGTGGCGACACGTCGGGCGGTGCGTCGGCCGGCGCCCAATCCGACTGGCGCGCGAAGATTGCGGCGCCCGCGCCGGAAGGATCGGTTGCCACTGCACCGGCCGCTGCGGCGCAGCTGGAGCCCGCTCGCAACGCGGCGTCGCCACCGGCGCGCAGGTCGCCTGGTGGCGGCAGTCCACTTTCTGCGATGCGCTCGGCCATGGAGGCTTCGTCGCAGGGCGCGCCGCCTCAGCGCCTGAGCGATGATCAGCTACGGTCGGAGCGTGCCCAGATGCTGCGCGCGAAAGACCCGATGCTGGGCGCCGCAATCGACGCACTCGACCTCGAATTGCTCGACTGAGAGCACCTGACAGATCCGTCGGCCGCAGCGCTCGCACCGCTCGCCGCCAGCACCACGGTCGGCGGTTCTGTCAGCTGATACAAACCTGTAGATTCCTGTATGGCTGACTTCATGAAGCTGATGCAGCAGGCGCAGCAGATGCAGAGCCGCTTGCAGGAGATCCAGGAGGAGCTGGAGAAGCAGACAGTTTCCGCAACTGCCGGTGGTGGTATGGTAACTGTTACGGCGGACGGAAAGGGGCAGGTCACCGAAGTCAAGATCGACCCGAGCGTGGTGAACCCGGCCGACGTCGAAATGCTGGAAGATCTGGTGATGGTCGCCGTTCGCGATGCACAGAAAAAAGCCGCAGAGCTCGCCAAGGGTGAAATGGGCAAGCTCACCGGCGGCATGGAACTACCGTTCAAGCTCCCGTTCTGAGTGTCAGCGATAGAAGATCTCGCGAGCGAGCTGTCGAAGTTGCCCGGAATTGGCCGCAAGACGGCGATGCGGCTCACGTATCACCTGCTCAAGCAGCCCGCGGGCCAGACCCGCAGGCTCGCTGATGCGCTCGTGACGATCTCGGAGCGCGTACACCCGTGCGCCCGCTGCCATAACCTCACCGAGAACGAGCTCTGCTCCATCTGCGCCGATGTGCGCCGGGATCCCGCGCTCGTCTGCGCGGTGGAGGAGGCGTCGGATATCGGGGCGATAGAGCGGGCAGGAGAGTTTCGCGGGACTTACCACGTTCTGGGCGGCCGGCTCTCGCCACTCGACGGGATCGGACCGGAGGATCTTGCCGTCGGCGACCTGGAGGCTCGTGTGGCCGCGGGCGGGGTGCGGGAGCTGATCATTGCGACGAATCCCAGCATCGAGGGCGAGGCCACCGCGTTATATCTTCAGCGTCGGCTGGCGAGCTACCCCTTGACCGTTTCACGGATTGCCCGCGGGCTGCCAGTCGGCGGTGACCTGGAGTACGCCGATGGCGTGACCATCGCCCAGGCACTTTCGGCACGGAGAGTCATGCAATGACAGTCGAACGAGCAGGAATCATGAGTGAGAATTGTGAGTAGGAATCGGGATTGGTTCGTCGCCGGACTTCTCGGTGGCCTTGTAACGGGTCTTGCGACCTGGTCGGGCGCACAGCATGCGTACCGAAGAGACCTGTTCAGTCGTCATCCTGTGAGGCGGCTCGCGGCGCTGGGACACCTGTCCGGCCAGCCGACCGTCGCCACAGCCCACCTTCTGCGCGAATACATCGCCTGGGAGTCCCGCCCGATGCTTCGGGGACGGGCGGTGCGGCTACTCAAGCACGTTGAAAGGGCCCTGGCCTAGATGGAGATGAATGATGGCAGGTGGTAGCGCGAAGTCAGGCGGGTCGGGGACGTGGTCGTTCACGGAAGAAGACTCCGTCGCCATCACCCACTCGCTGCAGCGATTCCTGGCCGATACCAACTCGCGCTCCGCGCTGCTGGTCGATCGGTCCGGCCAGCTCGTGGCGACCGTGGGCGAACAGCCGACGTTCGACCCGACAACTTTCGCGACTCTTACCGCTGCGGATTTCAGCGCGAACGATCAGCTCGCGAAACTCGTTGGTGAGAGTGATTTCAGCACCTTGTTTCATCAGGGCGAAAAGGAATCCATCTATCTCGCGGATGTCGCACGCCGGCTCATCCTCGTGGTTCTCTTCGACAACCGTACCACCCTGGGGCTCGTAAGACTACGAATGAAACAGGCCGTTCAGGAATTGACTGTGGTGATTGACGCGATCTTCTCGCGCTCGCGCGAAGAAAAGCCGTCTCGTCCGAATCTGCTACATGGTGCAGATGCGGAAATCGACGAGCTCTTCAACTGGTAGCGCGCGATGTCGATGATCAACTACGCGTCCCGCGAGATCAACTGCAAGATCGTGTACTACGGTCCGGGACTGGGCGGCAAGACCACCAACCTCGAGTTCATCTACGGCAAGGTGAAGCCGGACACTCGCGGCAAGCTCATCTCGCTCGCGACCGAAACCGAGCGCACGCTCTTCTTCGACTTTCTGCCAGTCGACCTCGGCACCATCCGCGGATTCAAGACGCGTTTCCATCTCTACACCGTGCCCGGCCAGGTGTACTACAATGCCAGCCGCAAGCTGATTCTGAAAAACGTCGACGGCGTAGTCTTCGTCGCTGATTCGCAGCTGGATCGCACCGAAGCCAATCTGGAGTCGATGCAGAATCTGTATGACAACATGGCGGAATACGGCTACGATCTCACCAAGATGCCGTTCGTCATTCAGTACAACAAACGTGACCTGTCGAACGCCGCACCGCTGCAGCAGCTTCAGGAAAGCCTCAACCCCGGCTGGGAAGTCGACGACGCCGGCCGCCAGATTCTCGCCCCCGATCCCTATCACGCAAACGAGAACCTCACCGAGCAGATCGGCACGGGCGAATGGGTCGGACGGGCTCCTTACTTCGAGGCGGTTGCGGTTCAGGGCGACGGAGTGTTTGATACACTCAAGGCAGTTAGCAAAATGGTGCTGAAGTCGCTAGCGTAAGGGAAATGAATCTTCCGAATGCCATAACCGTGGGACGAATCGCGGCGGCTCCTTTCATAGGGGTGCTGCCGTTCTTTCCATCGTCCACCATCCGGTACTCGGCATTCGCACTTTACGTGGTCGCGGCCGTGACGGACTACGTGGACGGGCACCTGGCGCGTAGCCGCAATAGCGTAACCGACACGGGCCGCCTGCTGGACCCTCTGGCCGACAAGCTGCTCCTGTTCGCGACGCTCATCCCGATGAGCATCCTCATGGCGGGACGCGCGAACTGGATGGCGCCCTTGCTCGACCGCAGTGGCGAGGCGTCCCACTTCGCATTCATGACGCCTATCGGCTCCGTTCCGCTTCCGTGGTGGGTTGTGCTGATCATCGTCAGCCGCGAAGTATTCATGATGCTGTTCCGCCAGGCTGCCGCTCGCCGCGGGCACGTCATATCGGCCATCGGTCCCGCCAAGTGGAAGACGGCATTCCAGTCACTCTGGGTGGGTAGCGCGTTTTTCTGGTTCGGCGCGCTCACCATCGCGACCGAGCGTGGATGGGATTCGGCGCAGTGGCGCGCTTTCGCTCTGTTCAACGGGACTGTCGGCGCGCTGGCCATGGTCACCGCCGTGGTGCTTACATTGTACTCATTGTGGCTGTACGTGCGACAGTACGCGCGGGTCTTCGTGGGTCAGACGCACTGACGAGCGCGCCACGCGGGATATCGATTCCGCGGCACATGTACGATTGACCGGTCCTGCAATTGAACGTCGAAATCGTAACCATCGGTGATGAGCTCCTGCTCGGCTTCACCGTCGACACGAACAGCGGCTTCCTCGGGCGCGAGCTGGCCAGTCTCGGCGTGACGGTCGCGCGCCACACGACGTGTGGTGACGATATCGGAGTCATCGTACAGACACTCCGCGAAGCGATGCATCGCACGGGAGCCGTGATCACTACCGGTGGACTTGGCCCGACTGCGGATGACATGACGGTCGAGGCTGTGGGGAAGTTGTTCGATCGCGAGATGGTGCGTGATGACGCGATCGCGCAGTGGCTCGAGCAGCGCTGGGTGACGTACGCACGCAAGGGCCCGATGCCAGTGAGCAACTACAAGCAGGCAATGATTCCGCGCGGCGCGGAGATCATCGCCAATCCGGTCGGCTCCGCGCCTGGCGTGATGGTCACGGATGAGCACGGCCGTTGGGTCGCTACGTTGCCGGGCGTTCCACGTGAAGCTCGTGCGATGTTCACTGACTCGCTGCGTCCACGCATCGCCGCGCTCGCGGGCGACGGCGCGGTGATCAGGTCAGCCACGCTGCGCACCACCGGAATCGGTGAGTCGTCGATCGCCGACAGGCTCGGCGAGCTCGGGAAGGGGTTCAACGGGCTGTCGCTTGCATTTCTTCCAGGCATCGCCGGTGTGGATCTGCGACTCACGTCAAAAGGGCGCTCGTCCGCGGACACCGACGCCCTCCTCGCCCAGGGTTCCGATGTCCTCCGCGACAGCCTCGGCGACGTCATTTACGGCGACGATGGCGCAAGTCTCGCGTCGGTTGTGATGAGCCTCTGCCGTGACGCAAGCATGCGCATCGCCGTCGCGGAGAGTTGCACTGGCGGAATGCTCGGCGCGCACATCACGGACGTGGCCGGTGCAAGCGACGTGTTCCACGGTGGATTGATCGCATACGACAATCGTGTGAAGCGGCAGCTGCTCGGCGTCCTGGATTCCGACCTGGCGGAGCACGGTGCAGTGAGCGAGCCTGTAGCGCTCCAGATGGCCAAGGGCATCCGCGTGCGACTCGGGACCGAGATCGGTGTATCAATTACGGGAATCGCGGGGCCCGGTGGCGGAACTCCTGAAAAACCAGTAGGAACCGTCTGGATAGCTGTCGATGTCTCAGAAGGGAGACCGCCCCTGCCACGTTCGGATGGCCAGCCCCCTATCACTCCATACGCCAAGGCACGAGTTTTCCACTTCATCGGGAATCGCGACGAGATTCGCTATCGGGCCGCGCAGGCGGCACTCGATATGATACGCCGTACTGTTCTGGATCTGAACAAAACGCCAGCAACCTGAAATGCAAAACGAAAATCCGTTCGACAACGACTCCGACGAACTGGGAACTGACGGTTCCGTTCAGCGACCTTCCGCGGCGGCTGAGCAGGCTGACGTGCGGACACCGGGCGATGCCGAAGAGATCGGCCCGTTGGAGGCGCAACGCGACCGGTATCTGCGGCTCGCGGCCGAATACGACAACTACCGCAAGCGCACGGCGAAGGAAGCCCAGCAGGCACGTGCGCGCGGGCAGGGCGACCTCATCAAGATGCTGCTCGATTCACTGGATGATCTGTCGCGCTTCGCGCACGTGGACCCTGCCGTGACCGATTGCGCGACGCTGGTCACGGGTGTCGAGATGGTCGAGCGCAATGTCATGAAGGCGCTGGCGAGTGTTGGCGTCGAGGTAATCGACCCGGTCGAGCTGCCATTCGATCCAAACCTGCACGAGGCCGTATCCACCCAGGCGGCGGACACACCCGACGAGGACCACATGGTCGCGCAGGTTTACCAGCGTGGCTACATGCTCAACGGCCAGCTGCTCCGGCCGGCGCGCGTAGTAGTCAAGCAGTACCAGTAAGCACGTGGCTCAGACGAAGGATTTCTACGGTGTGCTTGGCGTCTCGTCCAGCGCCTCGCAGGACGAGATCAAGAAGACCTACCGCAAGCTCGCGAAGCAGTACCATCCAGACGCAAACGCCAACGATCCCAAGGCCGCCGAGCGTTTCAAGGAAATCTCGGAGGCGAACAACGTCCTTGGCGATGCGGAGAAGCGCAAGCAGTACGACGAGATGCGCCGGCTCGGCGCCTTCGAGGGCTTCAGCGGAGCGCGTGGCGGGTCGCCTGGCGGCTTTTCGACCGGTCGTCCAGGTGCCGGGCCGGGTGCCGCCGGATTCGACTTCAGCAATGTCGATATCGGCGGTCTCGGAGGGCTGGGCGATCTATTCAGCTCGATCTTCAATCAGTCGGGACGCGGGCCGGCCGGTGCCGGTGGTCGCGGCCGCGCGCCCGAGCGCGGCCAGAGTGTCGAAACACAGGTCGAGGTGCCGTTCCGTACCGCGGTGACCGGCGGGAAGATTCCGGTGACGCTCGAAGTGACGGAAGAGTGTCAAACGTGCCACGGCAGCGGCGCTGCGCCGGGCGCATCGATGCGCATCTGCCCGGAATGCTCAGGCCGCGGGACCGTTTCGTTCGGTCAGGGCGGCTTTGCGGTGAATCGGCCGTGCCCCGTCTGCCTGGGACGCGGACAGGTACCGTCGCAGCCGTGCCCCACATGCAACGGAAGCGGCGAGGTTCGCACTCGCAAAAAGGTGATGATCACCGTTCCCCCGGGATCCGACAGCGGTACCAAGGTTCGGCTGAAGGGTCAGGGCGGACGCGGCGCGAACGGCGGGCCCGCTGGAGATCTGATCGTGGAATTCGTAGTGCAGCCGGACAGGTTCTTCAAGCGAGAAGGGCTCGATCTCATTGCATCGGTTCCGCTCAACATCGCACAGGCGACGCTCGGGTCTCGCATCAGCGTGCGAACGATCGACGACAAGAAGGTCGCGATCAAGATTCCGTCCGGGACGCCGAGCGGCAAGCGGTTTCGAGTTCGCGGCCAGGGCGTGCAGAAGGGAAGCGAGAAAGGCGATCTTCTCGTTGAGGTGACGATCGCCGCGCCGGAGAATCTGACGGAGGAGCAGGAGAAGATGATGCGGGAGTTCGCGGAGGCTGGGGGGTTGAAATACTGAGGCTGCGTTGGCGCAAACACGCGTCGGCAGCTGGCGGTTTTAGTATTCGGCGAGCGGGGCCGAAACTTTCGTGGGGTCAAGCCGGACCATCGTAGTTGCAGGTCCTGTCGTCCCTGCGCCACTCCGCGAGCTCCGCGATGAAAGCACCTTTCGCTCCTTGGATTTCGCGCTGGGTCACGCTAGCGCTCCTGCTGTCGGCGGCGATCTCCACAACCGGGGAGATAGCCGCTCAATCTGCACGTACGGCCATGCCGATCCCCCTTGCAATCAGTATCGCCGGCCCGGAGCCGGACTCGGCGGCCGCGCCCAATTGCAGCGAATCGCTGGACGGGCCAGCCCCGCGTGACCCGAGCGCCAATCCGCAGTTCGCTGCGACGATGCGAGACTCCATCCTCGCTTCCATCGATCCGGACAGCGAATTAGCCGATACCGGCGCGGCTTCGCCGGGAGTGGGGATGGTCATCGTCGATCCGCATGGCACCATCGTAGCTTCGGGGCAGATGCACGTCGCGCCGGTTGCATCCACTACCGTTCAGAGCGATGCTGCCCCCCGACTGCCTGACGGCACCACGCTGCGCGCTTATACCGCCAGCAGTGGCAGCGTAGTGCGCACGCGCTGCGCGCACGCAATGAATCCGCCACCCAGCAGCCGATCCCCGCTGTAGATCACCAGCGACTGCCCGGGTGATATCGCGATCACAGGCTCATCGAGAGCGATCTCGACTTCACCATCTTCCACGCGCAGCACCACGCCGTGCGCGAGCGGCGCGCGATGACGGATGCGCACCTGCACTGCATCGCCGGGGAAAGGCGGTGTCTCCACGAGCCAGTTCACTTCTGTCGCGGTGACGCCGCTGCCAAGCAGCTCCTCACGCGGTCCAACGATCACAGCGCGATCATGCGGTCGTATTTCCACGACGAACAGCGGCTCCGCAAATCCGCCGGGCAGGCCGCGTCGCTGGCCAACGGTAAATCGTGCGTAGCCATCGTGCTCGCCGAGCACACGGCCGTCGCTGTGCACGATCGGTCCGTGCTGCAACGCGGGTGAATCGGCGCCAGCACGTTGCGCGATCACTTTCACGTAGTCACCGTCGGGAACGAAACAGATCTCCTGGCTGTCGGCCTTGTGGGCGACCATCGTGAGGCCGAGTCGCGTCGCGATCGCGCGCGTTTCGGCCTTGGTCAGATCGCCAACGGGAAGGATCATGCGCGAGATCACGGCGCGATCGATTCCCCA
>Ga0134126_10011948_pt1 | contig 10960 bp, 7 predicted proteins | sample KB31752_FD_96881 | JGI IMG/M metagenome (GOLD analysis project Ga0134126, IMG submission 96881) | Terrestrial soil microbial communities with excess Nitrogen fertilizer from Kellogg Biological Station, Michigan, USA - KB3-175-2 | ecosystem: Environmental > Terrestrial > Soil > Unclassified ...
ACGTGCTTTCGTGGATGGGTGGACACTATCATGCGTTCTCACTAGCGCCTGAGATTTATTCGATCGACTACGTTCCCTTTGCTCCGCGAGTAATGGATGGAGTGCTGGTGGCGGCTGTTGCGATAGCAACGTCGCTCGTAGCCACGATCTATCCATCATGGTCGGCGGCGAGGATTTTGCCGGCCGAGGCTTTGCGGTACGAGTAGGCGATTGCTCGGGTCGTCGCCCACACAATCTGAATTAAGAGGCATTTCCTGGACGTTACTCAGATAACTGATTTGGAACAGCGGCCATTATGCCCATAAAGTTGATTTTCTTGACGGCTTTAGCCCACGCCTAAAGGGGTTTCAGATTCGACTCCACGTGGTTCTGAAGAGCCGCTCTTCCGCATCCTCCGCACGTGAAGCTACTTCTGTGGCGCGACGATTTGCAACTCGTTCCCTTTAACCGTTCGCACGTGGGCTATAGCGCTTCGCACCTGATAATTCGACGCCAGCTCGCAAGTGGAGTAGCGCATCAATCCATTTTCTCCCTCTGCGAAGCGTTCTTTGCGTTTCACTATGTACATGCGCATGGTGTAGCAATCGGCGTCGCTCAAGAGTGCTGATCTTGGCTGTCCAGCCGGAGCGGTCAAGTTCAAGCGAGGCTTCTCTTTGAGAAAAAACAAATCAGAAGCGGCAGACGGGCCGGGCTGTCCGAATAATGTCGGATTTGCAGTTGGGTTCTGCGCGACATCATTTGCAGGTTGAGCGTCGGATCCGTCGCCTCCGGCGAAGGCCGTGCTGACGAAAAACAAGATCACGACAACGAAGAAGAGAGGCCTGACCGAGGTCATAAGCGAACCTCCTCAATGCAAGAAATTATAATCCCGACTGGGCCAAGGATTTGTCTCCACCATTGTTCATAATTGACGAGCCGCTGGCCCTTCCGAAAGCAACGTCATCCTCCCAACCGTGTTTTAATGAGTGAGGTAAATTCCTTGAGGAACGTACAAGGTTTATCCGCCAGCTCACTTTGAGACGAGGAGCTCACTATTTGCATCTAATGCAACAGGTGCTAAGAGTCGAAGGGCTGAAGAAGGTTTTTCGGTCTGGCGCCTCTGAATTGGTGCTCTTTGAAAATCTTTCGTTCGAAGTGGGGCCGGGGGAGATGCTGGCGATTGTGGGATCGTCAGGGGCAGGAAAAAGTACTTTGCTGCACATACTTGGCGCGCTTGATAGGCCTTCTGCGGGGGACGTATACTGCGCTCAGTTGCAGCTGAGTTCTCTGTCGGAAAATGGCGCGGCTGATTTCCGCAACAAGGAAATCGGCTTTGTCTGGCAGTTCCATTATCTTCTGCCCGAGTTTACCGCGCTCGAAAATGTGGCCATGCCGCTGCTGATGCGCGGCACTCAAAAAGCAGAAGCTGAGAAGGAAGCGCTGCGCTGGCTGGAAGAGGTTGGGTTGGGGCAGCGTTCACACCATCGCGCGGGAGAACTTTCTGGCGGCGAGCAGCAACGCGCCGCGTTGGCGCGGGCACTGATCACCAAGCCGAAGATCCTGCTGGCAGATGAGCCCACTGGCGATCTGGATAATCGGACCGCCGAGGTTGTTTTCGAATTGATCTCCCGGCTGCATCGCGAGTACCAGCTGTCTTCGATCGTTGCGACACACAATTTCGCGTTCGCACGTAGGTGCCATCGCGTTCTCCGGCTCGAGAGTGGGAAAATGAAGGAAATTGCCCCCGAATCTTTGTCCCATTAATGGCAAAGTTTTAGAAGACGAAAGAAAGAGTGTCAGGCAGTGAATATGGTTGCATCAGTTCGTTATCAAATAGGAACTTGGAGTAATTAGACGTTCCTTTAGTAATCGGGAACAGTGGTAAAACATATGGAAGCCCATCATAATGAGGTGGTGGGCGGCCGGGTAGAACCGTTGGGTTGGGTTTTCCGGAGAGTCGGGCCCGAGCTTTCGCACTAAGCGTTAGTTGGGCTTGCCTTCTCTCTCTGGAGGAATCTGGGGGAAGGGCTTATGTTCGAGCGTTACACGGAAAAAGCGCGGCGCGTTATCTTTTTTGCACGGTACGAGGCCAGCCAGTTCGGCTCTCCTTATATTGAGACCGAGCACCTGCTCTTGGGACTCCTGCGAGAAGACAAAGCCCTGACTAATCGCTTCCTGCGCTCGCACGCGTCGGTGGAATCGATCCGCAAGCAAATCGAAGGGCACACCACGATCCGCGAGAAGGTTTCGACCTCGGTTGATCTTCCTTTAAGCAACGAATGCAAGCGGGTTCTTGCTTACGCCGCAGAAGAGGCCGAGCGGCTCTCACACAAACACATTGGGACCGAGCACCTGCTGCTGGGTTTATTGAGAGAAGAAAAGTGCTTCGCTGCGGAAATTCTGCATGAGCGCGGACTTCGGCTTTCGACCATCCGCGAAGAACTTGCCCGCAGCAGCCAGGAAAAAGCGCAACCACAGCGGCAGCGCGAGTCTTCACTGCTCAGCGAATTCTCCCGTGATCTGACTCAAGCAGCGATGGACACGCAGCTCGATCCATTGGTCGGGCGTGAGAACGAGCTCGAGCGCGTAATTCAAATCCTGTGCCGCCGCACCAAGAACAATCCGGTGCTGATTGGCGAACCGGGCGTTGGCAAAACCGCAATCGTAGAAGGCCTAGCGCAGCGCATCGCTGACGGCGAAGTTCCGTCATTCCTTGCGGACAAAAGAATTCTGGCGCTTGATCTTTCGCTTATCGTTGCTGGGACCAAATATCGCGGCCAGTTCGAAGAGCGGCTCAAGACCATCATGAAAGAACTGATGGAATCGCAGAATTGCATCATCTTTATCGATGAGTTGCATACTCTGGTAGGAGCGGGCTCCGCAGAGGGTTCGCTCGATGCGGCCAACATTCTGAAACCAGCTCTATCTCGCGGTGAGATTCAGTGCATTGGCGCGACCACTCCGGGCGAATATCGCAAGTCCATCGAGAAAGATCGGTCGCTCGAGCGGCGTTTCCAGGCGGTGAAAGTTCCGCCCCCGAACGAGACTGACGCAACCAAGATTCTGTTCGGGATCAAAGACCGGTACGAAAAATTCCACGCGGTCACTTACACCGACGACGCCATCAACTTCGCGGTATCGCACTCGAACCGTTACATTCCGGACCGCTTCCTTCCGGATAAGGCCATCGACCTGGTCGATGAAGCCGGCGCTCGCGTAAAGCTGCGCCAGACTTCGCTTCCGGAAGAGATCACCGAAGTGCAGAAACGCTTGAAGTTCATCGTTCATCGCATGGAAAACGCGGTCGCGAACCACGAGTTCGAAAAAGCGCGATTTTATTCCGACGAAGAACGCAAGGAGCGCGAGAACCTGCGCATCCTGCGTGAGAAATATCACCTCGATGAATCGGCGACAGGCGTGGTCAATCGCGAAGACATTGAAGATGTCGTCTCTCGCTGGACCGGCGTGCCGGTCACCTCGATCAAAGAAGAAGAAACCCAAAAACTGCTTCGCATTGAAGAAGAGCTGCACCGGCGCGTGATCTCGCAAGACAAATCGATCAGCGCTCTGGCTCGTGCCATTCGGCGCAGCCGCGCAGGCCTCAAGAATCCAAACCGGCCCATCGGCTCGTTCCTGTTCCTTGGACCGACCGGCGTCGGAAAAACCGAAGTCGCTCGTACTCTGGCGCAATTTATGTTTGGCAGCGAGAAATCGCTGATTCGCTTTGATATGTCCGAATTCATGGAGAAGCATTCGGTCTCGAAATTGATCGGCTCGCCTCCGGGATACGTTGGCTACGAAGAGGGCGGTCAGCTTACCGAGCGTGTCAAGCGAGCGCCTTATTCAGTCGTGCTGCTTGACGAAATCGAGAAGGCCCATCCCGATGTCTTCAACATCCTCTTGCAGGTATTTGAAGATGGTCAGCTGACCGACGGCTTGGGCAACACCGTCGACTTCAAAAACACGATCATCATCATGACGTCGAACATTGGCGCCCGGCATCTGCAAAAGCGCGAAGGCCTGGGCTTCCAATCGACGAAGGAAGATGCGATCGCCGATAAGGTCGAGGAGTTGGTAAGAAACGAAGTCAAGCGCACCTTCAACCCCGAGTTCCTGAACCGGCTGGATGAAATCATCATCTTCAACGCGCTGAGCGAGACCGACCTCATCCAGATTCTGGAGCTCATGGTCACGCAGCTCAACCAAAACCTGGCGCAGAAGTCGATCACGGTCACGGTTGCAGACGAGGCCAAGAAGTGGATCCTCAACCAGACCTTGACCGACCGCAACTATGGCGCGCGCCCGCTGCGCAGGGCCTTGCAGAAGTACATCGAAGATCCGCTCTCGGAAGCGCTGATCCAGGGCACAATCACCACGCGGCCCGCGTTCATCGAGGTCTTCCTCGAAGACAACAAGCTGTTCTATCGTCCGGTGGATTCGAAGGAAAATGAGGGCGTGCTGCTCTACGAGAACTAAGCCGTTAGCTTTCCATTGAAAGCCGCCAGCGAAAGCTGGCGGCTTTGTTTTGGGAGAAAAGATTCCGACTGGGTGCCCCGCCCTTATCGCAGTTTTTGCGAGAGGGTGGGGATTTTGATTTCCAGTGAGCAAAGATGAAGTCAAAGTCCCCGCCCTGTCCCTTCAAAGGCGAAGGGGCAAGGACGGGGCACCCCTTCTAACAGGCAAAAAAAGGCGGCCATTCGGCCGCCTTTTCATAAACCGCTCTGAATCTTACGCTGGCGCCGGATGCTCGCCGCCCTTGGCGATCCCAGGCCTTCCCGGCTCAGGCTTGAGCACCTGCTGCAAGCCGTTATCATCGCCCCGAGGCGGAGGAACTACCTTCGGCAGTTCTTTGCCTTCGATGATTAGCTTGAGCTCATTGGCATCGAGGACTTCGCGTTCCAGCAGGGCCAGCGCGATTCGCACCAGGGTGTCGTGGTTCGACGCCAGAATGCCCTTGGCAGTCTCGTATCCCTCGTGAATCATGCGCTTCACTTCTTCGTCGATCTTGATGGCCGTGGCCTCGCTGTAATCGCGGTGCTGGTTGATCTCGCGCCCAAGGAATATCTGCTCTTCTTTTTTGCCGAAGGTCAGCGGCCCGAGCGAGCTCATGCCGAATTCGCAGACCATCTTGCGGGCGAGTTCGGTAGCGCGCTCAATATCATTGCCGGCGCCGGTGCTCATCTGATTAAGGAAAAGCTCCTCAGCGATACGACCGCCCATCATGATGGCGATCTCGGTCTCGAGATAATCCCTGGTGTAGTTATGCTTATCGTCGATCGGCAACTGCATGGTGACGCCCAACGCCATGCCGCGAGGAATAATCGTGACCTTGTGCAGCGGGTCAGAATTCGGCAGTTTTGCCGCGACCAGCGCGTGGCCGGCTTCGTGATAAGCCGTGACCTTCTTTTCCTCTTCTGTGAGGATCAGCGACTTGCGCTCGACGCCCATCAGGACTTTGTCTTTGGCCAGTTCGAAGTCGTACATCAACACGGCTTTACGGTTTTGCCGCGCCGCACTCAATGCCGCTTCATTCACCATGTTGGCCAGGTCAGCGCCCGAGAATCCCGGTGTGCCGCGGGCCAAAACTGAAAGGTCGACGTCATCCGACAAAGGAATCTTGCGGGTATGAACGCGCAGAATTTCTTCGCGCCCGCGAACGTCAGGACGATTGACCACTACGCGACGATCGAAACGCCCAGGCCGCAACAGCGCCGGATCAAGAACGTCGGGACGGTTCGTAGCTGCCATGAGGATGACGCCTTCGTTCGATTCGAAGCCGTCCATTTCAACCAACAGTTGGTTCAACGTCTGCTCGCGCTCGTCGTGACCTCCGCCAAGACCAGCTCCACGGTGACGTCCAACAGCGTCGATTTCGTCAATGAAAATGATGCAGGGAGCATTCTTCTTGCCTTGCTCAAACAGGTCACGTACGCGACTCGCGCCGACACCAACAAACATTTCAACGAAGTCCGATCCAGAGATCGAGAAGAAGGGAACGTTTGCCTCACCGGCGACGGCCCGCGCCAGCAGGGTCTTGCCGGTTCCCGGAGGCCCGACCAGCAGCACGCCTTTCGGAATGCGCCCACCAAGCTTCTGGAACTTCTGCGCCTCGCGCAGGAACTCAATAATTTCTTTCAGTTCTTCTTTGGCCTCTTCGACTCCCGCAACATCCTTAAAAGTGACTTTTTTCTGCTGCATTGAGAGCAGCCGGGCGCGGCTCTTGCCAAACGAGAGTGCCTTGTTTCCGCCAGTCTGCATTTGCCGAATCATGAAATACCAGAGCGCGGCCAGCAGGAGCAAAGGAGCCAACAGGTTGATCAACCATCCCCAACTGCTGTTGCCCACATCCTGCACGGTGATGCTGACATTCTTGTCCTGGAGCTTCTTAATCATCTCCGGGTAATTGGCCGGTGCGGTCAAATGGAACAGCGAACCATCCGCCAGCTTACCCTTAACTTCCTGACCGCTTAAGGTCACGTCCTTGACGGTGCCCTGATCCACTTCTGACATGAAACGCGAGAAGTTGATCTCCTGGACCTTCTGGCCGGAGTTCGCGGTCTTCACCACTTGCCACAAGGCGACTGCCGAAATCAGGATAACTACCCAAAAAATTATCGTTTTAACGGTTGAATTCACCAAAGCTCCTAAACGGGGGACCTATTTCCCCAACGAAAATCCGATATCAGCGGAGTACCACTACCAGTTAGATGCCGCCGAAGAGATTTAGATCGAGAGAATAACCCATCAGTATTCTACCCCTCTCTACGAGAAAACGCGTCGGGAAGTTTAAATAACTTAGGTCATGGCAAGCGGGTACAAAGGCACCGAGGAGCTTTCATTGCAAAGCTGTAAGAACCACGAAAATGCTGGGTTTTTGGAGGATTCGCCATCTCTGTTATGAAATCGACCCCGATAAATGCCGGAACTGCCGATCAACGGCCCACGGTTTTTAGGTGAGCAGGAAGTGGGTTTTGTGACTTCACGTTTGCTGCAAGGGAGGGCACGGCTTTCAGCCCTGGCGACAACTTGCAACCGAGGTTTAGGGCGCGCCGGTATGGAACCTTTCCCTGCGGGATTGAGGGTGATGGCGCATGGCTTGGTGGTGTACTCCCGATTTTTCCTGACGAGGCGCCGCTTACTTGTCGCGACCTTGAATCTCTCGGATCAAGACTCCCTCCCCGCCATTCGCCTGAAGATCCCGGCGAACGCCCGATCCACTTAGCCAAATGATCTCGTCGCCGCATGCGATCACCGGCCAGCGCTGCTTTTCGATGGCAGTGATGTGATGGTCCTGGAGCAGCTCTTTGATCTTTTTTGGCTGTTTAGTGTGCGCAGGCCAGAAGCGTTCCCCGGGGCGCCAGTTACGGACGACCCATTTTTGTTGAGCAAATCGCGAATGCACCAAAACTTCAGGATGGGACTGGTCTGCGCCGCGCAACAAAGAGGTTTCGAGGACGATTCCGGCCTCGGCGATGCTGACTTTGCCAGGGACTGTGAGCTCGTAATGGTACTCATGCGCCCTGGGAGCAGCCGGGCTGAAAGTGATGACGTCATTGTGTTGCTTGACAATCCACTCATTTGACAGCACGGAAACGGAATTGGCTTGGCCTGACCCGTTGCCAAGTATTTCTTCCACGTGCCGAAATTCGAGGGAAATACCGAGATTCTCCGCCGCCGCCCGCAGCAACCGCCGGCGTAGCGCCAGTGGAAAAATTTGCGACGGAAGCTTTAGAGTTCCGCCGCTTTCGGCGCGACTCCAAATTCCCGGCAAAACGCGATCAACTTCTTTGTTCCAATAGGCTTCTTCCGCCCTGGCGATGTCCGCCGATTCCGCTAGCGTTTCGCACACCGCCGGATTCACCTTTTGCTCTAGAACAGGGATTATTTCCTGGCGTATGCGATTGCGCGTATGCCGCAGGTCTTGATTGCTCGCGTCCTCACGCCAGGCCTGCTGAATTTCATCCAGATATTCCCGAAGCTGCGAGCGGCGAGTCCCGAGCAATGGCCGGATTATGGTTGGATGTTTCGAATCCCCGGTCAGCTCCAGGTAAGGCCCGCTTTCGGCTCCGGCTGATGACTGATGGATGACAGCTTTCTTTGGATAAATGCCCGCCAATCCGCGTGTTCCGGCGCCCCGGGTCAGCTTTAAGAGGACTGTCTCAGCCTGATCATCGAGTGTGTGCGCCGTAGCGATGCGACTGACTTGGCTCGACACCAACCTCCGAAAAAACTTATACCGAGCTTCCCGTGCCGCGGCCTCCAAGCTCAACTTTTTATCGGCAGCGAGTGCCTTCACATCGCGGCTTTCTGCGATGAGTTCAAGCCCGTGGGTGTCAGCAATGGCACGAACAAACAGTTCGTCCGCCTCCGAATCGGCGCCACGCAACTTGTGATTGAGATGAACGATGGATAAAACAATACCCAGTTCATCCCGCAGCTCGAGCATCAAGCGCAGGAGCGCAACCGAATCGGCGCCGCCCGACACCGCAATTCCAACCCGGTCTCCGGCCCGCAGCAAATCGTGCTTCCGGATGTAAGCGAGAACGGATTGAGCCAGCTTGTGCACGGCTCCAATGGTACAACCATGATCGCGCTCATTCGTACGCTATTCCGGTTTGCCCACTTCCAGCAGACAAACATCGGTCCGCGCGTTCAGGACAAGAAGGACTCCCCTGTTTCGCGAAGCCTCGCGCACCTGCGACAATGTTCTTAAGCTGCAGAGAGAGACCGGGCAAACGGCGATGGTGGGTGTTGGTTTTGCCAACCGATCAGCTGGCTACAGTCGATGGCGAGTGAGCAGCTTCTTTGTGGTGATGTCTTTCGGCTTCGGCGCGCGCCAAATCTAAGTCTCTTTGTAGAGCGTCGAGCACGGAACTTGGCAGTTCGTCACCCCATTCGTCCTGTTCGGCGTCACTCCAGTGTCCGTTCAGCCGAACCGAGTCATTCAAATCTTCGGAAAACGCCTGGCGGTAACCACCCTCGCGAATGAGTGTGTCGCCGACTTTGCGGCCACTGGCCGCATCGTAGATACGACGTGCCGCCGCGCCGCTTGAATTTACGAAGCTCAGAAAGACTTCTCCGATATCCAGATATTCACTGCGGTAATACCACGCCAGGCTAGCGTCAATTTTCGGATGGGCACGCCGCTTGCCGGTGCGTTCGCTTTGTGGCTCGACAGGAACTTCTTTCGAAGGATCGTAAAACAGAATGCGCTGGCAGGAGTCACACTGCAGCAGCTTCCCGCCGCGCACTTCGTTGTACATTTGTGGCCGCAACATCACCGAGCAGCCGGAACACTTTTGATCTCGAACTTCGGCAATACCGGAACCACGGAATTTGGAAACTCGATCATAGTGCCGCAGCAGGTCGGGATCGACCGCTGCCCGGGCGGCATCGCGTTTCGCCGTCCATTCCGCCAACTCTTTTTCGTCTTGAGCTGTGCGATCGCGAGCGATGGCTTTTTCTCTTTCGATTTCCGCCGTCTCTTCTTTCAGTTCAGCTTCGGCGGCTTTTACCTGCTTATCGCGGGCTTCCGCGTTCACCATCAGCTCAATTATCTTGTCTTCGTTGGCGCTAATCTCCTGCTCAGCAAACTGGATCTCGTGCAGCAAAGCCTTGTATTGGTCGTTGGTCTTTACATCCAACGATTGGTCGCGATATTTAGAGATTTTCTGCCGCAGGTCGTTGATCGCGCTCTCGTATTTCCGGCGCGCCGCGTCGTCGGCTTTCACCGAAGCGCGTGCTTTTTCAAGACCAGCGTTCGTGCCTGCGAGCTTTTCTTCGATTACGGCTACCCGCCGGGGAAGTTCGGCGATTTCAGCCTTCAACCGCTGGATTTCGCGGTCCGTGCCCTGCAGCGAGATTAAATGCTCAATTTCAGGCGACATCGGTTAGAAGTATGTAAGTTAATTCTAGCACGCGGGTTCAAAGGTGTCGGCTTTGAGCTCTTAGCCTTTAGCTCTTAGCTTTCAGTGCGCCCTATTGTCGGAGTTCCGGCTGAATTGAGCGGTTTAGCTAAAAGCTAATGGCTAAAAGCGAAGAGCTAAAATGTAAGCCATGCAGCAAACAAATATTGGAGAGTTCGAGCTTACGGCTCTCTCGGACGGTACTTATTACCTTGATGGCGGGGCGTTTTTCGGTATTGTGCCCAAGGTGCTGTGGTCGAAGCGGGTGCCATCCGATGACAAAAACCGCGTGCCCACTGGCCTCAATTCAGTTCTGGTTCGTACCGGAAAAGTGAACATCCTGATCGAAACCGGGGTTGGCAATAAGTTGCCCGAAAAGATGATCCAAATCTACGGTCAGCCCGCAAAGCTGCTCGATCAGCTCAGCGCCACCGGCGTGGCGCCCGATGACATTGATATCGTTATCAACTCCCATCTGCATTTCGATCACTGCGGCTGGAACACAATTCGATCTGGCGCCTCGGTCAAGCCGACTTTTCCCAAGGCGAAGTACTACGTCCAGGAAGGCGAATGGAAGCATGCTCACCAGGGCCAGCGCGACACGGTGAGCTACCTGCACGAGAATTACGATCCGCTGGTCGAGAGCGGCCAGATGCAGTTGCTTCGGGGAACCCAGGAAATAGTTCCTGGAATTTCAGTGGAGGTGTTCCCCGGCCACACGCGCGACATGCAGGCAGTGATCGTTCAGAGCGGCGGAAAGACAGCGTGTTACGTCTCTGACTTAATCCCTACCAGCGCCCATATCGAGGTCAATTGGGTGATGGGATTTGATCTTTATCCGCTGGAGACGATTGAGAGCCGCAAGCGGTACTACTCGCGTGCGATTCCTGAAAATTGGCTGACGATGTTTACCCACGATCCCGTAGTGCCGTGGAGCTATTTGGCAAAAGATGAACGTGGGAAAATCGTGGCCAAAGAAGAAACGGCGCTGGCAGGGTGAACCTGGAGGGCTTACCATAAAAAGCTTTTAACCGCAGAGATCGCTGAGATTACGCAGAGTGCGCAGAGAAAATCCC
>Ga0134126_10011949_pt1 | contig 10959 bp, 8 predicted proteins | sample KB31752_FD_96881 | JGI IMG/M metagenome (GOLD analysis project Ga0134126, IMG submission 96881) | Terrestrial soil microbial communities with excess Nitrogen fertilizer from Kellogg Biological Station, Michigan, USA - KB3-175-2 | ecosystem: Environmental > Terrestrial > Soil > Unclassified ...
CCCGCAATGCGTAACAGCCGGCAGCGCCAAAGTGAGACGAATGCGTGACGCTCACGCAGCTCACACCGGTACGAAGCGCCAGGCGCATCGCCTCATCGATGGCCAGGTAGCTGGCAGGATGGCCGAAACCGTTCTTGGCATCGACAGTGCCCGTACCGGGCCCCGTCTCTTCGAAAGAAGCTACTGCATGGGGGTTCACACGGCCGTGCTCGGCCACCCGGACATAGTGGGTGAGGAGACGTATTCCGTGGCTGTCGACGCCACGCAGGGATGTGTCCGTGAGAGCCTCGGCTACAGCCGTGGCGTTCTGGGGCGTGGTCCCTACTGCCTCCAAAGCGCGCGCGGCAAACTCGCGCACGCAGGACGCAAAACTTGAAAACGTCTGACTTTTCCTACTGCCGCGATCGTGAGGAGAGGAGCGAACCATATGCGCGAGCCCGGTATCTATACTGGCATGATAGGTTGACAGGATTACAGAGGAAATGCAAGATGCCGCGAGCGCAATCGGGAAGAGCGCGCTTGCACCGTCCATGGCTCCACGCGAGTTGCCCAGCAATGAGATCGGCCGAGCCCCCACATGCCCGTCGAGTCATCATCGTCGCGGTGCTGCTTGGCCTTTCTGCATTCCTCAACTACATCGATCGCGGCAGTCTTTCCATCGCCGCTCCCATGCTGAAGGATGAGCTCAGTATTTCTCCCGCCAGACTCGGCGTGCTCTTGTCGGCATTTTTCTGGACCTACTCGTGCGCCCAACTACTCGCCGGCTGGATGGTCGATCGTCTCAACGTCAACTGGCTGTTGACCGCTGGATTTATCGTCTGGTCCGCCGCGACCGGCCTCACCGCCGCCGCGCACTCCTTCGCGCTACTCTTCGCTTTGCGATTGGTCCTCGGCCTGGGAGAATCCATCGCCTTCCCTTCCTATTCCAAGATCATAGCGGGCAGTGTCCCGGAGCATAACCGCGGCCTGGCGAACTCTGCCATCATCGCGGGGCAAGTGCTGGGCCCCGGATTGGGGATCCTCATTGGCGGCTTACTGATGGCTCGCTACGGATGGCGCCCGTTGTTTGCCGCTCTCGGACTCGCCAGCCTCATGTGGGTGGTGCCGTGGCTGATGTCGATGCCGTCCAGCCCTCCCTCTCATCTCGAGCGCCGGAGCAGAGCGCCGCGCATGCGCGAGCTGCTGCATATGCGCTCGCTCTGGGGAACCTGCGTCGGACTATTCTGCTGCAATTACGTGAACTACTTCCTGGTGACATGGCTTCCTTACTTCCTGGTGCGCGACCGGCACTTCACCATGCAAGAGATGGCGACGCTCGGGGGTGTCGCTTACATCGCGGCGGCTTGCTGCGCGCTGCTCGCCGGCCGGCTTTCGGATCGATGGGTGCGTAAGGGCGCGAGTCCATCGCTCGCTCGCAAGACAGTTACCGCGGGAGGTCTGGCGTTGTCTGGAATCTTCCTCAGTTTCGCAACTGCCAGCGCAACAGCCGTTTGCGCCGCCGCCCTCATCCTGGGCATCATCTTCTTTGCGATATCCGCGTCCAACGTCTGGGCGATTACGCAAACGTTGGCCGGCCCCGCTGCCGCCGGACTCTGGACGGGCTTCCAGAATTTCGCGGGCAATACGGCTGGAATCGCGGCGCCCACGCTCACGGGGTTGATACTGAGCCGAACGGGGGAGTTCTACTGGGCGTTTATCGCCACGGTCGGTGTTGCATTGATCGGCATGGCATCGTGGGTTTTTCTCGTAGGACGCGTGGAGCCGGTGACCTGGCGCGAAGCCCGCTTCACCGCCAGTCGTTGCGAAGAGAGGTCTGTCCGATACCCGGATTGAAGCTGTTCGTGTGTACCTGCGCACTCACGGACTGCGGCACAAAAGAGCTCCGCTGCTCGTCATCCGGTCGGAAAGCGACGTCGAACGCGACCATGTCCTCAACGGTTGAACGCCGCAGGTCGAGATACCTCTTCGTCGCGCCCGCTACTACGAAGCGATGCAGCAATGCCTTCTCGGCTTCATCGGGCGTGCACTCGAATGCATCTGCCTCGCTAGAGGGAAAGAGGGTCCTCAGGTAATCGCGCGCCTCACCTATCCCGCGGCCCGCCATCTTCAACAGCAGGTGATGCTCGAAACGGTCGCGGTACGCCCTCATTCGCGGCGGCAAATGCTTCGGTAGCACCTGTGCAACGCCATGAAGGGCACGCTCAAATGCCGCCCCGTCGCGACCCGTCACGCGCCGCTGTAGCTCGCCGATGCCCTGTTGCAGACGCAGCAGCCCAGGCAGCCAGCCGGTGCCGAGATGTCGGATCGCGAGGAAAATGTCCTTGCCAAAGCGCTCTGCGAGGTCGAAGGCGCCGCGGTGGATGTACTCTCCGAAGACCGGCAGACTATCGAAACGCCGCACGACGTGGCGTCGCAAGCGCGTAAGCACCGCCGGCTGATTGGCGCCGATGTAGAACACGCGGGTCTCCCGCTCCTTTGGGAACGTCTCGACCCGAACCGCGAACACCGCTATTTTCCCGGCAGAGCCCGAAGCCTCGAAAAGCCTGCTTTCATCCGCGTTGAAGCGCAGCGGCAGCTCGCGTGCTGTGTCTCGCCATCTTGCCGCTGAGCCTGCCTGCGGGGCGGCTCGATACCGGATGGCCCATCATCGCATTTCCATGCCGCACAACGTTCCGAGGGCGTCGGCGGATTTGTAAGTAAGGATGAATTCACGGTGTCCAAGAGCTTCCGACCTCGTAACCGCCCCGGCGGCCACTTCGAGCGTGAGCCTGTAGATCTCCTCGCCCACCTCGTCGAGGGTCGCGGTGCCCTCGAGCATGCAGCGCCACGGCCACCACAGCGAACTGAACCGCGAGGAACAGGGCACAGGCGAAAACATCGTCCCGATGCCGAACTCATTGCGCACAATGGGGAAGAGCTGAATGACGAGAATGTCCGTTAGCCACAGCGCTACGGTGGCCACGCCCATCGTGGCGTCGGGATGAGGGGCCCCACCTGTGGCAGGCCCGAGCGGCACTTGAGGTCCAGCGCGCCAGAGGCCTGCACGGCAAGGGCTTTGGGTAGCAGCCCCCCAATCACCGCCCCGGCCGCGACACCCCGAACCATTTCTCCGCGCGTAACCATAGCGGTCCTCTCAGATTCCGAGCCCCCGGACATCCTTGGCAGATCACAACGTAGCGTGCAGTCCCACGTAGAAGCGCCGCCCACTCAGGTCATACAGGCGATTTATGTCGTAGCGGTCGACCTGAATCAACGGAGATTGCGTGGCATTTATGACCGATGCGGTAATCGCCAGCCAGTGAGTCACGTTGAAGTTTGCGGCGATATCAAGCTGCCCGTATCCTTTTACGTAGACGCCATCTCCGAAGTAACTCGTCGGATCCGCCACCCACTCGCTACGATAGTTGTAGTTTGCGTGAATGCCGACTCTTCCGTCGTCGTAGTACAGCCCCGCATTGTATGTATTGTCAGAAACTCCCGTGACCGGCACCGGAGGCTGGTTCGAGCTCAACACGACATCTCCGGACCAGATGTGTGTATAGTTCGCCTCTGCGCCAAAAGAGCGCAAAAATCCCGGCAAAAAGTCGAACGGCTGCTCCCAGGCCACCTCGAGGCCCTTCAGGGTGGTTTTAGAGGCATTCCCCGGCTGGCCGACCGATAAGTTAATGGGCTTCACCGAACCCACTGGATTACCTGACCCGAGAACATTACCCGCAAGCAGCACGTCCTCGGTTTCGGGGAAGTAGTTCGTAAGGACCAAATTCTTCACATCTTTCAGGAAGAAGTCGGCCGCCAGGATGCTTCTCGGCCCAAAGTACCACTCCAGGGAGAGGTCCAACTGATTGGAAAGGTACGGTTTCAGATTCGGGTTTCCCTTGCTCAGAGTACCGTTCCAGAGCTGACCCGGCGGAGGCGGCTGAGTGGCGGCACTCGGAACGCTTGCTTGGGCCAACAGATTCATGTCCGGTCGCTGCATCACCTGGGCTGCCGCAAATCGCGCTAGCAGATCATCATTCAGCCGGTACGTAAGATTCAGGTTTGGCAGAACGTTATTGTAGGAATTGGTCTGCGAAACGAACCCCTGCGAACTGAACACAAGGTTGGAAGCGCCAGTGGCCCCGTAAACAAGAGTAGCGCCGGGTCCTGGTCCATAGCCGGAGGACAGTTCCTCGGTATGTACCGCCCGAACGCCCAGATTTCCGGTAAGCCGCTTGTCGGGCGTTCCGAAGTTAACCTGCGCATAAGCGGCCTCGGACTTCTCCTGTACCTGCGTGATTTGCGTCAACTGCGGAGCCGGAGGATGACTCGCGATAAACCCGGACAACGGATAGTCGCTGAAGAACTTGTTCACGTTAACCGTCAGCGCGTTTGTTGGAAACTGAGCAGGACCAGAATACGACGAGAACCAGGTCGAGTTATTGAGCATCATGAGATATGGGGTCATGTCAGCGGCAAAACCCGTCGCCGTATTGGCCACCCAGTTAGGTGTTCTTCCCAGCGTTCGGTTCTGGTAATTTGCCCCGAAACTCATGGAGTTCAACCACCCGGAGTCGAGCGATCTTTGCGCATCAACCTTGAAGTTCCATATCTTATCCGTGGTAGGCTGCTGATAAGGACCCTGCTCTCCGTACCAGTTGTAGTTACTGGTGTCTAGCGGGTTGTAGCTGACAAATCCGTAACCGATTGGACCGCCCGGATCCTGTGCGGCGTTATAGTGGAAAGTAGCGCCAGGCGTTTTGGTGTTCCACTGAACGTACTGGTTCGTCGCCTCTTCCCGAGCTTCGCCGAACGAAGCCTGCCCATCAACCGTCCAGCTCGCGAGAGTCCACGTGGCGTCAAGGGCGTTTGAGGTCACCTTCTGCTGATAGATGTCGCGCACCGCCTCCAACCAGGCATAGACATTCGTGCCTTCCCAGGCTGTCTGGACGCCGCTAGGACTCACGGTCTCGCTGAGAGTCGTTTCCGGACCGGAGGCAAACGCGCCAGGATAGAAATTATTCATCTCAAAATCGTTGTACGACTGTGAGAACTCGGAATCCAGGGTGTCCAGGCGCAGCTCGAGGGAATCACTGACCCGGTATTCCAGCATGCTCAAGAGGCTTAGACGTCGATCAAAGCCCTGATTGTCGTTTCCGCGCATACCGAAGATCCGATACTGCTTGCCGGGCCCGGTGTACGAGGAATCGGGCAATACTCCGTCCGTGCCCGAGTTCTGGTCATCCACGTTCCTCTCGTTGAGGTCGACGCCCACCATCCATCCCAGGCGGTGATCGAAGAACGTATCGGTATACAACCCGGTCAGATGCGGCGTGAGTCCTTTGCGGCCCTGCTCATCGTAAATCCCCTCCGCCGTCAGCACGGCCTTACGCTGCCCGTACTCGAGAGGGTGAATCGACTGCACGTTGACCGTGGCCGCCAACCCGCCCTCCGGCAGATCGGCTGTCGGAGACTTGTATACATCCACGCGCTGGGCAAAGTCACCACTGAGCACCTGGAAGTCGAACGCGCGCGTTCCCGATCCGGACGGCAACTCGCGTCCGTTGAAGAGCGTATCGGTAAATTTCGGATCCAAGCCCCGGACGCTGATAAATTGTCCCTCGCCCTGATTGCGGGTGATCTGAACACCCGTGATCCGCTGCAGCGACTCGGCGAGGTTCTGCTCCGGAAACTGCCCTATGCCCTCTGCTGAAATGCTGTCAGTGATATTCGGCGCCTTGAACTTGTACTGGATCGCCTTCTCCAGGCTCGCTGCATACCCAGTGACCACCACCTCCTGCAGCTGAGACGAAGCGTTCTCCGTACTCTGGCCGTCCGGTTGACTCTGGTCCGCGCTCTGCGAGGTGCCTTGCGGGGCTGCCGAAGTGCTCGCCGCCGCTGTGTCGCCCGCGAATGCCTGCGCGGGGAAGAGCCCGATGGCGCACGATGCGAGTGGAATCAGGAGTTCAGGTAGCTTCAGTTTCACCAGTGCAGTTCTCATTGCCCCCACCTTGCATTGATTAACCGACGTTCATATACGATACGTCGTACCGTATATGAACGCAAGGCGGTTCTCGCTTTTTCGCCCCGGGTGGCCGCCGAGAACTCAGCTCAGACGCTTGGCGAAGCGCGTGATCGCCGCATGCGTGAATGTCGTCCCCGCTCCGGGCGCCGAGGGTATGAGGAATTCGCCGTCGCGAACGGTTGCGGGCTCCTCGAAGCACTCTCGCGTCCACGGAATGAACTCGAGCAGCCCGCATGCCGGATGCGCAAGCGCCGTATGTTGGTGGATCTGCATCATGTCACCCACATGCGGCACAACCGGCACTCCATACCCCAGTGCCCTGTCGGCGACGGTCAGCCATTCCGTAATGCCCGCAACCCGGACCGCGTCGACCTGCACGAACTTCATGGCCCCGGTATCGAGAAACGCTTCGAAATGAAAGTGCGAATACAACTGCTCGCCTAGCGCCATCGGTGTGTTCATGCGCTTCGCCAGCTTGGCGTGTGAGACCAGATCGTCGAAATGCAGGGGCTCCTCGCACCAGAACAGGTCGTAAGCGTCGAGCTCACGCGCCGGTTTCGAAGCCGTCTCGAGAGGCCATTTGCCATTCACATCGATCATCAACCGAGGTTTGGGTCCGATCGCCCTACGAACCGGTGAGAGGTTCTCTGGTATGCCCGGCAGGCCGCGGACGCCTTCGGTCCGACCCGCATAATGTTCGGCAGTGATTGGCCAGTAAACGAGGCCGCAGGTGGCTTCGGCAAGTGTATCGGGCCGCCGAAGCGCTGGTTGGTTCCTGGACCACCGCCGATCAGGAGAGCTTCTTTTGGCGCAACGCCGAGAGGGTATATCGGCTTTCGGCGGCTACGTAGCGGACGGAATGCGCGCTCTGCTAACATTGCACGATCATGGACTGTTGATGATCTTTGACAGCAATGCGTAATACCAAAAGTAAGAAGGCCTCAGTTCGATACGAGGCGCCTGCGCTCGAGAAGGGCCTCGATATCCTCGAGCTGCTGGCGGGAAGCACCACTGCCATGAACTTGTCTCGAATTTCAGCGGCCGTCGGCCGTTCGCGTAGCGAGATGTACCGGGTCCTTCAGGTCCTCGAGCGCCGGCATTACCTGGAGCGGCAACCCGACGACGATCGGTATTCGCTCACCAATCGCCTGTTTCTCCTGGGAATGGAGCGCCCAGCCGTCAAGGGTCTGCTCGAGATTGCCCTTCCGATGATGCACAAGCTTTCCGAGGAGATTCAACAGTCTTGCCACTTGGTCGTGCCGTCGGACCAGTACATGGTAGTGATCGCCCGTGTCGAATCCCCATATGACCTGGGACTTGTCGTGAGGATTGGCCACCGCCGGCCGCTGCTGGAGGCGACATCCGGCTTGGTGCTCGTCGCCTTCCAACCGGAGACGGTGCGCGCCCAGTGGCTGCAGAAGTACGGCGCAACGACCCGGCGCCCTCTGCGTGCTACCCTGCTGGAAACGCTGACGAGCATCCGAGAGCAGGGCTACGCGGCAATTCCGAGCACTGTGGTGCCGGGGGTTACTGACATATCCGCGCCCGTGTCGGTTGACTCCGCCGGGGTAGCTGCACTCGCAGTGCCGTACATGGACCTCGTAGGTGTGCGAATGTCAAAGGAAGATGTCATCAAGACTCTGCGCGAGAGAGTCGAAGAGATCTCCAGCAAGCTGGGCTGATCTCCCGCCCCGATTTTTAGGGCCGATTTGTGGCAAGGTTCGGGCCACCGATCCAGCCGCCGCCGCCGATGCGCTAATGCAACGTTGTACCGCTGGTGAATCGCGCCATTGCGGACTACAATCGGCTCGATAAGCGCAAAGGGGGGAGCGAGCATGTCCCGGAAAATGACTCGAAAAGATTTCATTAAAGGCGCGGGTCTGTCGGTCGTCGCAACCGGCCTCGCACCGGTGAGCGCCGCCGGGACGCGGGCAGCGAAATATCACGAATCTTCGTCATTGGATTCCCGGCGGGGATCCCTCATCACCAGCCTCAATCCTGTGCTTCGCCTCTACCCCGCCGAAAGCGCAACGCAGACGGGTGACGTCCGGTTCGGGCCCGCCGAAATCAAGGTAATGCTGCCTTTTTTCGGCAGCGGCGAAGTCACCTGGAATGTAAAGGCGCCTGCGGCAGGGCGGTATCATCTTGCGGCCTGTTACTCCTGTACGATACCGGGGACACGAATCGAGGTCGCTTCCGGGTCGAGCACCGTACAGCACTCCGCGATAACGACGCAGGGGCTCTTCCTGCCCTATCCTGGGGGTGCCGCGCCGAACCCCGGCACACCAGACAAGGACAGCTTCTGGACCGAGCGACAGTTCTATTCCTTCGAAAGAGTCCCGCTCGGCGAGCTCCACTTGAGCTGCGGAATCAACGTCGTTCGGCTCCGCGTCAAGGGCTCGAAGGGCGGCGAACTCTTCCGCCTGCGTTCGCTCGAGCTCACGCCGGTAGAGAGCGCGAAAGCCCTTGCCGCCGCAAGCAAGAAGGCTGGGCGGCATCGCGCGAATACCGACTGGTTCGTGAAGTCGGCCTATGGAATATGGTTTCACTTCCTGGACCTGACAACGCCGCGACGAGGGCCGCGCAAGCCTTACTCTCAGGCCGTGGATGACCTCGACGTCGCGACACTCGCCAGCCTGGTCGAGGAGACCGGTGCGGGGCACCTGATATTCACGGTCAACCATGGTGATCCCACGTGTCCCGCCCCGATACGTTCCTGGGAGGAGCTGCATCCGGGCTGGACGACACGGCGCGACCTCATCGCGGACCTCGCCGGCGCTCTGAATCGTCGCGGGATACGTCTGCTGCTCTACATGAATTGTCCAGGACTGGGCGATTTGATTCAGGGGTCCTCCGGAGCCATCGATCGGCCGAAGTTCAGTGAGGAGAAATACGCCGAGATTCTCGTGAAGGTCTTCACGGAATTCGGCCTTCGATACGGGAACCGCGTAGCAGGCTACTGGTTGGATTCTTGGTTCCAGACCAACGAGTCCTATCCCAATCTGCCTTTCGAAGAGCTCGATCGGGCGATAAAGGCCGGCTATCCGGATCGGATGGTCGCCTATAACTACTGGGCCTTTCCGATCGAAACCGAATGGCAGGACTACTGGGCGGGCGAGCTAACCGATCTGCCACTCAAGCGGTTCGGATCACGCTACATCCGGCGCGGCGCGGGGAAGGGGCTTCAGGCACATAGTGCCATTCGGCTCGATGATCCCTGGTTTCACATTACGTCGAATACCGACATTCAGCCGCCGCGATATACAGCCGCGGAATTAACGGAATACATCAGGACCTGCATGGAAGATCAGGCCGCCGTCACGTTGGGCGTCGGCATATATCAGGACGGGACGATCAGCGAGGCATCCCGTCAGGTTCTGAGAGACGTAAGGCAGGCTATCCGACGGACCTAAAAGGGCTCTTGACCCTTACACCCTTAGCTGGGCAGTTCCGCTCGGTCATGCGGTCACGATTCCCGAACTGCGGCGAGGTGCTGCTGCAGGAGTAGTGGACATTAAGTGGACACATCACCCTAGTGGCGTTGTAACCCATTGATTATTGGCGTCCCCGACGGGATTCGAACCCGTGTTACCGCCGTGAAAGGGCGATGTCCTGGGCCTCTAGACGACGGGGACGCGGCTGGGCTTGACCCGGACAGGGCGCGCAAGATTACACGTGCGCGGCCCGGCGGACAACGTGCCCGCGGGATTCGGGCGCCGCTTACTTCCCGCCCAGCGCGGCAGAGCCCTCGCCCATCGTGGAACGACGCACGGTGGCGGACGGCAGACGGGCCAGGAGATCGGTGAGCGTCTCCAGATCCAGCGGCTTCACCAGGTGCGAATCGAAACCCGCCTCGCGCGAGCGGCGCCGGTCGGAGTCCTGACCCCAGCCGGTCAGCGCGACCAGCGTAATCCGCTGCCCCCAGGGCTGCGCGCGGATGCGCTTCGCGACCTCATAGCCATCGAGCAGCGGCATGCCGATATCGAGCAGCACCACCTCGGGCAGATGCCGCTCGGCACTTTGCAGTGCAGTGCCGCCGTTGGTCGCGGTGAAGACCTCGTGCCCGCTCAGCTGCAGGAGCGTCGCGAGGCTCTCCAGTGCGTCGTTGTTGTCGTCCGCGATCAGAATCCGGCGAGCCATGCGCGCCGTGCTCGCGGCAACCAGCGGAGCCACGGCGGCCGCGACATCGCTCGCGGACGCCGCCTGCGCGGCCAGCGGGGGCAACTCCGGCGGCGGCGCTTCCACGGGATCATTCTCCGAGCGCAGCAGCGGCAGACGAATCACGAATTCGCTCCCTTTGCCCGGCCCGTTGCTCGCAGCCGATACGTTGCCGCCGTGCATCTGCACCAGCCTCTGCACCAGTGCGAGACCGATTCCAAGGCCGCCCTGTGTCCGGCCGTCGCCGCGTTCGAGCTGCGTGAAGAGCTCGAAGACGTGGGGCAACATCTCCGGCCGGATGCCGATCCCATTGTCGCGGATGCAAATTTCGGCGTCGTTGCCGCGGACCGTCGCGGCTAGGGAGATTTGGCCCCCTGCATCCGTGTACTTCGCCGCGTTGCCGAGCACGTTGGCAATGGCCTGCGTGAGACGCGTCGGATCGCCGAACACCTTTACACCGGGCTCGGGCAGCTCGAGCGTGAGCTGGTGACTGTGCTCGTCGAAAAGCGGATGCACCGTCTCGACCGCCCGCGAGATGAGCCCTTCGAGCTCGACCACCTGACGGGTGAGGTTGATCTTGCCGCGCGTGATGCGCGAGACATCGAGCAGATCATCGACCAGACGCGTGAGGCTCGTGAGCTGGCGCGCGATGACATCGCGCGCCCAGTTGAGCTGCGGATCATCGAGCGGCTTCATGCGCATCAGCTCGATCGCATTGTGGATCGGGGCCAACGGATTGCGCAGCTCGTGGGCGAGCATCGCCAAAAACTCGTCCTTGTGACGGTCGGCCTCCTTCAGGG
>Ga0134126_10011950_pt1 | contig 10958 bp, 8 predicted proteins | sample KB31752_FD_96881 | JGI IMG/M metagenome (GOLD analysis project Ga0134126, IMG submission 96881) | Terrestrial soil microbial communities with excess Nitrogen fertilizer from Kellogg Biological Station, Michigan, USA - KB3-175-2 | ecosystem: Environmental > Terrestrial > Soil > Unclassified ...
GCTGCTCGGCATCGATCCGGTGGAGCTCGGCGGCGCGCCTTTCGCGCTCGCGACCGACGAGGCATTGGAGTTCTGGGCTACGGAGATCGGCCTGCACCTGCACCGCGGCGCGCGGGCATACGCATTGCCCTGTGTGGCCGGCCATGTCGGGGCGGACACGGCCGGCATGGTCCTCGCCGAGCGGCCTGACCTTGGCGAGGCCGTGACGCTCCTCGTCGATGTCGGCACCAACGCCGAAATCGTGTTGGGCAACCGGGAGCGCCTCCTCGCCTGTTCGAGTCCCACGGGCCCGGCGTTCGAGGGCGCGCAGATCAGCTGCGGCCAGCGCGCCGCGCCTGGCGCGATCGAGCGTGTGCGGATCGACCCGGTGACCCTCGAGGCGCGATTCAAGGTCATCGGCTCCGACCTCTGGTCGGACCAGCCGGGGTTCCAGGAATCCGTCCAGGCCATCGGGGTCACCGGAATCTGCGGCTCGGGCATCATCGAGGTGATCGCCGAGATGTACCTGACGGGCATCATCAGTCAGGACGGTGTGGTCGATGGCGAGCTCGCCGCGCGCAGCCCACGGGTCGTGCCCCAGGGCCGCACGTTCGGTTACGTCGTCTATGAGGGCGCGCAAACGCTCACTGTGACTCAGAACGACGTACGCGCCATCCAACTCGCCAAAGCGGCTCTCTACGCCGGTATCAGACTATTGATGGACCGCTTCGGCACGGATCATGTCGATCGCATTCGACTGGCCGGCGCCTTCGGATCGCACATCGACGTCAAGTACGCCATGGTGCTCGGCATGATCCCCGACTGCGATCTGTCGCAGGTGTCGTCCGCGGGCAATGCGGCAGGAACCGGAGCGCGCATCGCGCTGCTCGACTTCGGCGCGCGCGAGACGATAGAGACGCTGGTGCACAAAGTGGAGAAGGTCGAGACCGCGATCGAGCCACGGTTCCAGGGACACTTCGTGGAAGCGATGGGAATTCCGCACTCGACGGCGCAATACGTGCATCTGCGCGGGGCGGTCACCTTGCCGGAACCGAAGGCGCCGACTCCCCGTGCCGGCGCGCGCGGTGGACGGCGCCGGCCCCCGCCGACGACCGCAAAAGAATCCTAGCGGGGGAAGCCGCGGCGGAACGAAAGCCTATAATCAGCGAGGGGTTCCTGGAGAGCTTCCGTGCCGACGCGAGTTTCCGATTCCACGCTCGAGCAGTTCCGCCACGCGGCGGCAGGCCAGACGCCGACACCTGCCGGTGTTGCCATCGCCGCTGTCTCCGCCGCCTTCGCCCTGGGGCTGCTCGCGAAGGTGCTCACGATCAGCGGCCGCCGCAAGGCGCCCCCCGAGAACACCGCCGGACTGGAGGAGCTCGCTGCCGCGGCGCAGGTTGCATCGCAACGCATGTTGCAGCTGGCCGGCGAGGACAGCGCCGCATTCGAGGCTTACCTGGCCGCGAGACGATTGCCACGAGCGACCGAGTCCGAGCGTCAGTCGCGGGACCAGGAGATCGATACCACCGTTCGCCGTGCAATCGATGTGCCGCTCGAGGCGGCGCAGGAAGCCGCAGCAGGCTTACAACTGTGCAACGAGGCATCCGCTCTGACACCGCTGGCGCTGGTCGCCGATCTGGGTGTCGCCGCGACTCTCCTCGCGAGTGCGCTGCGCGGCTTTCTGCTCTGCGCGCAATCCAACGTCCGGCAGCTGGCGCCGGATGCCGCTTCGTACCGCGCGCAGCTCGCGACTGAAACCGAGCGGCACGAGCGAGCCCTCCAGCAGGCGCAGGCGGTGCTCGAGCGGGCCGGGGCGGCCCTGGAATCTACTGCCGTCAGCGAGCCGTGACACCGGCTCACGAGAGACCGACCACACGCCCCGTTTCAGTGTCGAGATCGATGTCGTAGTAGCCGGGACGTGTTGGTAATCCCGGCATCGTGCTCATCGTTCCCAGCAGCGGGTAGAGAAACCCCGCCCCCACGCTAGCGCGAACATCCCGCACCGGTACCGTGAAGCCGGTCGGCGCACCCTTGAGGCTCGGGTCGTGGCTCACGCTCAGATGCGTCTTGGCCATGCAGATCGGCAGGTGGCCGAATCCCAACCGGGTCTAGAGCTCGATTTTCTGCTCCGCTTCCGGCAGGTCTTCGACGCCTTTTCCGCCGTAGATTTCGCGCACGATCGTCTCGATCTTCTGCTTGATGCCCATATCCAGCGGGTAGAGGAACCGGAACCTGCTCGGCAGCTCGCAGGCGCAGATCACGGCTCTACCGAGGTCGACCGCTCCCCGTCCGCCTTCAGCCCAGTGATTGGTCGCGACGGCTTCGTGCGCGCCGGCGTGCAAAGCGATCTTGCGCACGAGGTCGATTTCCGCCGCCGTATCATGTGCGAAGCGGTTCACCGCGACGACCACCGGAATTCCGAATACCCGCGCGCTCTGGATCATCTTGACGAGATTCGAGCAGCCCTTCTCGACGAGTCCCAAGTGCTCCATGGTGTAGTCCGGATGGAGCGGCTGCCCGGCCGTGACTTTGGGGCCGCCGCCGTGCATCTTCAGGGCGCGGATCGTCGCGACCAGCACTACGCAGTTGGGGATGAGGCCGCTGTAGCGGCACTTGATGTCGAAGAACTTCTCCATCCCCATGTCGGCGCCGAATCCCGACTCCGTCAGCACGTATCCCTCCGGCCCGACGAGCTTCAGCGCGATTTGATCCGCGATGATCGACGAATTCCCGTGCGCGATGTTACCGAAGGGGCCGGCGTGCACGAACGCCGGTGTTCCCTCGAGCGTCTGCAGCAGATTCGGCATGACGGTGTCTTTCATGAGCACGGTCATTGCGCCGCCCACGCCGAGATCGTCCGCGGTGACCGCATCGCCCGCGCGGTTCGTACCGATCACTACGCGACCCAACCGCTCGCGCATGTCGGCGAGGCCCGTCGTCAGCGCCAAAATGGCCATGATCTCGCTGGCGGCCGTGATGTCGAATCCGGTGACACGTGTCAGCCCCTTCTCTTCCGGCCCCTGCCCTATCGTGATAAGACGCAGCGCCCGATCGCTCGTATCGATCACCCGCCGCCAGGTGATGGTGCCCGGATCGATATCCAGCCGGGCGAAGCGGCTGCGCTCCTCGGATGTCATCCCGTTGGGGTCAGTCCCTCGGATGCGGAGCTTGCGCAGCCGCCGCAGCATCACGGGCGCAAAGCGCCGGCTGCCGTCCTTCCCGGGCGGGCAGAGCCGGTCGAAAAGCGCGTCGTCGGTCTGCGCCGTCTCGTGCAACAGTCGGGCATCGATCGCCGCCGCCAGCAGGTTGTTCGCCGCCGTGATCGCATGGATGTCGCCGGTGAGATGGAGGTTGAGATCCTCCATCGGAATGATCTGGCTGTAGCCGCCCCCTGCCGCGCCGCCTTTGATGCCGAACGTCGGTCCCTGGCTCGGTTGGCGGATGCAGGTGAAGACGCTTTTTCCCAGATGAGCGCCGATGGCCTGACTCAGGCCCACCGTTGTCGTCGTCTTGCCTTCCCCCAGCGGTGTCGGCGTGATCGCCGTGACAACGATGTATTTTCCATTCGGCGCGTCCCTGAGCCGGTCGCGCACCGCGAGGCTCACTTTTGCCTTGTAGCGCCCATAGGACTCGAGTTCCTGCGGGAGGATGCCGGCCTTCGCCGCCACCTGGCCGATGGGCAGCAGTGCCGCGCTCTGCGCGATATCGATGTCGCGCGGCACGGGCGCAGAGGATCCCCCAGGCCCAACGTCGGTCTTAGCCATCGCGGAGCTCCAGCATCGGGATGCGAGAGCCGTAGTTTGCTGGCCGCGGCCGCTGCGGCGCAACCGCAGCCAGGCTTGCCTTCAGACCTCCCTGGGGGCCGCGGCGCCCGTAGCTGGCCGGCCCGTGGCCCGGGCCCGGACGATGGCCTCCGCGAGGTAGTCGTCGCCGGTGCTCGACGCGGCACGACGCTCGGTGAGCGAGGTCTCCACATGGGGATCGGTTGCGCCGGCCCGCCGCGCGGCCGCCAGCGCGAGCTCACTGGCCAGGTCCTTCGCCGCGGCGATCGCCTCTTCAGCAGCGGGGAAATCCCGGATGCCTGCCGGAGCGTGCATCCGGAACACTTTCCAGTGGGGCTGATTCACCAGGATGTCGACTGTCTCCGACACGACGCCGACGACTGCGCCCACCGCATTGCATACGGCGGCATGCTCGGGAACGACCAGTTTCGCCCCGAGGCGGCGTGCCACTTCGGGGTAGAACGCCGCCGCCGGTGCGCCGATGGCCACCAGCGGATTCGCCAGGCGCGGCTGCGCATCGAGAAGCTTCGATACCGGCCGGCCTGCCACCACGCGATCGATCAGGATACCGAGCGGCCCCCAGCGTCCGTTGTGCGGCTCGACGCCCGGATCCTGCGCCAGCGCGCTTTCCAACACCACCCGCGCCGCCTGCCGGATCACGAGCTCATGGACTCGCTCCGACAGCGCCTCGGGACTGTCTTTGCCCTTGCGCGCGGTCACATTGCGCTCCTCGGTGGCGAGGACCGCAGCGCCGAGCCGGCTCGCTTCCCGGCTCCAGCCGCCATGGCGGCCGAGTACGTGCAGCGCATCGCTCGGCGTGAACCCCGCCAGAGTCGCCAGCCCGCGGTCCACCAGCCGGTGCAGCGCCGCGACGCCTTGCGGGGTGCGCGCGACCTGATCGAGCCGCCGCGGAGTCGCGCCCAGCGCCTCCCAGACCCGCAGCTCCAGTCGGTCGAGCTCCGGCCCCGCCTCGCGGCCGGGGTTGCGGTGACCGAACTGACCTGCGAACGGCGGCAGGCGCTCAGCCGCCGCGAGGCGGGTCAGCTCCCCCAGCACCTCGGGGAATTGATGCGCCAACAGGCTGAGTGGCATCACCCGGCGCGGGCCGACCTTGAGATGCCCTTCCCGATCGATGTGCACCTCACTATCCCCGCCGAGGCCGCTCGTGTGAACGTCGATGGCCTGTACCATCGTCCGCCAGCCGCCGATCACGGCGCCATCGGCGCGCACTACGGGGTGCTCGTCGATGATGATCGCCACGTCAGTGGTCGTCCCTCCCATGTCGGCAACCGCAAAATCCTTGAGACCGGTGAGGAACGCCGCTCCAACGACGCTCGCCGCCGGTCCGGAGAGCACCGTCTCGATCGGATAGTCGATGGCGACGTTCGCCCGCATCAGGGTCCCGTCACCCTTCACGACCATCAACGGGGCGCGGACCCCCTCGCGCTCGAGCGTCTGGCCAACCGCATCGAGCAAATGCCGAATGTGCGGTACCAGGCGGGCATTGAGCGCAGCGGTCAGCGCCCGCTTGGGTGCATTCAACTGCGCGCTGAGCTCGTGACTGCAGGTGACTGGCTTGCCGCACAGAGCCCGAATGCGCGCGCGCACCCGCAGCTCGTGCTCGGGATTGCGTACGGAGAACTGCGCCGCAACGGCGAACGCCTCCACCCGCGGGCCGAAGTCCCGTACGGCCGCCTCGATCGCCGTCTCATCGAGCGGTTGCTCTTCCACGCCCGTCGGGTCATGTCCGCCGCGCGCGCGCACGACGACGCCGCCCAACTGCTGCTCGATACCCGTCTCCGCGGCCATGCGATCGTTGAAGCCGATGAGGATCGCGCAGATTGGACTGAAGCGGTTCTCGACGACGGCGTTGGTCGCGAGCGTCGTCGAAACCGAGACAAGAGAGATCACTTCCCGCCCGCCTGCGGGCAGCGCCTTCAGCACGGAGCGCAGCGCCCCTCCAAGCCCGACCGACAGATCCCAGTGTGTGGTCAGAGCCTTGGCGCTGGCGATGACCCGGCGGCCGCCCTTTAGTGCGACCGCGTCCGTGTAGGTACCGCCCGTATCGAGCCCGATCCAGAGCTCACTCACCGGCCGCGCAACCCCACTCTTCGGGAGGCGGCCTCCACCGCGTTCGACAACACCATGGCGATCGTCATGGGGCCGAGACCGCCGGGCACGGGAGTGATCCAACCCGCACGCTCGAACGCCCCCTCGTATTCGACGTCCCCGATCAACTTGCCTTCACCGTCTCGATTGATACCGACGTCGAACACCGCAGCCCCGGGCTTGATCCAGTTTCCGGAAACGAAGTGCGGCTTGCCGACCGCAGCCACGACCACGTCCGCGCGCTCGACCTCTGCCCTCACGTCGCGAGTGCCGGTATGGCAAACGGTCACGGTTGCTCCGGCCAGCAGCAGCTCCAGTGCCATCGGGCGACCAACGATGTTCGAGGCCCCGACCACCGTGGCCTTCAGTCCCCGCAGCGCAATGCCGTACTCCGCGGCGAGGCGGATGACGCCAAGCGGGGTGCAGGGGCGCAGCGCCGGGCGCTTCTGCGCCAGCAGCCCCGTGCTGACCGGATGAAAGCCATCGACATCCTTGCTCGGGTCGATCGCATCCATGACCCGGGTCGCATCGAGACCCTTGGGCAGCGGCAGCTGCACGAGAATGCCGTCCACCGTCTCGTCGCGATTGAGCAGGTCGATGAGCGCCAGCAGCTCCGATTCGCTGCTCGTTGCCGGTAGATCGTAGGCAAAGGATGCGATGCCGGCCTCCACTGCGGCCTTGCGCTTGTTGCGCACGTAGACACTGGAGGCCGGATCCTCGCCCACTTGGACGACAGCGAGCCCGGGCAGGCGGCCCAACCGGCCGGCGAGCTCCGCGGCGCGTGCCGCGACCTCACCGCGCACCTTCATGGCAACGGCTTTGCCGTCGAGGACGATCGTCGTGGCACTCCCGGCGCTGGCCCTAGACATTGGAATCAGGGAATGAAGCCTTGCGCCGGTTCATGTAGTCGAGCAGCGCCTCGTCGATCGCGGGGTCGAGCGGCGGCGCTTCATATTCTGCAAGCTGCTTCTTCCAGAACGAGTTGGCGCGCTGCGCCATGTCGGTCGCGCCTTCGGCATCCCATTGCTCGAAGCTGTTGTTGTCGGCGAGCGGCGAGCGGTAGAACGCGGTCTCGAAGTTGGCCTGCGTATGGGCACAGCCGAGGAAGTGCTTGCCGGGACCCACCTCCCGGATCGCATCCATCGCCTGGCCGTTGTCGCTGAGATCCACTCCCTGCAGAAGTGTATGAGCCATGCCCGCCTGGTCGGCGTCCATGACGAACTTCTCGTAGCCCATGGTGAGGCCCCCCTCGAGCCAGCCAGCCGTGTGCAGCACGAAGTTGACTCCGGCGAGACAGGTCGGCATCAGGGTATTGGCCGACTCGAAGGCGGCCTGAGCGTCGGGAATCTTCGAAGCGCAAAGAGCGCCGCCGGAGCGGAACGGCACGCCGAGCCGCCGCGCGAGGGCGGCCATCGTGTAAAGCACCAGGGCCGGCTCCGGGGTCCCGAACGTTGGCGCGCCGGACTGCATCGACAGGGAGGACGCGAAACTGCCGAGCACCACGGGTGCTCCAGGATTGATGAGCTGGGCGACCGTCATGCCGGCTAATGCCTCGGCCAGCGTCTGCGCCACTGTTCCGGCGATCGTCACGGGCGACATCGCGCCAGCGAGAATGAACGGAGTGACGATGGTTGCCTGGTTGGCACGCGCGTAGGTCTTCAACGCCCCGAGCATCGTCGCATCCCAGGTCATTGGCGAATTGGCGTTGATCAGGCTCATGACACAGGTCTTCGGCTTCCCGGTGGCCGGATCCAGGTACTGGTCCCCGAAGAGGATGCGCGACATCTCGACGGTATCGGCCGCCCGCTCCGCTTGGGTCACCGAGCCCATGTACGGCTTGTCGCTGTATTTCATGTGGCTGTAGACCATGTCGAAATGCCGCTTGTTGACCGGCAGGTCGACGGGCTCGCAGATCGTCCCACCGGAGTGGTGCAGGGACGTCGCGGCGTAGGTGAGCTTGACGAAGTTGCGGAAGTCCTCGATGCGCGCGTACCGCCTGCCTTCATCGAGGCTGCGGATGAAAGGAGATCCGTACGCCGGCGCAAAGACGGTACGGCCGCCGCCGATAACGACGCTGCGCGCGGGGTTGCGCGCATGCTGAACGAACTCCTTGGGTGCCGACCGGGTCACGAGCGTGCGACACATGCCGCGGGGGAAACGCGCGCGTTCGCCCTGAACGTCGGCACCGGCGTCACGCAGAATCTTCAGCGTCTCCGGGTCGTCGCGAAAGTCGATGCCGATTTCCTGCAGGATCGTATCGGCATTGTGCTCGAGCAGCTCGAGACCTTCCGTGCCGAGCACCTCGTAATAAGGTATGTTGCGAGTGATGTAGGGGACGGATGAGTGGCTGCGCGCGGTGCGCGCGGCTCGTTTGGCGTCCCGGCCGCTAGGACGGCGAGATCGAAGGGTGGGGGCTGGCTGCTCGTCCATGGGAACTCCGGGTCAAAGGATTTGCCGTGGCGGCGCTGCGCAAAGTATGGCTTCCGGCTGCGCGGCTGGCTAATCGAATTGCGGCATCCACTTGCCGAGATGCGTCCATGATCCCGCCTGTCGCTCGAGGACACGCCTGCGTCGCAAATTCACCGCTCGCGGCCTCCGGGCGGCATTACCATTCCCGAAAAGGCGAGCCCATATGCCCACAGCTGTCGAAGAACCTGCGATCGCCCCCGCACCCGCCGGTGCCGTGCAGCGCAATGCCAGCACCCCCCGCCTCTACATCGTTACCACCCGCTGCCCGGATACCACGGGAATCGTCGCGGGAATCGCGGGCTTCCTGGCCGCACACAATGCGACCATCGCGGAAGCACAGCACTACGACGATCCGCACACCCGCACGTCCTTCATGCGCACGGTGTTCCACGACAACGGCCAGGGAATGCCCTCCCTGGAGGAGCTCGATCGCAAGTTCGCGGAGGCCGTCGGCCGGCGGTTCCGGATGGAGTGGCAGTTCAACGAGGTGCGCCGCTGCCGGGCATTGATCGCCGTCTCACGCCAAGGGCATTGCCTCAACAGCATCCTGCACCGCTGGAGCACCGGTACGTTGCCGATCGAGGCGGTGGCGGTGGTGTCGAACCACCAGGACATGCGCAGCCTCGCCGAGTGGCACGGCGTGCCCTATCACTACCTGCCGATCATCGATGGGCGCAAGCAGGAGCAGGAACGGCGGCTCATGGAGCTGTTCGAGCGGGTGGAGGCGGAGATTCTCGTGCTGGCCCGCTACATGCAGGTCCTCACTCCGGAGGCCTGCCGGTACTTCGAAGGCCGCGCCATCAACATTCATCATTCCTTCCTCCCCGGCTTCAAGGGCGCCAAGCCCTATCATCAGGCGCATACCCGGGGAGTGAAGCTGATCGGCGCCACGGCGCACTACGTGACGACCGACCTGGACGAAGGGCCGATCATCGAGCAGGAGGTCTCGCGGGTGGATCACACCCAGTCACCGGAAGACCTGGCCGTCGTCGGCAGCGAGCTCGAGACGGTCGTGCTCAATCGCGCCATCAAGTGGCACGCCGAGCGGCGCGTGTTTCGCAACGGCGGTAGAACCGTCGTTCTGAAATAGCCGCAGAAGGCGCCCTACAGCTTTACCATGATGTGCCGGGCGACGGTGTAGTCCTCCAGTGCGAATACCGAGAGATCCTTGCCATAACCCGATCGCTTGAGGCCGCCGTGCGGCATCTCGCTGATGGTCGCGAAGTGGGTGTTGATCCAGGTGCAGCCGTATTGCAGGCGGGACGCTACCTGCATGGCGCGGCCGACATCGCGCGTCCAGATCGATGAGGCCAGGCCGTATTCGGAGTCATTGGCCCAGTTGATCGCCTCGTCGGTGTCGGTAAAGCGCGTGATGGAGATGACGGGGCCGAAGACCTCGCGCTGCACTATTTCGTCGCTCTGTCGGGCTCCAGCGATGAGGGTCGGCTCGTAGAAGAAGCCGCTCCCGGCTCGGGGGCGTCCGCCGGTGGTGATCTCGATGTGGCGAAGGGCTGAGGCCCGCTCCACGAAGCCCGCCACGCGGTTGCGCTGAGACGAGGAAATCAGGGGACCCATTTCCACCCCGCTCTCACGCTGGGCGCCGACCTTGATGCTGGCCACGGCGCTCGTGAGATCGGCGACCAGGCGATCGTGGATGCGGGCACCTACGTATAGACGGCATGCGGCGGTGCAGTCCTGGCCTGCGTTGTAGTAGCCGAAGGTGCGGATGCCAGCGATGACGCTCTGGAGGTCGGCATCATCAAAGACCAATACGGGGGCTTTGCCGCCGAGCTCGAGGTGGGTCCGCTTGAGGTTGCCGGCTGCGAGCGCCAGCACCTTCTGGCCGGTCGAGACATCACCGGTCAGGGAAACCATGCGGACTCGGGGATGCGAGACCAGCATCTTGCCGACGGGCTCGCCGCGGCCACAGATGATGTTGACTACTCCCGGCGGCAGAACCTCTGCCAGCGACTCGGCGAGCTTCAACGCGGTGAGCGGCGTCTGCTCGGAGGGCTTCAGGACCACCGTATTGCCCGCAGCGATGGCGGGCGCGAGCTTCCAGGCCGCCATCATCAAGGGATAGTTCCAGGGCGCGATCGAACCCACGACACCGACGGGGTCGCGACGAATGAGGCTCGTATGGCCGGGCAGGTATTCTCCAGCCAGGGGGCCCACTGGAGTGCGACACGCGCCGGCATAGAACCGGAATACGTCCGCGATCGCAGGAATCTCATCGGCGAGCACCGCCGCCAGCGGCTTGCCGGTGTTCCGGGATTCCAGCTCGGCATAGTCTGCCGCATCCCGCTCCAGGAGCTCCGCGATACGCAGCAGCATGGCGGCCCGGTCCCTGGGAGCCGTCCCCGCCCAGCCCGCGAAAGCGTCCTCGGCGGCGACGACCGCCTCGTCCACTTGCTCGGGGGCGGCCGCGGCCACGACGGCGATCTGCGAGCCCGTTGCAGGGTCGAGGACTTCCTCGCGTGACCCCCGCCCCGTCACCAGTCGGCCGCCGATCAACAACTGCGTTTGCATGATCGTCTCCGTCGCATGCGCCTTACCCCCGCGGACACCGCAGCTGCAGGCGCTTGCAGCCGCGGCCATGGTATTTTATTATGACGTCAA
>Ga0134126_10011951_pt1 | contig 10958 bp, 13 predicted proteins | sample KB31752_FD_96881 | JGI IMG/M metagenome (GOLD analysis project Ga0134126, IMG submission 96881) | Terrestrial soil microbial communities with excess Nitrogen fertilizer from Kellogg Biological Station, Michigan, USA - KB3-175-2 | ecosystem: Environmental > Terrestrial > Soil > Unclassified ...
CGGCTCTTTCACTCTCTATAGCGCAGCGGTCGCTGGAACGCCCGCATTCCGCGGGCATTCGCTGCCTATATGGTTATTGCTTGCCAAGTTTGCTTAACTCCGCATCGGCAATGGCCTCAGGCGTTATGCCAAAGTGTTTGTAAAGGTCCTTGTAGGGCGCGCTCGCCCCGAACGAGGTCATGCCGACAAAGGCCCCCTCGCTGCCGATAATGGTGTCCCAGCCCTGGCGCACGGCGGCCTCGACGCCGACCTTGACGGGGGCGTCGCCGATAATGGCGCGGCGCACCGCTTCCGGCGCTTCCGCCAGCAATTCAAAGCACGGCACCGAAACGACGCGGGCGGGAACGCTCTTCGCCGCCAGCAATTTTTTCGCCTCGACCGCAATCGAGACCTCCGAACCGGAGGCAAAGATCGAGACCCTTGCCTTGCCGTCGGCGGCGGCGATCTCGTAAGCGCCGGTGGCGCAGCGGTTGGTGTCGAGGAAATTCTGCGAGAGCTGCGGCAGGTTCTGCCGGGTCAGCGCCAGCACGCTCGGGCGATCCCTGGATTGGAGCGCGAGCTGCCAGCATTCGACCGTTTCCACGGCATCGGCAGGACGGAACACGAGCAGATTGGGGATGACGCGCAACGCCGCCAGATGCTCGACCGGCTCGTGCGTCGGTCCGTCTTCGCCGAGACCGATCGAGTCGTGCGTCATCACATGGATGACGCGCTCGCCCATCAGCGCCGCGAGGCGGATGGACGGACGGCAGTAGTCGGAGAAAACGAGAAATGTACCGGAGTAGGGGATGATGCCGCCGTGCAGCGCCATGCCGTTCATCGCCGCGGCCATGCCGTGCTCGCGAATGCCGTAATGGATGAAGCGGCCGGAGTAGTCCGACGCGCTCATTGCCACCATCGTCTTGGTGCGCGTGTTGTTGGAGCCGGTAAGATCGGCGGACCCGCCGACCATTTCCGGCACCGCCGGCACCAGGCTCTCCAGCGCGAACTCGGATGCCGACCGCGTGGCGATGTCCTTGGGTGTGGCGGCGAGCGACTTTTTCACGGCGTCGACGGCGCCGGCGAGCGCCTGCGCCGGCAGGTCGCCGCGCATGCGCCGCTCGAACTCGGCGCGCTTTGCTGCGTCGAGCGCGGCGAAACGTTTATTCCATTCCGCATGCGCAGCCTTCGACCGCTGGCCGGCGATGCGCCAGGCGGAAAGAATGTCGGCGGGAATCTCGAACGGCGGATGCGCCCAGCCGAGTTTCTCGCGCGCGCCTTTGATCTCGTCGGCGCCAAGCGGCGAGCCGTGCGATGACGCCTTGCCGGCCTTGTTCGGCGCGCCGAAGCCGATAGTCGTCTTGCAGGCGATCAACACCGGGCGATCCGCGCCTTGCGCTTTGCTGAGCGCTGCGGCAATCGCCGCCGGATCGTGACCGTCGACGCGTGAGGCGCTCCAGCCGGCGGCCTCGAAGCGCTTGACCTGATCGACGCTGTCGGAGAGCGACAAGGCGCCGTCGATGGAAATGCCGTTGTCGTCGAACAGGACGATCAGCCGGTTGAGCTTGAGATGCCCGGCGAGCGCGATGGCTTCCTGGCTGATGCCTTCCATGAGGTCGCCGTCGGAGGCGAGCACGTAGGTCTTGTGGTCGACGACCGCGCCGAACTCCGCCGCCAGATGGCGCTCGGCGATCGCCATGCCGACGGCGTTGGCAAGGCCCTGGCCGAGCGGACCGGTGGTGGTCTCGATGCCGGCGGTGACGAAATTTTCCGGATGCCCCGGCGTCTTTGAGCCAAGCTGGCGGAAGCGCTTGATCTCGTCGAGCGTCACCGACGCATAGCCGGTCAGATACATCAGCGCATAGAGCAACATCGAGCCGTGGCCGGCCGACAGCACGAAGCGGTCGCGGTCGGCCCAGGCCGGATCGGCGGGATCGAATTTGAGGAATTGCGTGAACAGGACGGTGGCGACGTCGGCGGCGCCCATCGGCAGGCCGGGATGGCCGGATTTTGCCTGCTCGACCGCGTCCATCGCCAGCGCGCGGATCGCGTTCGCCATCCGCGCATGCGCGATGGCGGGTGCGGGCGCCATGTCCGCAGGAGCCATGTCCGCAGGAGCCATGGCGAGCGTCGAAGCTTTTGCAGTCATGGAATGGCCTGTTTGGCCGGTGGATATCATGGCAGGCCCTTGAGTCAATGTGACGGGCGGCGCGTGGACCGGCCATGCACAGGCAGTCGAAAAGGCGTGGGCAACTCGCCGGCCAAGCGTTGACGAGAGGATCGCGCAGCACGTAAGATTCCTCGCCTAAATCTTTGCCGCCGCAAGATTTTTCGTGTTCCGGTGCAGGCAAATGAGTGAGCAAAGCGAAATCGACTCGGCTGTGAAACGTCTGGCGATGGCGCTCGACGCGCTCGATGCCGCCGCCGACCGGCGGCAGGACGCCGATCGCAGCGAAGAGGGGCTGGCAAAACAGTTGCAGTCGCTCGGCCTCGACCGCGCGCGGCTCGCCGAAACGCTCGATGGCGAGACGGCGCGCTCGCGCAAGCTGGAAGCGGCAAACCGCGAGATTGCCGACCGCCTGGACGCGGCCATCGCCTCGATCCAGTCGGTGCTCGACGGACAAGAGTAGGCGCGTGATCGCGCAACGCGGGGTGATGCCATGTCGGAAGTGACCGCCACGATTGCCGGCCGCCAATACCGCCTCGCGTGCGAGGATGGCGAGGAGGAGCATTTGCAGGCGCTGGCGCAGGATCTCGACCAGCGCATCGCCGATCTGCGCGGGCGCTTCGGCGAGATCGGCGACACGCGGCTGACGGTGATGGCGGCACTCACCGTTGCTGACGAGGTCGGCGAAGCGATGCGCCGCATCGGCGCGCTGGAGGGAGAGATCGCCGCGCTCAACGATGCCCGCGCCGTTGCCGCCGACCGCGCCAAGGCTGCGTCGACCGCGGTCGTGCACGCGTTCAACTCGGCCGCCGAACGGATCGAAGGGATCACGAAAAAGCTGAACGCCACGCTCGGTAACGGTGTTGCCGTCGGGTAGGTGGCGTTTATTCGGTCTTGCGCCTACATTGGCAGCGCGGAGCTGCGGGGTGCGACGGATTCATTCCCCGGGGCCTTACGATCCTGACGGGAGCTGTCCCTGGCCGAGACCGTGGTTTCGGTCATATGGCGCCCACCTACTTATGTAGGTTCCCGGGATCACACTCCGACACGGCCATCGCGGCTCCGCACTCTTTCGCCCTCGAAACATGGGCAATAGGCTGTTCCCGTCACGCGAGCCTCACAGGACGGCGGCGGGGCCGCATAACTTTGGCGCCGCGCACGTCAGGACGATGGATTTGAATCAGGCATCGAAAGTCGAGCTGCGGACGGCCGCATTGGAATTGCGCGATGCCTTGCCGGCGGTGGAGCGTAAAGCGGCGGCCGAAACGATCGCGACGCGCCTTTTTCCCCTGCCCGTGCCGGCGGGCGCCATCGTCTCCGGTTTCTTTCCGATGAAGACCGAGATCAATCCCATGCCGCTGATGCGCAAGCTGAGCGAGGCCGGCGCGCAACTGGCGCTGCCGGCGATTGCCGGGCGCGGCAAGCCGCTGATCATGCGCGCGTGGTCGTTCGGCGCGCCGCTCAAGGCCGGGCAGTGGGGCATCCGCGAGCCGACAGCCGACGCGGCGGAAGTGGCGCCCGACATTCTCATCGTGCCGCTCGCGTGCTTCGACCGCGCCGGCCACCGCATCGGCTACGGCGCCGGCTATTACGACATGACCATCAACGCCTTGCGCGCGAAAAAGGCGGTCACCGCCATCGGCATTGCTTTTGCCGCGCAGGAAATTCCGCGCGTGCCGGCGACGGAGCGCGACGCCCGCCTCGATCTCGTGCTAACGGAACGGGACGTGATCGATTTCCGCGGTTCGCCATAATGCGAATTCTCTTTGTAGGCGACGTCGTCGGCCGCTCGGGGCGCACCATCGTCATGGAGCGTCTGCCCAGGCTCGTGACCGACTGGAAGCTCGATCTCGTCGTCGTCAATGGCGAGAACGCCGCCGGCGGCTTCGGCATCACCGAGACGATCTATAATGAGTTGCTCGACGCCGGCGCCGACGCCGTCACGCTCGGCAACCACGCCTGGGATCAGCGCGAGGCCCTGGTATTCATCGAGCGCGCGCCGCGGCTGGTGCGGCCGGTGAATTATCCGAAAGGCACGCCCGGTCGCGGTGCCACGCTGGTCGACACCAAGAACGGCAAGCGCGCGCTGATCGTCAACGCCATGGGCCGCATCTTCATGGATCCGCTCGACGATCCCTTTGCCGCGGTCGAGCGCGAGCTTGCCTCCTGCGCGCTCGGTGCGAACGCCGACGCGGTGATCCTCGACATGCACGCGGAAGCGACCAGCGAAAAGCAGGCGATGGGCTACTTCGTCGACGGCCGCGCGAGCCTCGTCGTCGGCACGCATACGCATGCGCCGACCGCCGATCATCGCATCATGCCCGGCGGCACCGCGTTCGTTTCCGACGTCGGCATGACCGGCGATTTCGAATCCGTCATCGGCATGAACAAGGAAGAGCCGCTGTCGCGTTTCCTGCGCAAAGTGCCCGGCGGCAAATTCGAGCCGGCGCTCGGGCCGGCCACGCTCTGCGCCGTCGCGGTCGAAACCGACGACAAAACCGGTCTTGCGCGGCGCGTCGGCGCGGTGCGGCTCGGCGGCATTCTCGAAGAGGCGCAGCCGGATTTCTGGCGTTAACCTATTTTCCGTTGACCGTGACTCGTCGCGATGATTCGGTAAGCGAAGAATGATTCGCCGTCATGTGCTGGGTACGGCATCCCGACTTTCAGCACGGCCGGCATGGGAATCCACGTCAATCGCAATCTCGCGCTGGAGAAGCTGCCCGCCGCTGTCTTGCGGGCAAGGCCCGATGCGCGGAGCGGCGATGCGCGCGCAGAACTTGCCGCGCAATTCATTCCCGCCGGCGCCCGCGTCCTCGAATTGACCGGCGCGCCTTGCCTTGCGCCGCTGCTGCCGTACGGATGCGTTCACGCCAGCGCCGGCGTCGACGGCGAATTCCCCACCACGGCCGCTTGCGGCGCCGATCTCATCGTCATGCTCGGCGTGCTCGAAACGATCGAGGACGTCGAGACCTTCTTCACGCATCTGCGCTTCTGCAAGCGCGACCTGCTGCTGAGCTATCATCCGACCAATCTCGGTCAGAAAAGAAATCAAACCGCCGGTCGCGTAGCACTTGGCTTCGTCAATCACTTCAGTCTGTGCGACCTGACGCTGCTGTTCGATCGTTTCGGCTTCCGCATCGAATGCACCGCGCCGGTTGGCGAGCGCGAAGTCCTGATGCGCCTGACGCCGACCGAACGGCTCAGGCACGTGCTGCCGTGCAGCGTCGCGGTGATCTCCGATCACGATGCCGGCTATTTCGGCGATCGTCTCGGTTATCACATGATCAACGCCTTGCTCCCGGGCGAAGCCGACGTGCATCACCTGACCTTCCGCACACTCGCGCGCGCGCAGAAGAGTTACGACCTGGTCGTGCTCGGCATCGGCAACAGCTTGTTCCAGCCGCTGCTTGGCGGCGAGGTGCTCGACATCGTTTCGCGCGCCAAGGCGTCGATCGGCATTTTCGGCACGCAGTATCGCGAACTGATCCCGCGGCCGGCGCTCGATCGCCTGCTCGACCGCCTCGACACCTGGTATGCCCGTTACGAAGACGACGTGCTGCTCTACGGCCGCGGCCGCAAGAACGTCGTGCATCTCGGCGACTGGCTGATCGACCAGTTCCCGCTGACCAGACCGAGCCTCGACGAACCCTTGCAGGTCGACGAGGAGATCGTCGGCGATCTGGCGCTCGACCGCGCCATCCAGACGATCCAGCAACATCGCCAGGTTTATTCGGCGCGGCTCGCGCCGCTTCTGTGCGCGCTCACCTCGGCGGAGCTTGCAGCCTATGCCGATCTGCCCTCGGCCGAAGTGCCGGGCATCGCGTCCGGCAGGTTCCGCAGCCTGCTGATCGACGTGTTCGGCCGCACCTATGCCGAAAAGAAATTCTTCATGGTCGATCGCGATGCGGTCGCCCGTTACAAGGCGCAGGTCCACCGCAACGTCGCCAAGGTCGGCGAACGCATCGACGCTATTCTGCGCAACGTCGCGGTGGCGGCAGGCGTCTGATCCGCCATCCTGAGGTGGCCGCCGAAGGCGGCCCTCGAAGGATGGGCGGCCTGCACAGCCCCTTCGAGGCTCGCCGCCTGCGCGGCTCGCACCTCAGGGTGACGGAGATGCAGTTTATTTTTTCAGGCATCCAGACTATATAGCCGCCTGCATTCACCCGTTTTGTTGTCGGTCATGGCCGGTCATTCCCAATTCAAAAATATCATGCACAAGAAGGGGCGTGCCGATAAGGCGCGCTCCAAGCTGTTCGGCAAACTCGCGCGTGAAATCACGGTCGCGGCAAAGCTCGGCATGCCGGACCCCGCGTTTAACCCGCGCTTGCGCGCAGCGATCCTTGCCGCCCGCGCCGAGAACATGCCGAAGGACAATATCGAGCGCGCGGTGAAGAAATCGCAGGGCTCGGATTCGGAGAACTACGACGAGATCCGCTACGAAGGTTATGGCCCGGGCGGCGTCGCCATCATCGTCGAGGCCTTGACCGACAACCGCAACCGCACCGCGGGCGAGGTGCGCGCGACGCTCACCAAGAGCGGCGGCAACCTCGCCGAGACCGGCGCGGTCTCGTTCATGTTCAGCCATGTCGGCGTCGTCGAATACGACGCCAAGGTGGCAAGCGCCGACGCGATGCTCGAAGCCGCCATCGAGGCCGGCGCCGACGACGTCGTCTCCAGCGACGACGGCCATCAGATTTTCACCACGCCGGAGTCGCTGCGCGATGTCGGCAAAGTCCTGGAAGCGAAATTCGGCGAGCCGCGCAAGGCGTCGATGCTGTGGAAGCCGCAAAACACGATTTCCGTCGACGACGACACCGCCGAGAAGCTGCTCAAGATGATCGAGGCGCTCGACGAAAGCGACGACGTGCAGAACGTCTACGCCAACTTCGAGATGTCGGACGCGCTGATGCAGAAAATGAGCGCGTAAGCTTTTACTTGTCGCGTCATCTCAGCGCGTCGAATAGCGGCAGGCTGACCAGCCCCGATATCGCGATGATGACGTAGGCAAGTCGCCGATAAAACAAATCGCTGGTGCCGTGAAACCAGCCCGCGCCGAGCGAAACGGCAATCCCGAATGGGACGCCGAGCAGCAGCGCGATCGTCAGCGATTGCGCCGTGAACAGTCCACCGTAAATATAAAAAAGGAACGTCAGCACGCCTTGCATGAGAAAATAGACCATGATGTTGGCACGGACGGTTACCGCGCTGTTCTGCCCACCGAGCCAGTAGACGAGCAGCGGCGGCGCGCCGATCTGGACCGCCCCGGCGCCGAAGCCGGCGAGCGCGCCGACGCCGAGCGAAGCCGCGGTCGTCGGCTTGCCGTGATAACGCCAGCCCGACGCAAGAATAACGACTGCGATAAGCACCAGCACGGCGATGAACCAGCGCAGCGTCAGCGCGTCGACATAGACGAGAGCCGCGACGCCAAGCGGCACGCCGACGACGCCGGCGATCATCACCACGCGCACCTCGCGCCAGTTGCAATCCGGCCACGCCTTGAGTGCGAAGGGAAAGCTGCAAATGGTATCGATCAGCAGCAAGGTCGGTACCGCTAGTCTGGGGCCATAGATCGCCGAAATCAGCGGCACATAGATCAAGGCGGAGCCAAATCCGGAAAAGCCGCGCACAAGACCGGCCAGCACGGCAACCGCGGCGGCGATGGCAAAGCGCGGGTCCGAAACGGTCGCGGTGACCAGCGAAAATGTCTGTGAGTCGAGCATAAGAGCCGGCATCAATAGCAGCCGCGCGGGCCATTACATGTCAAAATAATTGAACTGTCGCCACGTCGCCGCTTATGGCCGCGGCAAGGCTCTGGGGTTATCAACGGGGCATGGGCAGGCATCCGATTCGCATTCTCGGCATCGACCCGGGGCTTCGGCGCACCGGTTGGGGCCTCATTGAATCCGACGGCAACCGGCTGATTTACATGGCCTGCGGCTCGCTGGAGACCAGCGAGCGGGCGCAACTGGGCGAACGGCTGGTCGTCATCCATGACGGGCTCGCCAAAATCATCGCGCAGTTTTCTCCGGATGAGGCGGCGGTGGAGGCGACCTTCGTCAATGCCAACGGGGCGGCGACGCTCAAGCTCGGACAGGCGCGCGGTATCGCTATGCTGGTGCCGGCGAGAGCGGGGCTGACGGTCGCCGAATACGCGCCCAACGTCGTGAAGAAAACCGTGGTCGGCGCCGGTCACGGCGAGAAGACGCAGATCCGCATGATGATCGGCGTCTTGTTGCCGAAGGCCGATCCGCAAAGCGAGGACGCCGCCGATGCGCTGGCCATCGCCATCTGCCACGCGCATCATCGCAGTGCGGTCGCGCTGAAGGTGGCCGCGCAATGACCGGCGGGCGCGCATGATCGGAAAACTTCGGGGCACCCTCGACAGCTACGGCGCCGATTACGTCATTCTGGACGTCAACGGCGTCGGCTATCAGGTGCATTGCTCGGCGCGCACCTTGCAGTCGCTGCCGGCGCCGGGACAGCCGGCGACGCTCTCGATCGAGACGCATGTGCGCGAGGACCAGATCAAGCTGTTCGGATTCGTCAGCGACGTCGAGCGCGAATGGTTCCGCCTGTTGCAGACGGTGCAGGGCGTCGGCGCCAAGGTCGCGCTGTCGGTGCTTGGCACGCTCAAAGTATCCGAGCTCGCTTCCGCCGTCGCCATGCGCGACAAGGCGTCGGTTGCCCGCGCGCCCGGCGTCGGCCCGAAGGTGGCCGAGCGCATCGTCACCGAGCTGAAGGACAAGGCGCCGGAATTTGCCTCGATCGACCCCGCGGTGGTTGCGCTCTCCGGCGCGCTCGAGGAGAAGCGCGCGCCGCGTCCGGTGATGGATGCGGTTTCGGCGCTGGTCAATCTCGGCTATGGCCAGCCGCAGGCGGCCGCCGCCATTGCCGCGGCAGCGCGCAGCGCCGGCGACAGCGCCGACACCGCGACGCTGATCCGGCAGGGCTTGAAGGAACTGGCGAAGGCGTAGTGGACACCAGATGCCGCTGACCAAAAAAGACAAGGTCCTGATCGCCGCCGCGACCAAAGCCATCACGTCGCGTTACCGCAACAAGTGGCAGGAGGTCGGCGCGGCTCTGCGCACGCGCGATGGCCGCGTCGTCACCGGCGTCAATCTCGATGCCTATGTCGGACGCGGCGCGGTCTGCGCCGAAGCGATCGCCATCGGCCGCGCGCTCACCGAAAAAGGCGACAAGGGCATCGAAACCATCGTCGCCGTGCGCCATCCCAAGCCCGGCGAGCGGGGCGACATCGCCGTCGTGTCGCCGTGCGGGGCCTGCCGCGAGCTGATCCACGACTACGACGCAAAGGCGAACGTGATCGTGCCCGGCGGCCGCGGACCGAAAATCAAAACCATCGCGTCGCTGCTGCCGAACAAGTATCGCCGGGGCATGACATGAGCACCAACCCGCGCCTTGTGGCCGCCGACAAGCGCGACGACGACGTCGACGCCAGCCTGCGCCCGCAGCGCCTGTCGGAGTTCGTCGGCCAGGAAAAAGCGCGCGCCAATCTCGGCGTGTTCATCGAGGCGGCGCGCTCGCGCAAGGAAGCGCTCGATCATGTTCTCTTCGTCGGCCCGCCCGGACTGGGCAAGACGACGCTGGCGCAGATCGTCGCCCGCGAACTGGGCGTTAATTTCCGCGCCACCTCGGGGCCGGTCATCGCCAAGGCCGGCGATCTGGCCGCGTTGCTCACCAATCTCGAGCCGCGCGACGTCTTGTTCATCGACGAGATCCACCGGCTCAATCCGGCGGTCGAGGAAATCCTTTACCCGGCGATGGAGGACTTCCAGCTTGATCTCATCATCGGCGAGGGCCCGGCGGCGCGCTCGGTCAAGATCGAGCTTGCGCCCTTCACGCTGATCGGCGCGACGACGCGGGCCGGCCTGCTCACCAATCCGCTGCGCGATCGTTTTGGCATCCCGATCCGGCTTAATTTCTATTCCGAGGCCGAGCTCGAGCAGATCGTCAACCGCGGCGCCCGCGTGCTCGGTATCGGCATGACCGCCGATGGCGCCAATGAAATCGCCCGGCGCGCCCGCGGCACGCCGCGCATCGCCGGGCGCCTGTTGCGCCGCGTCCGCGATTTCGCGCATGTCGATGGCGCCAAGCAGATCGACCGCAAAATCGCCGACCGCGCGTTGCGTGAACTGGAAGTGGACGGCGCCGGGCTCGACGCGATGGATCGCCGTTATCTGACGACGATTGCCGAAAGCTATGGTGGCGGGCCGGTCGGCGTCGACACGATTGCGGCTGCCTTGTCCGAGCCGCGCGACGCCATAGAGGACATCATCGAGCCGTTCCTCATCCAGAAAGGCATGGTCCAGCGCACCCCGCGCGGCCGCCTGCTCACCTCGCATGCCTTCAGGCATCTCGGCCTTGCCGAGCCGCAGCGCGATCCGAGCCAGTTCGGGTTGTTCGCCAGCGGCGACGACGAGTAACCGAATTCGTCATGGCCGGGCTTGTCCCGGCCATCCACGCCTTTAGGGTGTCGACCTCACGGCGTAAGACGCGGGCTAAAGGCTTCAGTATGCATCCCCTCGACGGTGAAATTCGCAACGGCCTGCACCACCAGCAGGTGCGCGTCTATTATGAGGACACGGATTTTTCCGGCATCGTCTATCACGCGAGCTATCTGCGCTTCATGGAGCGCGGGCGCACCAATTACCTGCGCCTGATCGGCGCCGACCATCGCGCGCTGTTTGCGGCGGCAGAGAAGGAAGCGCCCGGGTTTTCCTTCGTCGTCCGCCACATGGACATTCATTTCAGCAGGCCCGCCTTCATGGACGACGTGCTCGATATCGTCACC
>Ga0134126_10011953_pt1 | contig 10957 bp, 7 predicted proteins | sample KB31752_FD_96881 | JGI IMG/M metagenome (GOLD analysis project Ga0134126, IMG submission 96881) | Terrestrial soil microbial communities with excess Nitrogen fertilizer from Kellogg Biological Station, Michigan, USA - KB3-175-2 | ecosystem: Environmental > Terrestrial > Soil > Unclassified ...
CCGGCGGCCGCAAGGCCCGCGGCGGCTGGCGGCGAATCGTCGCCGCACGTATGCTGAGGCCCCGGATGCGCACGAAATTCAGCCATATTTTCTTGTCCACCGCGGTTTTGATCGCGGCTTCGTCGTGGGGGCCCGCCGGCGCGGCTGGGGCCCACGCGGCGGCAGACGCCGCTGCGCCGGCGGCCGGCGCTGCTGCTCCCGCGACCGGTGCCCCGCCCACCGCCGCCGAGCCGGCAGCCGCCGGAACCGATCTGCCCTGGCAGGACGCCCGCGCGTTGGCCGACGTGCTGGAGCGTGTGAAGCATGATTATGTGACTCCGGTGGACGACCATCAATTGCTGCAGGCCGCCATTCGCGGCATGGTTTCCTCCCTGGATCCCTACTCGGCCTACCTCGACGGCGAAGAGTACGACGAGGTCAAGATCTCGAGTTCGGGGCAATACTCAGGGGTCGGCATCGAGATATCCATGGAGGACGACGAGGTCGTCGTGGTGTCGCCCTTCGAAGGCTCGCCCGCGGCCGTGGCGGGAATCCGACCCGGCGACGTCATCACCAGCATCGACGGGGTGGCCGTGAATACGACGACCCTGGCGGACACCATCGGACGGATGCGCGGCAAGGAAGGCACCTCGGTCAAGATAGGCATATTGCGCGAAGGCAGCGCGGAACCGCTGCAATTCACGCTGAAACGTTCGCGCGTGGAACTGCACAGCGTGAATACGCAATGGCTCGAGCCCGGCATCGGCTACGCGCGCATCTCTCAGTTCAGCGAAACCACCGGCGACGATCTGGACGGCGCGCTCAAGGCGCTGCGCAAGCGCAACGGCGCGGCCCTCAAGGGACTGGTGCTCGACTTGCGCAACAATCCGGGCGGCGTGCTCGAGGCGGCGGTGTCCGTCGCCGATCTGTTTCTCGACAGCGGCGTCATCGTCACGGCCAAAGGACGCACGCCGGAGTCTAATTTCGAAATGGATGCGACGCCGGGCGACGTGCTCAACGGCGCGCCCATCGTGGTATTGGTCAATGGCGGATCCGCCTCGGCGGCCGAGATCGTCGCCGGCGCGCTCAAGGACAATCACCGCGCCAAGCTCATGGGACGCACCACCTTCGGCAAGGGCTCGGTGCAAACCGTCATTCCCCTGTCCGGCGATCGCGCCATCAAGCTGACCACGTCGCTCTATTACACGCCGTCGGGCCTGTCCATCAATCACCGCGGCATCGCTCCCGACATCGAATTGGAGCGCGATCCGAAGCCGGCGGGCGCCCCGGTGCCCGCCGACGCGCCGCTGCTGCAGCGGGATGCCGAAGTCAGGCGCGCGGTTCAGGAATTGAAAACGTCCACCGGCGGCGGGTCGGTGAGCGCGGCGGTCCGGCGCCCATAGCCGTGCGCAGCACCCGATCCATAGAGATTCTCTGTCTGGCGCTTGCCGCCCTGGTGCTGGTCTGGTCGCGGGCGCTGGTCACCCAACCCTGGCCGGTGCTCTGGCTGCTCGGAGCGTTCGCGCTGGCCATCGTCGCATTCCGCGCGCGCCGGTTCTTTCCGCGGCGTACCCGCACTCGATTGATGATCGAGTCCTGGTCCATGGTGATATTCATCACCGGTGCGCTGTGGTTCAGCGGCAAGAATTCCAGCCCGCTGCTGAACCTGTACCTGCTGCCCATCATCTTGAGCGCGCTCACCCTGGGCCGCCTGGTCACGCTGCTGCAGGTCGCCGTGATATTCGCCTGCCATCTGCTGCTCGCCGCCGCGACGCCGGGCCTCGATGTCACCTCCCTGTACTATGCCAGTCAGGCGGTCGGCCAGCTGGCGCCCTTCCTGCTGATTGCCTACCTGACCACGACGTTGTCCGCGGACATCACGGAAGCGCGCGAACGGATCGAGAATCTCGCCCAGACCGACGCCCTGACCGGACTGCTCAATCTGCGCATGTTCAACGAAGTGTTACAGCGCGAGCACGCCGCCGCCGAGCGGGATCGGGGCATGTACGCCTTGCTGATGATCGACATGGACAAGCTCAAGGACATCAACGACACCTTCGGCCACGAAGCCGGAAACAGCGCCATCACCCTGGTCGCGCAATGCCTGCAAAGAAGCATTCGCAATACCGACCATGCCGCGCGCTTCGCCGGTGACGAGTTTGCCGTGCTGCTGCCGGGCGCGTCGCCGGAAATCGCCGAGGCCGTGGTCAAGCGCGTGAGACACAATGTCTTCAAGACCACGCTGGATTTGCGCTCGCGCATGATCCGCTGCAGCGTCAGTATCGGCGTGGTCAATTATCCCAAGGATGCCCGGGACATGCGCGAGCTGCTCAGCCTGGCCGATCGCAAGATGTACCGGGACAAGGAGCTGCGGCGGGCTCCTGACGCTCCGGCCGGTGCCTGAGAGAATCTCGAGCGGTGCCTGAGAGAATCTCAAGGTTAATGAAGCAAATATCTGAAGAAGCTGGACTTTCCAAAAAATAATGTCAAAGTTAGGCCTGCATCACGTCGCGGCGAGCCGAAGCTGTGTCAGCTTGCCGACCTTAAGGTCCGGATTTAAGAGATAGTCAATGGCGTTCAACTCCCGCAAGCCGTCCCTGCCGCTGCGCACGGCGGCCGGCCTGCTCCTGGCCGTTTTGGCGCTGCATGCCACCGCGAAAGCCACCCATGATCCAAAACTCAAGTCGAGTTCGGTGCTGGTCATCGATCAGAGCGATTCGACGGTGCTGTATGCGCGGCACGCCGACGTGCCCATGCCCATCGCCTCCATCACCAAGCTCATGACCGCGCTGGTGGTGCTCGATGCGAAGCAGCCTCTGGATGAGCCGCTTCGAATCACGGCCGCGGACCACAATCTGCCGAAGGGCGGAGTGTCGCGGCTGAGCGTCGGCACCGTCCTCTCCCGCGGCGACCTGATGCACCTCGCGCTGATGTCCTCCGAAAACCACGCCGCGCATGCGCTCGGCAGCAACTACCCCGGCGGCATACCCGCGATGGTCGATGCCATGAACGCCAAGGCCGCGGCACTCGGCATGACGCGCTCGCATTTCGTCGATCCCACCGGTCTGTCGAGCCAGAATGTGGCAAGCCCGGCGGATCTGTCCAAACTCGTGATCGCCGCCACGCATAATTCGAGAATTCGCCAGTACTCGACCGACCGGCATTATTCGGTGATGGTGCGGCGGCGCATGGTCGAGTTCCGCAACACCGATAATCTGGTGGCGAATCCGCATTGGAACATCGTCGTGCAGAAGACCGGCTACATCAACGAGGCAGGCAGATGCCTGGTGATGGCGGCGGTCATCGAAGGACGCTCCGTGGTCATCGTGCTGCTGGATTCGTTCGGCAAGTACACCCGCGTCGCCGACGCCCAACGAGTCAAGACGTGGATGGAAGCGCGTGCCAACGAGCGTGTTCAGGTATCCATGCGCTGACCCGCGCCATGCATGCACGCCTCCTCATTGCCGGCGGGTTCCTGTGGCTGGGGCTGCAATCCTACGCGGCCGCCGAACGATCCTTATCTGTCACGATTTATAACGATGACCTGGCGCTGGTGCAGGACCGGCGCGACATCGACCTCAAGGGCGGCCGCCAGCGCATCGAATTTCAAGACGTGTCGGCGCAAATCCGCCCGGAAACCGCATCGCTCACGGCCGGCGACATCAGCATCGTCGAGCAGAATTTCGATTTCGATCTGTTGACCCCCGCGAAGCTGATGGAAAAGGCGGTGGGCCACGAAGTGACCATCGTCCGCGTCAATCCGGCCACCGGCGCCGAAACCCGCGAACAAGCCGAAGTTCTCGCCACCAATGGCGGCGTGGTGCTCAAGATCGGGCAACGCATCGAAGTGCTGCGCGACGACGGCCTGCCGGTGCGGGTCATTTTCGACAAGGTGCCGGAGAACTTGCGCGCGCGCCCGACTCTGTCGGTCACCGTCATCGGCGCTCATGCGGGCACGCGGCCGGCCACCCTGAGCTACCTCACGCCGGGCCTCGGCTGGCGCGCGGATTATGTGGCGCTGTACGACGAGGGCAACGGGAAAATCGACGTGCAGGGCTGGGTGACCTTGAGCAATTCCAGCGGCGTGACCTATGACAATGCGCAAACCCTGCTGGTGGCCGGTTCGCCGGCCCAGATCGAGGGAGGCGTCAGGCAGCCCATGGTTTATCGCGGCCCGCAGCCGCGTGCGACCCTGCAGCAGGCCGGCACCGAGAGCGGCGACCGCGAGCGCTTGGGCGATTACTACCTGTATCCGCTGGCCGACCGCACCACCATCGCCAATTTGCAGACCAAGCAGGTGAGCTTCCTCGACGTTCACGGTGTGCCCGCCGAGCATGGCTATGAATTTCGCAACCGCTGGCTGGGAACCGCGGAAACGCCGCAAAGCGCCAGGAGCATTTACAGCTTTTCGACCAGCGCGCACGCCGGCTTGGGCGATCAGCTGCCCGCCGGCGTTCTGCGCTTCTATTTGCGCGACAAACGCGGCGATCCGCAATTCATCGGCGAGAGCCGCATCGACCACACGCCCATGGGTTCGACCCTGTCGCTGGCGACCGGGGATGCCTTCGACGTGAAAGTACGCGCGGTGGTCGAGAAGCGCACCCGACTGAGCACTTTCGATTGGCGGTCCGACATGCGCTACGAGCTCAGCAATGCGCGGCCGCTGCCCGTGACCGTGAAGTTGCTTCAAGAAGGACTGTGGGGCGACGCGCGCATCAGCGCCGAGAGCCAGAAGAGCACGCGGCGCAGCGCCGAAGCGGCCGAATGGACCGTGAATGTGCCCGCCAACGGCAAGGCCACGGTCACGGCCAGCTTCGACACGCGATACTAGGCGGCGGCGATGCACGGGGCGAGCAAGCGCCGGGCCGGACTTCGCGTCGGCCATTCGCGATTCCGCGCGGTGCCGGCGTTGGTACTGGCGGTGGCCATCGGACCCAACTTTGCCCCGGGCCCGGCATTTGCCGATGCGCCGGCCGCTGCCGCCGTGCCGGTTGCCGCCGCTGCGCCAACCGCTGCCGGCGTGCCGGCCCTTGCCGCCGATACGGTGGCGGGGAGTCCCACCGCTTTGTCGCTGACCGTTTACCGCGCACCGGAGCGCAGCGCGGGCTCCATCGATCTCGATCGGCTGGGAGGTTTCGCCTTGATCAGCGAGACCCGCACCGTGCACCTGCTCGCGGGCGTGAACCGCGTGCGCTTCGAGGGGGTGGCGGATGGGATCGAACCGGCCAGCGCCATGGTCACGGGTTTGGACCAAGGCGTCATCGAGAAGAATCGCGAAGGCCGCGTGTTGAGTCCGGCGGCCCTGGTCGCGGCGGCCGTCGGCAGGTCCGTGACGCTGCTGCGAACCGAGAAAAGCGGCAAACTCACGCGAACGGCCGGAACCATTCGCTCGGACGCGCAAGGCGGGGTGGTGTTCGATACCGCGCAGGGCGTGGAGGCGCTGCGCTGCTCGGGTCTGCCCGAAACCTTCAGTTTCACCGGGGTCACCGACCTCGCGGCAACACCCACCCTCTCGGTGCGGGTGCGCAGCTCGCGGCCGGTCACGCGCACGGTGACGCTGGCGTATCTGGCCGGCGGTTTCGATTGGGCGGCCGATTACAGCGCGGGCCTCTCGGCCGACGGAAAGTCCATGGACTTAGGTGCCTGGGTCACGCTGGCCAACGGCAACGGCACAGGTTTCCCCGACGCGCACACGCAGGTGGTCGCCGGGCGGGTCAATCGCGAGAGCGGCGAGGTGGAGCCGCTCGATCGGGGCGGCCCCATTCTCGCGCAATGCTGGCCGCGGGGCTCGACCAGCGATTCGCCGCAATACCTGCAAATGGCGCGCGCGGCCGTGCAGGGAATCGGTCAAACCCGCGCCTTTAAGCTTATGATGCCCGCCTCGGCGCCGGCGCCGCTCGAAGAAGACATGGTCACTGCTGCGCACAGGGTGGAACAGGAAACGCTCGGCGATCTCAAGCTCTATCGCGTGCCCGAAGAGACCACCGTGGCCGCCCGCCAATCCAAGCAAGTGCGCCTGCTCGACCGATCGGCCATTCCCGTCAGTTTCGTGTATGGCGCGGACTTGGCGGCCGGCGAGGCGTCCCAGACGGCGGCGACCGTGCTGCTGCGGACCATGAATACCCGGGCGAATCACCTGGGGCTGCCTCTGCCGTCGGGACGCGTCGCGGTATTCTCCCTGCGGGACGGCCGGAGATTGTTGCGCCATGAATCCGATCTGCGCGATCTCGCGGCCGATGAGGAGGTGGAGATCGGCATGGGGGAAAGCCCCGACGTGCAGGTGCTTGCGGACCGGGACAGCGTGGCCGTCAGCAATGCGCGCGCGGCGGCCATTCAATTCGAACTGCGCCTGCGCCTGCCGCCGGGCGCTCGCATCGTCCGTGCCGATCACCCTGTGGGCGCCAAGAACGGACGGCCGATTTTCCGACTGTCGATTCCCGCGCGAAAGACAGTGACGGTGCGGTATCAAACTCGGGCGAAGGTGCACTGAGTCCTCATGGCGCGAAACCGGCAAGCGCGGATCAAGAATTATTTTGCGGAGAACCGGCTGTTCGCGGTTCGCAGCATCGTCGCGGGCGTGATTGCCGCAGTGCTGCTCCTGACGGTTGCCGGCCGGCTGTTCTACCTCCAGGTGTTGCGGCATGATTATTATGCGACCCTGTCCCAGGGCAATCGCATCCGCACCGAGCCCATACCGCCCAGCCGCGGCTTGATCCTGGATCGTCACGGCGTGGTGCTCGCCGACAATCTGCCGGCCTATCAAATCGAACTGGTGCGCGAGCAGGTGGGCGACAACAAGGCGCTCGATGCCACCCTGGCCATGCTGGTCAAGATCGGCCTGCTGCACGGCGAGGAAGTCGCCAATATCCGGCGCACCGTGCTGTTGCACAAGGTGTACGAGAGCGTGCCCATCAAGCTGCAATTGAACGAGGAGGAAATGGCGGTGTTCGCCGTGCATCGCTACCAGTTCTCGGGCGTCGACATCCATACGCGCCTCGCCCGGCACTACCCGTTCGGCGAATTGGCGGTGCACGCCATCGGCTACGTGAGCGCCATCAATGAACAGGACATGAAGCAAATCGACGTCGATGAGTACGCCGGCACCAGTCTCATCGGCAAGCTCGGCGTCGAAGCGGCCTACGAGAAGGAGTTGCACGGCAAGCGCGGATCCCGGGAAATTCTCGTGAATGCCGCCGGCAGACCCGTCGAGAAACAAGGCGAGTACGCACCGAAACTCGCCGTGCATCCTCCGGTCGCCGGCGATGACTTGATATTGGGGCTGGACGTGAACGTGCAGAAAGTGGCCGAGGAAGCGCTGGCCGGCAAGCGCGGCTCCGTCGTGGCGCTCGATCCGAAGACCGGCGACGTCATTGCGCTCGCCAGTACGCCCGGCTTCGATCCCAACAATTTCGTACGTGGGCTATCGGTTGCGGAGTACAACGCGCTGCAAAACGACATCGACAAGCCGCTGTTGAACCGCGCCCTGCGGGGGGCCTATCCACCCGGCTCCACGGTCAAGCCGCTGTACGCTCTGGCTGCCCAGAAATACAACATCATTTCGCCCTTGCAAACCCAGTACTGCCCCGGCTTCTTTCAGCTGCCGGGCAGCAGCAACAAATATCGCGACGACAAGAAGCATGGCAATCTGGATATGCGCCATGCCATCGCGGAATCCTGCGACGTGTATTTCTACAAGGTCGCGGAGAAGCTGGGCATCGACCGCATGCACGAATTCATGAGCGCATTCGGCTACGGCGCGCTGACCGGCATCGACATCCCGGGCGAGAAGCCCGGATTGTATGCGTCGCCCGAGTGGAAACGGCGGGTGTTCAAGCACAAGGCCGACCAGGTGTGGTTTCCCGGCGAGACCATCAGCATGGGCATCGGCCAGGGCCCGATCACCGTCACCCCGCTGCAGCAGGCGCATTTCGCCGCCGAGATTGCGGAGCAAGGCCGGATCATCGCGGTGCCGCGCATGGTGCAGGCCATCCGCGCCGCGGGTTCCACCGTGGTCAAGCCGCGCAGCCCCACACTCGAGAAGCCCATCGACATCGCGACCCCCGAGCAATGGCAGGTGGTCTACGACGGCATGGTGGGAGCCACCTCCATGCCGGGCGGCACCGCGGTCGCGGCCGCCGCGGGCGCGAAGTATAAAATCGCGGGCAAGACCGGCACCGCGCAGGTTTTCACCATCAAGCAAACCGAGAATACCCGCGCCAAGATCACCGAGGAGCGCAAGCGCGATCACGCCTGGTTCATCGCCTTTGCGCCCGCGGAGGACCCCAAGATCGCCGTCTCCATCCTGGTGGAGAACGGCGGCTTTGGCGCGGCGGCGGCGGCGCCCATTGCCCGCAAGGTACTCGATGCCTATTTGCTGGGGAATGAAGCGCCCGCGGAATCGCCCAAGGCCCTTCCTCAACACCCGGGCGCCGGCGCCCCGGCGACTTAGCGGCGGCCCAGCGACTTGAGGCTTCGCCGGTGCTGCTGCTTGAATTGAGCATGACAAAATAGCCTTGTTAAATAGCATATTTATTGATATATTCCAATGCTATTTAATCATTCACCGTGAACTTGGATGCTCATCAATCGCAGTGAGATCAAAGATTTGGATGCATGGTCGGCGCGTGCCACGCGCAAGCCGCTGGTGATTCGCGGGGCGCGTCAGGTCGGTAAATCGACTCTAGTGCGCCAATGGGCAGCGGGCGCTCAATTGACGTTGCTGGAAGTGAACTTTGAACGCAATCCCGAATTTCGGGATGCCTTTGTTACCAAAGTCCCCGCTCAAATTCTGACCACCCTGCAGCTCCTCACCGCGCAAGACATACGCGCCGGCACATCGCTGCTGTTTCTGGATGAAATTCAGTCCGCTCCCCAGGCGCTGGCGGCGCTGCGTTACTTCCATGAAGAAATGCCGCACCTGCACGTGATCGCGGCGGGCTCACTGTTGGAATTTGCACTGGCCGATGCGCAGTTCTCGATGCCGGTGGGCCGCGTGGAATACATGTACTTGGGGCCGGTTCGATTCGAGGACTATCTCGATGCCATGGGCCAATCGGCACTGGTGACCTGGCTGCAAAACATTTCGCTGCAAGACATTCGACGGCGCGCGATGGTAGGCGCCGTCCACGACAAACTCATGGCGTTGCTGCGGCAGTACTGGGTGGTGGGCGGGCTGCCGGAGGCGATCGCGAATTTTGCCGAGCACCAAAATTTCAAAGAGATCGGCCGGATACATCAGGGCATGGTCGCGACCTATCGCGATGACTTCGGCAAGTACAGCCATGGATCTCTCAAAGTCCGGGTGCAACTGACGTTCGACCAACTGCCGACGATGGTGGGACGAAAGTTCAAGTACGTGCAGATCAGCCGGGACTATCGGGCCGCCGAGCTGGCAGCGGCGCTGCAGCAGCTTTGTATGGCGGGGATCGCCTATAAAGTGCGGCACACCTCGGCAAACGGCCTGCCCTTGGGCGCGGAGGCGAACGAACACCTGTTCAAGATCTTGTACATGGATGTGGGACTCATGTGCACTGCTCTGCATTTGAGCTTGCTTGATCTGAGCAAGGACGATTTAAGCTTGGTGAATAATGGTGCCGTCGCCGAACAGTTCATCGGACAACATCTTCTCTACGCAGGCGCCCCCTATGAAACGCCGACGCTTCACTACTGGGTGCGTGAGGCGAGGAACGCCGCCGCCGAGATCGATTACGTCATTGCCCAGGGGCAACAGATCATTCCTGTGGAGATCAAGGCCGGGAAAACCGGCACACTGAGATCGCTGCAAGGTTTTCTAAGGGAAAAACATCGATCGTTTGCGCTGCGGTTCAATGCCGACTGGCCGAGCCTGGGTGTTACCGCGCTGCCGGGTGGGGGGGCGAAATCCGACTACGAGCTGCTGTCGCTGCCCATATACCTGGTGGGGCAGACAAGGAGATTGCTGGCGTCTCATCCTGTCATTGAGAGCACCGGCGCCCCGGCGACTTAGCGCCGGCCCAGCGAGTAATCGATGGTGACGCCCACCTGGCGCGGATCGCCCAGCTGCAGGAAGGACTGATTGGGAAAGTTCGGAGGAATCAATCCGAAATAAAAACCCTGTTGAGCATAGCGGGCATCGAAGAGATTGCGCACCCACAGGCTGGTCGTCCACGAACCGCGTTGATAGCCTGCCCGGAGGTTCTCCAGGTTATAGGCGCGCGAAGCCTGCGCATCGCTGGTGTAGTAGTAGAAGCTGCCGAGCGCCGAGGCGTCCAGACGCGCGAACCAACCGGCCGGGGTGTGGTATTCCACGGCCGCGGACAACTTGTAGCCGGGCGCGAAGGGCTGGGCGCGCCCGTCCAACCCCAATCCGTCGAATACTCCGGTCACGCCGAGATAGCGCGTGCGCAGCAAGGAGGCACTGCCCGAGAGCTGCCAGCGGCTGTCCACGCGGTAAGCGGCCTCGCCTTCCAGCCCGTAGTTCTCGCCGTCGCTGGCGTTCTGCGTGTAGAACACATACGCCAGGGGATTGTTCTGCTGCAGCTGCTCGGATAAGTACACCTGCATGTGTTGACGCCGCATGTAGAACACGTCGGCCTGCAGCTGCAGCGGGCTCGTCGCCTGCGCATATTTGAAACCCGTCTCGACGCTCCACAGCGACTCGGGCCCAAAGCTGCGCTGCTCGGCGAGGATTTGCGAACCGATGTTGAAACCTCCGCCCTTGTAGCCGCGCGCCAGCGTGACGTACACGTGCTGCCCGTCGCCGGTGGTTCTATCCCAGGAGAGATTGCCGCCCATCATGTGATTGGTCTGTTTGGGAAAGGGCGACGCCACATCGGCGTCGTCGGCGTAGCGGGCATCGCGTTGCTCCAAGCGCAGGCCGGCGGAGACCACGGTTCGGGCGTCGAGATTCGCGTCCAGGGATCCGTACAGCGCCACATTGGTCGCGCTGTACTTGCTGTCGAGGCCGCCCACACCGGCGCCGGAATATTGATCGTCGTAG
>Ga0134126_10011954_pt1 | contig 10957 bp, 20 predicted proteins | sample KB31752_FD_96881 | JGI IMG/M metagenome (GOLD analysis project Ga0134126, IMG submission 96881) | Terrestrial soil microbial communities with excess Nitrogen fertilizer from Kellogg Biological Station, Michigan, USA - KB3-175-2 | ecosystem: Environmental > Terrestrial > Soil > Unclassified ...
AAGGGATCAAGATCAAATGTTCCGGGCGCTTGGGTGGCGCTGAAATGGCACGTACCGAAGGGTATAAAGAAGGCAGGACGCCGCTTCACACTTTCAGGGCTGATGTTGATTATGCCCTGGCAGAAGCGCAAACGGTATATGGCAAGATAGGCGTAAAAGTCTGGATATGCAAAGGCGAAGTGTTTGGCAAACGTGACCTTTACCTGAATTTCGGAATGGGAAAAGACAAAGAGATGGGCGGCGACAGGCAACCTAGACGTATGGGTGGCGGCGACCGTAACGATAGAAGAGAAAGAGGCGACCGTCCTGAAAGAGGCGAGCGTTCAGCATCAGACAGGGGTGGCGACCGTGGCGGTAGAGGCGGTGGCGGTGGACCCAGAGGTGGCGGACCGAGAGGCGGTGGCCAGGGTGGCGGCGCTCCAAGAGGCGGCGGTGGTGGACCCAGAGGTGGCGGCGGCGGAGGTGGAAGAAGATAATTTCACATAGAGTTAAGATATTCATATTGAAGATAATAGATATTAAGAAAGTATAGCAATGTTACAACCTAAGAAGACAAAATTCAGAAAGATGCAGAAGGGCCGCATAAAGGGCTATGCCTACAGGGGCTCCAGTATTGCCTTTGGATCTTTCGGTCTCAAGGTTCTTGAACCTATTTTTATTACCTCCAGGCAAATTGAAGCTGCGCGTGTAGCCATTACCAGGCACATGAAGCGTGAAGGGCAGCTCTGGATCAGGATATTTCCTGACAAGCCTATCACCAAAAAACCTGCCGAGGTGCGTATGGGTAAAGGTAAAGGTAACCCCGAGTATTGGGTGGCCGTTTGCGAGCCGGGAAGGCTGGTTTTTGAAATAGATGGCGTAAGCGAAACTGTCGCCAAAGAAGCGCTGAGGCTGGGCGCACAAAAACTGCCCTGTCTGATGAAATTTGTGACCAGGCATGACTACGTTGCCGACTAAATAAAAAGAGAGCGAAGCGCGATCAGAATAAAGAAAAGTAAAGAGATGAAGCAGAAGGATATAAAAGAACTTACGGATAAGCAGTTGAAGGAAATGCTCGGTGACGAACGGCTTGGTTATACCAAATTGCGTTTATCACATGCAGTATCCAATCACGAAAACCCGATGAAGGTAAAAGAAACCAGGCGGAAAATAGCAAGGCTGCTTACGGAACAAAAAGCAAGATCGCTGAAAAAACAAGTTTCTGAAGCGGCAAAAAAATAAGGTTATGGAGCAAAGAGCGAATAGAAAAAACATTACCGGTAAAGTGGTGAAGAATAAAATGGAGAAATCCATTGTGGTGAGCGTGGAACGTAAAGTGAAGCACCCCATGTACGGGAAATTTGTGAAAAAAACATCTACTTTTATGGCTCATGACGAGAAGAATGAGTGTGGGGTAGGAGATATTGTTTCATTGATGGAAACCCGTCCGTTAAGCAAAAACAAAAGATGGCGTCTGGTACAAATCTTAGAAAAAGCGAAGTAAAAAAATGATACAGTCAGAATCGAGGCTCAAAGTAGCAGACAACAGCGGCGCCAAAGAAGTCCTGTGCATCAGGGTACTTGGCGGTACAGGCAAGCGCTATGCCTCACTGGGCGATAAAATTGTGGTTACCGTAAAGAGCGCCATGCCTTCAGGCGGTATTAAGAAAGGCGCGGTATCTAAAGCAGTTATCGTTCGCGTAAGCAAAGAAGTGCGCAGGCAGGATGGAACTTATATCCGTTTCGATGAAAACGCCTGTGTATTATTAAGCGCCACAGATGAACCGCGTGCTACCCGTATTTTCGGGCCGGTGGCGAGGGAATTGAGGGAAAAGCAATTTATGAAAATAGTTTCGCTGGCCCCGGAAGTGCTTTAATCGAAATTTGAAATTGGAAGAAAACAAGATAAACAAGGTAATGAAGAAATTGAGCGAGGCAAAAGCTTCTCACTTCTTACTTCTAACCTCTTACTAAAATGAGAAGAAAATCAAATACAATACCGAAACTTCATATTAAGAAGAATGATACGGTAAAGGTTTTGTCGGGCAACGATAAAGGAAAAACGGGCCGTGTGCTTGAAGTGATCCCTAAAGACCGTAAAGCCATTGTAGAAGGCATTGCCCTGGTAACCCGTCATACCAAAGCCACGGCAGAACACCCGAACGGCGGCCGTATAAAAAAATCTGCCGCAGTTTATCTTTCCAAACTGATGGTGGTTGAACCCAAAACCGGCACGCCTACCCGGATCGGCAGGGAGCATGACGATAAAGGAAAATTGATCAGGATTTCAAAAAGAACCGGAGAAAAGATATAATTAAGATGGAATACGCACCCGTTCTAAAGACGAAATATAAAGATGTAATTGCGCCTTCTTTAAAAGAGAAGCTGGATAAGAAGAATGTAATGGAAGTGCCTAAACTTCTGAAAATTAACCTGAACCAGGGACTTGGCGCTGCCGTTTCCGATAAGAAAATCGTGGATGTGGCCCAGGATGAAATGACCCGAATTGCAGGCCAGAAAGCGGTTCAGACAAAATCAAAGAAGGCGATTTCCAACTTTAAGTTAAGGGAAAACATGCCTATCGGGGTAAAAGTAACCCTGCGCGGCGATACGATGTATGAATTCCTGGAAAGGCTGGTCTCCATAGCGCTTCCCCGTGTCAGGGATTTCAGGGGCGTGAACGACAAGGGATTTGACGGAAGGGGAAATTATACCCTCGGCATTACCGAGCAGATCATTTTCCCTGAAATTGATATTGACAAAGTAACCCGTATCCAGGGAATGGACATCACTTTTGTTACGAATGCAAAAACCGATAAAGAAGCATACGAACTTTTGAAAGAATTAGGAATGCCTTTTAAAAATACAGCCCAGTAGTAATATAATAATATGGCAAAGTTATCTGTAGTAGTAAGAAACGATAAAAGAAAGAAAACGGTAGCGAAGTATGCCGCAAAACGCAAGGCGCTGAAAAAAGCCGGCGATTATGCAGCATTGGACAAGCTGCCAAAAAATGCGTCTCCAATACGTTTGCGCAACCGTTGCGAACTCACTGGGCGTCCCAGGGGCTATATCCGTCAGTTTGGGTTATGCCGCATACAGTTTAGAGACATGGCTCATGAAGGTAAAATTCCAGGAATTAAAAAAGCAAGCTGGTAAAATTTAAAAAGAAATGACAGATCCGATAGCAGATTATCTAACCAGGATACGTAACGCTGTGAAAGCAAAGCACAGGGTAGTAGAGATCCCTTCCAATAAGTTGAAGAAGGCGATCACTGAGATTTTGTACAAGCAGGGCTATATCCTCAGTTATAAATTCGAAGACAAGGACCACGGCCAGGGCCTCATCAAGATCGCATTGAAATACGATCAGGTAAGGGGCATATCCGCAATAAATGACCTGAAGCGCGTGAGCAAACCGGGACTCAGGAACTATAGCGGCAGCAAAACATTGCCACGGGTTATTAATGGCCTTGGTACGGCAATCATCTCCACATCAAGAGGTGTAATGACTGAAAAAGAAGCCCGTAACGCAGGGGTGGGCGGAGAAGTGATTTGTTATATAAGTTAATATACAACCACAAAGGTTTAGCAAAAGAAAAGACAATGTCAAGAATAGGAAAATTACCGATACCCATACCAGGCGGTGTAAACGTGTCTGTAGGTGCAAATAATATGGTTACTGTGAAAGGCCCAAAAGGTACCCTGACCCAGGAAGTAAACCCTGAAATAATAGTAAAGGCTGAAAATGATCATATTATACTTGAAAGGCCCACAGAACAAAAGCGCCATAAGTCGCTTCACGGCCTGTACCGCTCCATACTGGCCAATATGGTACATGGTGTTTCCCAAGGGTTCGAGATAAAACAGGAACTTGTTGGGGTTGGTTACAAAGCCACCGTTCAGGGCCAGCTGTTAGACCTTGCCATTGGGTTTTCACACGAAGTGATGATCGAATTGCCAAAGGAAATACATGCAACGGCAGTAACTGAAAAAGGAAAGAACCCGATCATAACAATGACTGGTATAGATAACCAATTGCTTGGCCAGGTAGCGGCAAAAATAAGGTCGCTCCGCAAGCCAGAGCCTTACAAAGGAAAAGGGATTCGTTTTGTGGATGAAAAAGTTCGTAGAAAAGCTGGTAAAACCGCAGGTAAATAAGGCGTAGATATGGAAGGTTTAAGAAAAAGAGAACAAAGGCATGGCCGGATCAAGAAAGGCATCCGCAAAAAAGTAAGCGGCACCACCGGGCGTCCAAGGTTGACTGTATATAGAAGCAACCGTGATATATATGCACAGATCATCAATGATGAATCAGGGATAACACTGGCAGCGGCATCCTCAAAAAATGCGGATCCCAATGCAAAAACCCCAACCGAAAAAGCAAAATCAGTTGGCGCTGCCATTGCTGCAAAAGCAATAGAAGCTAATATAGAAAAGGTTGTTTTTGACCGCAACGGTTATTTGTATCATGGCCGTGTAAAAGCATTGGCTGAAGGGGCACGCGAAAAAGGTTTAAACTTTTAAAAAATAATGGAGATAGACAAAAATTTAAGGGTCAAATCAAGTGATATTGATCTCGCCGAAAAAGTAGTTCACGTAAACCGTGTAGCCAAAGTTACCAAAGGAGGGCGGACATTCAGCTTTTCAGCCGTGGTTGTGGTTGGCAATGGCGACGGCGTAGTTGGGTTTGGCCTTGGCAAAGCCCGCGAGGTAACTGAAGCGATAAACAAAGGCATCAATGATGCAAAGAAATCACTCATCAGGGTTCCTGTTATACGCCGCACAGTGCCACATGAGCAGGAATCATCATTCGGCGGCGCACTTGTGTTTTTAAAACCTGCCGCGCCCGGTACAGGTGTTATTGCAGGTGGCGCTATGCGTGCCGTGCTTGAAAGTGCAGGCATACACGACGTACTTGCAAAATCAAAAGGATCATCAAACCCGCACAACGTGGTAAAAGCTACCATTAAGGCTTTGACTGAAATGCGCGACCCTTATGAAGTGGCGAGGGTAAGGGGCATAAACCTTAGTAAGGTGTTTAACGGATAAAAATTAAGACAATGGCACAGGTAAAAATAACTCAGACCAAAAGTACCATAGACAGGCCTGAAAATCAGAAAAGAATAATCAAGGCTCTCGGGCTGCGCAAAATGAACCATTCAGTGGTTCACGAAAACACGCCGCAGATAGAGGGCATGATCCGTAAAGTGAGTCATTTGATAACCATAGAAAAGATTTAACAATGGATTTGCATAGTTTAACGCCGGCCCCGGGCTCGGTAAAAAAAGCGAAAAAAAGATTAGGCCGCGGCCAGGGTTCCGGCAAAGGCGGCACCTCTGCTCGTGGGCATAAAGGAGCTCAGTCAAGGGCCGGGTATAGCAGAAAATCAGGTTTTGAAGGCGGCCAGATGCCTATTCAAAGGCGTGTGCCCAAGTTCGGTTTCAAAAACAGGAACAGGGTTGAATTCAATCCTATCAACCTGGATACCATCCAGGCACTGGCTGATGAGTTCAAAATAAAAAGCTTCGACCCTGAAGTTTTTATGCAGCACGGCCTCGTGTCCAAAGCTGACAAAATAAAAATACTGGGCAATGGTACGCTTACTTCAGCCATTGAAGTAAAAGCTCACGGTTTCTCAAAAACGGCAAAATCGGCGATAGAACAAAAAGGCGGAAAAGCTGAAAATATATAAGGCTGATGAAAGGGTTCATACAAACTATAAAAAACATATACAACATTGAAGACCTGCGGAAGAGGATCATCCTCACTTTCGCATTGATCGTGGTTTATCGGCTCGGTTCTTATGTTGTACTGCCGGGTGTGGACCCAACCATGCTCCAGGCTTATAGCTCACGAGCAAGCCAGGGGCTTTTCGGTTTGATCAACATGTTCGCGGGCGGCGCATTTTCCAGGGCCTCCATTTTTGCACTCGGTATCATGCCATACATATCCGCTTCTATCGTAGTTCAGTTGCTCGGTATTGCAGTGCCTTATTTCCAGAAATTGCAAAAACAGGGCGAATCCGGTACACAAAAAATAAACCAGATCACAAGGATTCTTACTATCGTCATTACGGCTGTACAGGCCGCAGGGTTTTTGATTAACCTTGCTTCACAGGTACCAGGCGCCATGGCATATAATACAGGTTTAATGAGCCATTTTATGTTTATGGCTACAAATATTGTCATACTTACCGCAGGCACCATGTTTGTCATGTGGCTCGGTGAAAAAATAACAGACAGGGGCCTTGGCAATGGTATATCCCTTATCATTATGATCGGCATTATCGCCAGGCTTCCAACAGCTCTTTTTAGTGAACTGGAGAGCCGTATGAGCCAGGCCGGTGGTGGACTGGTTGTGTTTTTGATAGAATTAATAAGTCTTTTACTCGTGGTAATTGCAGTAGTAGCCCTTGTTCAGGGAACCCGCAGGATACCGGTACAGTATGCAAAAAGGGTTGTAGGCAACAAACAATACGGTGGCGTGAGGCAATTCCTCCCGTTAAAAATCAATGCTGCAGGTGTGATGCCTATCATTTTTGCACAGGCGCTGATGTTTATTCCTGCAACAGTTGGGCAGTTTTTCCCTTCCTCGCCGGCATGGCAGGGCGCTATGGGAGCGCTTTCAAACCAGATGAGCGCGTTGTACAATATCATCTTTGCGTTGCTGATTATCTTATTTACCTATTTCTATACGGCAGTAACCATAAACCCTACCCAGATCGCGGATGATTTGAAAAGAAACAATGGTTTTATCCCCGGTATTAAGCCTGGTAAAAAAACATCGGAATATATTGACTTAATCATGAGCCGTATCACATTGCCCGGCGCCATTTTCCTGGCATTTGTGGCCATTTTCCCTACCATAGCCAAAGGGCTTAATGTAAACAGTTCATTTTCGCAGTTCTATGGCGGAACATCCTTGCTGATCCTTGTGGCTGTAATACTTGACACACTTCAGCAAATTGAAAGCCACCTGTTGATGAGGCACTATGATGGATTGATGAAAACGGGGCGCATTAAAGGGCGGTCATCGCTTTCCGGAGGAGTTTCTACAACAGCGGGGATGTAAGTGAAAAAATATGAAAAAAAACGCTATCTTTGCAGGCCGAATTTTAAAACCAATAAATGTCTAAACAGTCCACTATTTTGCAGGATGGCGTGGTAACCGAAGCGCTGCCAAATGCAATGTTCAAGGTAAAATTAGAAAACGGGCACGAGATACTGGCACATATATCAGGAAAAATGAGGATGCACTACATCCGGATATTGCCAGGAGATAAAATAAAGGTGGAAATGTCACCTTATGATTTAAGCAAAGGACGTATAACGTATAGATATAAATAAAGAGATGAAAGTAAAAGTATCTGTAAAAAAGCGCAGCGCCGACTGCAAGATAGTTCGCAGGAAGGGGCGCGTGTATATTATAAACAAATTGAAGCCACGGTTCAAACAAAGACAAGGATAATAAGTTATGGCACGAATTTCAGGAATTGATCTTCCAAAAGAAAAAAGAGGCGAAATAGGCCTGACCTATATTTATGGCATTGGCCGCAGCAGGTCCCGCAGTATATTGGGTCAGGCAGGAGTGGACTTTGATACAAAAGTGAAAGACTGGACCGATGACCAGGCAAATGCCATCCGCCAGATTATTACCGACAGTATAAAAACCGAAGGCGAACTGCGTACCGAAGTACAGTTAAGCATCAAACGACTTATGGATATAGGCTGCTACCGTGGCCAAAGGCATCGGAAAGGCCTGCCTGTAAGGGGCCAGCGTACACGTACCAATGCAAGGACCCGTAAGGGACGCAAGAAAACTGTTGCAAACAAAAAGAAAGTAACTAAATAATATACCTGGACTTACCATGGCAAAAAAAGTAGCAAGAACCGTAGCAAAGAAAAAGAAAGTACACGTAGAGCCTTATGGCCGCGTATTTATCCAGGCTACATTCAACAATATCATTGTATCCATCACCAATGCCAGCGGCCAGGTAATAGCTTGGTCATCAGCAGGGAAAATGGGTTTCAAGGGCTCCAAGAAAAATACGCCTTATGCCGCTTCACAGGCCTCGGGCGATTGCGCCAAAGTGGCTTACGATATGGGAATGCGCAAAGCTGATGTGCAGATTAAGGGCCCGGGTTCAGGAAGGGAAGCAGCAATCAGGACAATAAACAATGCAGGGATTGAAATTACCAGTATTCATGATGTAACCCCTATTCCGCACAACGGTTGCAGGCCGCCTAAAAAGAGAAGAGTGTAAAAAAGAGCGGAGTGCGAGGGCGAAGAGCGAAGAACAATAAAGATTTAAGAAAGCAGAATATAAACGGAAATGGCAAGATATACCGGACCTAAAAGCAAGATAGCAAGGAGATTTAAAGAGCCTATTTTTGGGCCTGACAGGGCTTTGGATAAAAAACCTTATTCACCCGGGCAGCACGGCCTGAGCAAAAAGAGATCAAAACAATCTGAATATGCAGTTCAGCTTGCTGAAAAGCAGAAAGCAAAATATACTTATGGGCTTCTTGAAAGGCAGTTTGAGAATTTATTTCACAAAGCTGCCCGCAGAAAGGGTATCACCGGTGAAAACCTTTTGAAACTATTGGAGGCACGTTTAGATAATGTGGTGTTCAGGTTAGGCATTGGCGCTTCAAGGGCCGCTGCAAGGCAATTGGTTACCCACAAACACATACTTGTAAACGGTGAGGTCGTAAATATTCCCTCATACATCCTGAAACCGGGAGATGCCGTGGCGGTTCGCGAAAAATCGAAATCAATGGAAGTAATCAATGATTCAATTTCCAGGCGCATGAAGGGTTTTCCATGGCTTCAATGGGACCTGAACGATAAAACAGGACGGTTCATTGATTTTCCTGAGAGGGACCAGATACCTGAGAACATTAAAGAACAGTTGATCGTCGAGCTTTACTCGAAATAATTTTTTTTGAATTTAAAATCATAATCATAATATGGCAATAGCAACTTTTCAAAGGCCCGAAAAAGTAATGATGCAGAAAGCAACTGACTTTGAAGGAACTTTTGAGTTTTCGCCCCTTGAAAAAGGATATGGCATCACAATCGGAAATTCACTCCGCAGGATTCTGCTTTCATCGCTTGAAGGATATGCCATTACTACAGTGCGCATCCCCAGCGTTGACCATGAATTCAGTTCTATAAACGGTGTTATTGAAGACGTTACCGACATCGTTTTGAACCTGAAACAAATACGTTTCAAACAAATGGGTACCGAAGAAGCCGAAAAGATATTCGTTACCATCGGCGGACATGACAAGATCACTGCTGGTGATATAGGAAAGGCGTCAAATTATTTCAAGGTTTTAAATCCAAATCTCGTTATTTGCCACCTGGAACCTTCTGTAAAGCTCGAACTGGAGCTTACTGTTGAAAAGGGCAGGGGATATGTGCCTTCAGACGAGAACAAGCCTAAAGAAGCGCTTATCGGTTTGATTGCCATTGACTCGATTTTCTCTCCTGTGAAAAAAGTAAAGTACGTAATTGAGCCGACACGTGTTGGCCAGAACACGGAATATGAAAAACTGGTGATAGAATTGGCTACCGATGGTTCCATACATCCTGAAGAAGCTTTGAAAGAAGCTGCCAAGATACTTATCCAGCATTTTATTCTTTTCTCTGACAAGAACATTACCCTTGACAGCGAGATGAAGAAAGAAGATGTAAAGGTTGATGAGAAGTTCCTGCACATGCGTAAACTGTTGAAAACCCCTCTTACAGACCTGGATCTGTCCGTTAGGGCGTTCAATTGCCTCCGTGCGGCAGAAATTAAGTCCCTTGGCGATCTGGTACAATATGACATAGCAGACCTGTTGAAATTCCGCAACTTCGGCAAGAAATCGCTCACCGAGCTCGAAGAATTGGTACGCGATAAAAACCTGGTTTTCGGGATGGATATTTTGAAATATAAATTGGACGAAGACTAGGAATTAAAAGATTAAGAATTAAAAAATTAAAAGATTGGAGATAAAAAGATTGCAGGGATTAGAAAAGAGGGTTTGCCCGATAATTTTTTAATTTTTTAATCTTTCAATTTTTAAATCATAAAATAAAATGAACCACGGCAATAAAGTAAACCACCTGGGGCGTACAGCCAGCCATAGAAAGGCTATGTTGAGCAATATGGCGGGCTCCCTTATCATACATAAAAAGATCACTACCACGGTAGCGAAGGCCAAGGAACTGCGCAAGTTCGTTGAACCACTTATTACCAAAGCTAAGGATGATACCACCCACAGCCGCAGGATGGTATTCAGTGCGCTGAAACATAAAGACCCCGTAAAAGAATTATTTGGCGATGTAGCTGCAAAAGTGGCCGACAGGCCGGGTGGTTATACCCGTATACTGAGAACAGGCAACAGGCTGGGTGATAATGCCGAACTATGTATTATGGAACTTGTTGACTACAACGAAACTTACACCACAGGCAAAAAAGCCCCTGCTAAAACCAGGAGGAAAAGAGCCGCTGGGGCTAAGAAATCTGTTGCAAAACCCGCTGCTGAGGTAAGTGAAGAAAATGAAACAGCGGTAGCCGCTCCCGCAGCAGGTAAAAAATCTAAAGCCAAAGCGCCAAAAGCTGAAGCAAATGCAACCCCTGAAGTTCCTGAGATAGAACAGCCAGGCGAGGGTACCCCCGATACCGAAGATTCTGCAAAAACAGAATCGGCAGAAGACGCTATTTAGAAGACTGGCAATATTTTATAAGAAAGGACAAGGCAAGCGCTTTGTCCTTTTTTTGTGCGCTCTTGTTTAGCTTTTATTAGACAGTTTTTGCCCACTATCCTTTGCTACTTTGGTATTGGCGCCAATAGGTGTTTTCGCTTATCTTTGGAAAATTAACAAATAAGAGATACGTTTGCATTGTTCAAAAGCCGGGATTATTCGTTAAAACATTAATTACCATCAAAATGAAAAAAACTTTACTTTCTAAATTAGTTTTATC
>Ga0134126_10011955_pt1 | contig 10957 bp, 14 predicted proteins | sample KB31752_FD_96881 | JGI IMG/M metagenome (GOLD analysis project Ga0134126, IMG submission 96881) | Terrestrial soil microbial communities with excess Nitrogen fertilizer from Kellogg Biological Station, Michigan, USA - KB3-175-2 | ecosystem: Environmental > Terrestrial > Soil > Unclassified ...
ACGCTGGCGGTTGAGCATATCCGGCCGATGCGGGGCGGAGCACAGTCGCATCTGCTGCGCGCCGCCGACGGGCATTACTACGTCGTTAAGTTCGTCAACAACCCCCAGCACCGCCGGGTACTGGCCAATGAGTGGCTGGCGGCGCAACTGGCTCGCGGCCTGGAGTTGCCGGTTCCACCGGTGGCCATGATCGAAGTTCCGCAGGCGCTGATAGACGCCTCGCCCGGCCTGGTGCTGCGCATTGGCGGTCACCTGGTTCCCTGCGCCGCCGGCCTGCAGTTCGGCTCCCGCCTGCCGGGCGGCGATCCCCATGCCCCCATCTACGATTACCTGCCCGAACCGGCGTTGGGCCATGTCGCCAATCTCGGCGACTTCGCCGGCATGTTGCTGTTCGACAAATGGACCTGCAACTGCAACGGGCGCCAGGTGATCTTCTGCCGCCCCGCTCCCCGGCGTCCGCTGCGCGTCTATATGGTGGACCAGGGCTTTTGCTTCAACGCCGGCGACTGGAACTTCCCCGACTCGCCGCTGCGCGGCGTCTACAGCCGCAACCTCGTCTACAGCGGCATTGACGGCTGGGAGTCGTTCCAGCCCTGGCTGCGGCGGCTCGAACACTATGACGAACAGGCGCTGTTCGCCGCCGGCGGGGAAATTCCGCCCGAGTGGTACGGATCCTGGGATGACATGCGGCAACTGCTCGAGAATCTGCTCCGCCGCCGTGAGCGGGTGCGCGAGCTGGTGTGGGCGGTGAAGTGCTCGCCGCGCGCGCCCTTTGACAACTGGGGTGTGGCCGCCGTGGGGGCGGCCAACTGGGGTTGACCATGGCCCAAACACCACATGCCTGCGAGTACGTGCTCATCCGTTTGGCGCCCGACCCGTTGCGCGCCGATGCGGTGACCATCGGTGTGGCCCTCTACGAAGCCGCCGGCGCCGGCTTCAGCGGCGTGCGCCTGTCGCCCGATCTGGATCGCGTCCGTCTGTTGTCCCCGCATTTCCAGGCGGCTGACCTGGAAGGCCTGGAAGGCGACCTGCTGCGGCGCCTGACCACCCAGCAGCCGGCCTGGCTCTCGCGCGGCTATTTTCTCGAGCTGGCGAAGGAGACCTTCAGCCACGCGCTGCAGCTCAGCGAACCGCGTGCGGTGCTGACCGACGATCCTGCCGCCGAGCTCGACCGCCTCTACCGTCAGTTCGCCGCCCCGCTGGTGGTCACCGACGCCCCCGCCGCGGCCCGCGGTCCGCGGCGCCGCGTGCTGGCCCAGTTGCGCCGCGTCTTCGAGCAGGAGCGGGTGTGGCGCCACCTCGAGCGCAACGTGCCGGCCGGTCTGTGGCTGCAGACGCCGGATCGCTTCCGCTTCGACCTGCATTACCAAACGAAGGACGAGGCCCGCCGCCACCACGTTATCCAGGCGCTCCCCTGGGCCTCGGGCGAAACCGCGGTCAAAGAGCTGTGCTTCACCGTGGATCGCCTCCGCCGTCACTTCGGCGATCTGGACGTCGCCGGCTTCCACGACGACCAGCCCGCCGGGGATGCCGCCTACTGTGCCCAACTCCTCGCCGAAGCCGATATCCGCATGCTGCCGCTGGCCGCTGCCGCCGCTGAAGCCGCCCGCATCCGCGCCGCCCTGCACCTGGCTTGACGCGTGCTATACTCCCGGCGGAACGACGCATGACACCGCCTCTGCATCAGTACATCAAGTACGAAATCTGGCCGCGCCGCAAGTTGCTGTGCCGCCCCGCCCACCTCATCTTCCTGCTGCTGGTGGGCGCGGCGGTGGCCTGGCTGGGGCCCACCTGGTTCAACGCCCACTCCAACGTCGGCGACCTGACGCTGGGATTGATCTCCTACACATCATTTGCGCTGGGCTTCTGCCTCGCCGGCCTGGTGGTGGCGCTGACCCTGCCCGACCGCGATTTCGTGGACTTCCTCATCGCCTGCCCGTCCCACGCCAGCCACGACAAGAACGCCTACTCCGACCTCATGTTCGTTTTTTCCTGGACGGCCGTGGTGCACTGGATCACCGTCATCGTCCTCTTCCTGGTGATGCTCTTCGCCGACGAACGCTCCCCCCTCGTCCCCGCCGTCCACTCCTGGTGGCGGGTGGGCACGGTGACCGCCGTCGCCATGCTCTGCCTCTACTGCTTCATGCAGTTCCTGCTCACCCTGCTCACCCTCTCGCAAATCGGCGAGCTCTACGTCGATCTCCGCCACGTCCGCCGCGCCAAAGCCGCCGAAGCCGGAAGGTCATCGTCATGAAGAAGCAATGGCAGGAAATCAGAGACCGCTGTTTCGACGAGAGCGCGACGTTCCAGGCAAAACAGGGGATGGACTACGCCTGGATATGGGAGTACTCCATGCAACGCTATCGCTGGGTGGTCGAGGCCATTGCCAAAGCTGAACAAAAAGCGCTGAATTTCCTCAAGTTTCTCGCAGGACTCGCAGCTGCAGTTTGGACGCTTTCGGGCTTCTTGTGGCACTCGGCGGCCAAGCTGCACTTCACGGAGACATTGTGGCCGCAGACACTCGGAGGATCTGGCGCACTGCTGCTCGCCGCTGCCACTTTATTATGCGTGCTGGCGGTGCTCCCCGGCTCGGCTATTCAGCCCTACGCGGAGAACACAGCAGTCAAAGTGTGCGACTACTCGTCCACTTCTGACGAGGCGAAAGTAAAATTTGCGCTGGGATTCGCCGCCGCTACAGAAATTGGCCTGGTGCGCATGAACGGCAAGTCGAATAAACTCCTGTGGGCCGCTTGGCTCACTGCATCAGGAGTCGCCTTGCTGCTTGTTTCCGTCTCGCTGCTCCTGATTGTTGGCAGGTAGCTTCACCGAGCCTTCCTTCAACATGCGGGTGCTGTTTCGCCACATTGCAATCTGCTGCTTCACCCGCTCCTCGGACGAAGCTGGGCCCCGTGCGCTTCCCGGATTGGACTCTGGCTGGGCGGACTGCGGCATGACTCCCATCAGTCTAACACCGCAACGGCCAGCGCTGCCCATGCCGGCGGCTCATCGCACATACCCGCGACGTGTATGCGCCACCAGATGCTTCTGGTGCGCGTCGGCGACCTCCACCCGGATGGAGTGGTAACCCGGCCCGGGCTGATTCGAACGGTAGATGAGGCTGTACTGCAGCCGAATGTCCCTGGCCACCTTGCGGGTGATGGCATCCACATCGCGCAGACTTTTGGGGAAGTAGGCCACCCCGCCGGTGGTGCCGGCGATCTGGCGCAACGCCTCTTCGGATTCCTTCTCCAGCGTGCGTCCGTCTTCCTTGTCCGACAGACCGATGCAATAGATCATGGGCGCGTCGCGCGCCTGCAGGCTGGCCAGCACCTGGTTCAGGTCATGGGTGCTGGAGTCGTCAGCCCCATCGCTGATCACCAGCAGCACCTTCTTGGTGCGCTTGCCGTCGTGCATCAGGTAAGCGCCGGCGCGCAGCAGCGTGTCGTAGAGGGCGGTCGAAGAACTCGGATCCAACTCGCCCAGACCGCGTTCCAACACCCCGATATCGTCCGTAAACGGCGCGGCCAGATGGTACTCGTCGTTGAACTTGACGATGAACACCTCGTCGCCGGGGTTGCTGGCGCGGACAAAGTTGAGCGCCGCCTGGTCCACCTGCAGGCGCCGCGGCGCCATGCTGGCGCTGTTGTCCACGATGATGCCCACCGACACCGGGCTGTCGGCGTGGCTGAAGCTGTCCACCGTCTGCAGGACGTTGTTCTCGTACACCCGAAAATCGGAGGCGGGCAGGTCATCCGCCGAGCGCCCCTTCCTGTCCAGCACGCTCACCTGCACCAGCACCTCGCCCACGTCGGCGCGGAACACCAGCCCCGGCTTCTGCACCGGCGCCGCTTGCTGGCCGCAAAGCACCATCGTGCCGAAAAACAGCAGCGGAACCAGGAATGGGAAACGGGCGCGGAGCGGCATGAGTCGTTGGCTTCAAGTATCGCATTGCCGCCGCGGCAGCCGGGCCGACAGGTTCTTAAACGCCGGATAGGCGGCGATGAAGCTCAACGTCAGCGCGAAGCTGGCGAAGGTGCGCAGGTAGTAGCCGTGGAACACGGTCGCCTCGGCCAGCAGCACCGCCGCCGACAGCCCCGCCGCCTCCGCCAGCACCGGCCACGGACTCCGCCGCTGCGCCCAACCCTGCAGCCACAGCCCGGCACGCAGCAACAGCGCCGTACACGCCACCGCCGCCAGGAAGAGCCCCGCGCCGCTCGTGATCCAGATCTCCAGGAAGCGCAGCACCAGGCTGTGCAGAATGTAGAACACCAGCGAATTCGCCCCCCGTAGCGCGCCTCTTTTCAGGGCGCGGCCCCGCGCGGCCGGTGCGCCAGCCAGAGGCGGAACACATCCAGCAGCAGCGCCGCGTAGGCCAGCCCCAGCAGCCAGTAGTCGCCGCTCATCCAGTATTTGTCGAAGTGGAATCCGTCCCGCGCGATGAGCAGCCCGCAGATCGCCAGCGCCCCCACCCACACCGCCCGCCGCATCCCCGCGGAGGGATAACGCTTGAGGTGCGCGCCCAGCAGATAAAAGCTCAGCCAGGGCAGCAGCGGGAACAGGCCCGGGGTGAGAAAGAACGACGACACTCCGCCGGCCGAGATCTTCCAGTAATAGACGTGCTGGTTCAGGTAATGAATGAAGTAGGGCAGCGGGAACAACCAAGTCCACCACCGCGGCAGCAGCCATCGCAGCCCCAGCATGGCCAGCATGGCCAGCCCGGCGCTCTGGAAAACGTCCGATTGCCACAGCGTCCCCTGCACATAGTTGTTGGCGAAGCCGGCGAAGAACAGAAACAGTCCGTTGGCGGCGATGCGCGCCTCGTCACCACGGTGGCGATCGGTGATGTGCCACAGGTTCATGCCCGTGGAGGCGAAGAACAGCACCGATCCCTGGGTGGCGATGGACAGCCAGGTGTGGTTGGGAAAGGGCACATGCGCCAGGATCATCAACAGGCAGGCCAGGCCCTTGATCATGTCCACGGCGTGGTCGCGTTCCCGTTGCAGTTCGGAACGCGGTTCTGGAGTCAAAACGGCAACAGGCATGGGGGGTGAAACCGGCAGGTACTATACAATCATCACTCATGCCTCCCATCGTGCGCGCGGAAAACCTCGTCAAGAGCTACCTGGTGGGCCAGGTGCGGGTACACGCGCTGCGCGGGGTGTCGCTGACCGTGGAAGCAGGGGAATTTGTATCCATCGTGGGAGCTTCCGGCAGCGGTAAGAGCACCCTGCTGCACGTGCTCGGCGGCCTGACGCAGCCGACATCCGGCAATGTTTTCATCGAGGGCGTCGAGTACGGATCGCTCTCCGACGGCGGGCGGACGGCCCTGCGCCGCAAGGCCATCGGCATCGTTTTCCAGAAGTTCAACCTGCTGCCCACCCTCGACGCCCAGGGCAACATTGAGATCGCGCGCGAGATTGCCGGCGAACGCGGCATCCCGCCGGAGTACCTCCAGCGTCTGGTGACATTGCTGGGCATCGGCGAACGCCTGCACCACTGTCCCACCCAGCTCTCCGGCGGCGAGCAGCAGCGGGTGGCCATCGCCCGGGCACTGGTCAACCAGCCGCGCATTCTGCTCGCCGATGAGCCCACCGGCAACCTCGACTCGGAAAACAGCGAAGCCGTGCTTGCCGTCCTGCTCGAGTTGAACCGCACCCTGGGCCAGACGATCCTGATGATCACCCACGATGCCGCCGCGGCTTCGATCGCCCATCGCGTGCTGCACATGCGCGACGGCCATCTCGTGGAGAAGTGAGCGCCATGGAGTTTTTGCTCCACGGCCACGAGTTCAACCTCAAGGGCGGCAACCGCGGCTTCTTCACCACCCGCCTGCGCGACAACCTCAAAATCCTGCTGGACGGCTGTGGGTGCACGGTCGGCATGCGCGGCCTGGGCCTGGTCGTCACCTGCCCCGCCGAACAGGGCGATGAGGTACGGCGACGTCTCGACCGTGCCCTGGGCGTGCAGACCATCGTCGCCGGGGAACGAACCGCCGCCGACCCGGCGGCCATCGCTCCGGTGGCGCTGGCCATGATCGCCTCCCAGGAAGGACCCAGCTTCGGACTCAACGTCCTGCGCCCCGACAAAGCGCTGGCGCTGACTTCTTACGAAGTCGCGGTACATGTCGGCCGCCACATCGAAGAGACCCTGGGTCTCGAAGTAAACCTGAAGTCCCCCGCCCGCCGCTGCACCATCGTGCTCACCCGCCAGGGCGCTCTGGTCAGCCGTGCGCCGCAGCCGGGCCCGGGCGGCATGCCCGCCTCCACCGCCGGACGCCTGCTCGGCCTCATCTCCAGCGGCTTTGACTCTCCCGTCGCCGCCTACCGCATGATCCACCGCGGCGCGCGCGTGCCGCTGCTGCACTTCCACGCCGCCCCCGCCGCCGGCCTTGGCTCCAGCCTGCCCCCGGTCGAGGCCATCGCCCGTGTCCTAACCGGCTACCAGCTCCATACCCGCCTCTACCTCTGCCCCTTTCTCCCCATTCAAAAGGCCATCGTGGCCAACTCACCGCCTGCATACCGAGTGCTGCTCTACCGCCGCATGATGCTCCGCATTGGCGCCGCCCTGGCAAAGCAAATCCACGCTCACGGCCTGATCACCGGCGACTCCCTCGGCCAGGTTGCCAGCCAGACGGTGCTCAATCTCGAAGCCGTAAGCGCGGCCGTCTCCCTGCCCGTCTATCGCCCGCTGATCGGCAACGACAAGATCGCCATTCAGGCCGAAGCCCGCCGCATCGGCACCTTCGACATCTCCGGCGAACTCTCCGACGATTGCTGCAGCGCCTTCCTCCCCCGCAGCCCCGCGCTCGCCGCCTCCCCCGAAGAGTTGCAGCAAGCCGAATCCACGCTCGACGTCGAATCCCTGATCCGCGACGCCATCTCCGCCCTCCAGGTCCGCCGCTTCTCTCTCGTCACCGGCACCCCTAACCCCTAAATCCTGACTCCTTGCTCTACCCCGCCCGCCACCGTGCCTGCCGTTGCAGGAAGGCGAGGATCTCGGCCACCGCGGCATACAGCTTGCCGGGGATGGGGTTGCCGATCTCGACATAGGCGAACAGGGCGCGGGCCAGCGGCCGGTTCTCGACAATGGGCACGCCGTGGAACACCGCCAGACGGCGGATGCGCGCTGCCAGCAGGTTGCGCCCCTTGGCCACCACCACCGGGGCGGCCATGGTCTCGGGATCGTAGCGCAGCGCCACGGCAAAGTGGGTCGGGTTGGTGACCACCACGGTGGCGTGCGGCACCTGCTGCATCATGCGGCGGCGGTGCATGGTGCGCTGAATGCGCTTGATGCGGCCCCGGGTCTCGGGGTTCCCCTGCGTCTCCTTGCTGTCTTCCCTGACCTCCTGCTTGGTCATCTTCAGCGAGTTCTCATGGCTGCGCTTCTGCAGGAAGTAATCCACCACCGCCCAGGCCAGCAGCACCGCGCCCCCGCGCCACGCCATGGCGATCACCAGGCTCAGCATCCAGGCCAGTGCGGTGGAAGTATCCATATTTCCGGCGCGCACCATCTGTCCCCAATTGGTGGCCAGCACGCTCCAGGTGAACCAGGCCATCACCAGCACCGGCACGATGGATTTCCCCGTGCGGCTCAGCGACGACAGCGAAAACATGTTGCTGAACCCGGTGTTGGGCAGCAGCCGGTCGGGCTTGAACAGGGCCTGGGGAGAGAACAGAAACCCGCCCTGAAACGCCACCGCGGTGCCGCAGATCCAGGCCACGCCGGCCACCACCGCGCTCCACAACAGCGCCAGCTCGAAGGTGCTGCGGAACTGTTCCAGGCCGATGGTGGCGTTGGGTGTGGTGGCCTGCTCCAGCGTTTGCGCCATGAGGTGGCGCCACTGCCCCAGCCCGCCGCCGCCGAACCACGCCATCACCCCGATGGCGGCCAGCAGCGACACCGCTCCCGGAAGGTCGCGGGCGCGGGCAATCTGGCCCTCCTTGCGCGCCTCCTCGCGCCGGTGTTGTGTGCCTGGTTCTGTGCGGTTGGCGTCGGCCATGGCGGTCAGAGCGGGCGGGCGTTATGCAGGAAGAAGGTCACCGCCGACTGGAACTGGGTGTGCAGCAACCCCGGCCAGTAGCGAATGGCGGCGATCAGCACCAGGTATCCGACCAGCGCCTTGACCGGAATCCCCACGAAGATGACCGGCAACTGCGGCGCCGCCTTGGCGAAGAACGCCACCGTCACATCAATCACCAGCGTGGCGATGAGGATGGGCAGCACCAGCTCCAGCCCCCAGATCCAGAGATTGCCGGCGAAATCGAGCAGTTGTCGCGCGGTAAGCACGTTCAGGCTGACGCCCAGCGGCAGCGTGGTGAAACTGGACACCAGCGCCAGCAGCATCCAGCGGTGCACGCCCATCTGCAGAAAAATGTAGACCACGATGAGGCGGTGGAAAGTGGCCACCACGGTGCTGTCGGCCTGGGTGGTGGGGTCAATGGCGGTTTCCAGTCCCAGTCCCAGTTGGAAGCTGGCCACCGTGCCCGCCAGTTGCACCCCCTCGAACACCAGTTGCGCGGCCAGACCCAGCAGCACGCCGATCATCAACTCCGACAGGCCTTCGCCCATCCAGGCCAGCGCGGAGCGGTTGGCGGGCGCCGCGGTGATGGGCAGCAGCACGGCGGTGAGGGCGACCACCAGCGCCGCCTTGATGCGCGGCGGCACCGCCTTCTCGCCGAGAAACGGAGCGGTGATCAGCAGTCCGCTGAGCCGGCAGGCGATCAGCAGCGCCGGCACCACGTACGGGATCCATTGCGTGGGAACCTGCACCGGGCGCGCTCCTAATGCAGATACGGATGGAAATCAGCCAGCAGCTGCACCGTGAAGGTGACCATCTCGCGGAACATCCACGGGCTGAGGAAAAAGGCGATGACCGCCACCGCGGCCAGCCGCGGCACGGTGGAGACGGTGGTGTCCTGAATCGAGGTGACCACCTGAAAAATGCTGACGATCAGCCCGATCACCATGGCAAACAGCAGGATCGGCCCGCAGATCAGCAGCGTGATCTCCAGCGTCTTGCGGGCGAGCTCTACGGCCTGATCCGACCCCATGGCGTCACGCAAAGCTGTGCAGCAGCGAACCCACCAGCAGGTGCCATCCCCCCGCCGCCACAAACACCAGCAGTTTGAGCGGGGTCGAGATCACCACCGGCGGCAACTGCATCATGCCCACCGCGGTGGTCACCGACGCGACCACCAGATCAATGGCCAGGAACGGCAGGAACAGTACCACGCCGATCTGAAACCCGGTCTGCAGCTCGCTGACGATGTAGGCCGGCACCACCACCCGCATCGGCAGGTCGGCGCTGGTTTTGGGCCGCGGCGCCTTGGCCGCCTCGACGAAGAGTTCGAGGTCGGCCTGGCGGGTGAAATGCAGCATGAAGTCCTTCACCGGAACGCTGCCGCGGTCGAGCGCCTGGGTGATGCTGACCCGGCCGGAATCATAGGGAATCACCGCTTGCTGATAGATGGTGGCGCCCACCGGCTGCATGATGAAGTAGGTCAGGAACAGCGACAGGCCGATCAGAATCTGATTGCTGGGCGCGGTCTGGGTGCCGAGCGCCTGGCGCAGGAAGTGAAACACCACCAGCAGCCGCACGAACGGCGTCATGGAAACCAAAATGGCGGGGATGAGGGTGACCAGGGTAAGGATCACCACCACCGTCCACGACAGGTCGTTGTTGACGCCAGGCAGACGCAGACCCTGGGCCTGCAGCAGCCACACCGAAGCGAGGGCCACTACTGGACCTCCGATCCTGTCAGGGCAACGGGAAACTCATCGCCGGCGCCGTCGCTGAGCTCGCTCAGCAGGGCGACCGACTGCGCGGTGGCGCCGATCAGAAACTCGCGGCCATCCACCTCCAGCACCCCGACGATGCGGCGTTCGCCCAGCGATAGCGTCTCCACCATGCGCAGGCGGCGCGAACGGCGGCGCGGCTTGGAAAGCCAGCGCTTCAAATCCAATCCAAAGGTTGCGTGGGTGGCCATGGGTTTCTCCTAGGCGATGCGGGTCACGCGGACCGCCAGCTTCTCGTCCACGCCTTCAAACTCCGCCCAGGCAAGCAGTTGCCCGTTGGCGCGCACCGGCACATCGGCGTTCTGCTGCCAGCGGGTTTCGACCACGGAGTTGGCCGCCAGACGCAGCACATCGCCGACCGTGACCCGGGGAACGGAAAGCTCCACCGATAAATTGCAGGGCAGCCATTGCAGTTGCTCCCAGACATCCGGCTGGACCGGCTCGGAAACCGGAACTGCGGCGGCGGCCCGCGGCGGCATTGCAGCAGCGGCAGCCTGGGCGGCGGCGGCCGCCTGCGCGTTCGCGGTGGCGGCGGCAATCGCCGGGTTGGGTACGTGCGCTTGAGTTTGGGTAGCCATGGCGAAGTCCGGGGGTTAGCGCTGCACCAGAAACTCGTCGAAGTAGAGGTCCTGGATGTCAGCGTCGGGCAGGCGCTTCCGCATGGCGGCCAGCGCCGCCTTCTTGAGGTCATCTTTGCCACTGGCGGTCAGCAGCACATCGGAGGTCTCTGCGGTGACCAGGTTGACCAGCGTATCGCGCGCCACGGTCTCGATCTTCGCGTCCTGGCTGTTGTCTTTGGGACCTTCGCGGTCCGGCACCGCCAGCGACAGCGAGATGCCCATCTTCAGATACGCCGGATTGGCATCGGCCAGGTTGTAGACGGTGCTGCTGAGCTGCAACAGCCGCGTCGGCTGGGGCGCGGCCTTGACGGCGGTCTTATGGAAATAGCTGCAGCCGCTTAACAGGCTGAGCGCAACCAGCAGGCTGGCGGCGATGGCGAAATGACGGCGACCCATGCCATCCCCTACGCAATTCGAGGACCACACCCCCCTTAGAGCCCTCTAATGCAAAGCGGCGGCGGCCGAGGCCCCGCCTCGACCACCGCCCCTCCACCACCGCACAGCTTCTATTGACGGGCGCGACCCCCGCGTGCGGCCTTCCG
>Ga0134126_10011957_pt1 | contig 10956 bp, 7 predicted proteins | sample KB31752_FD_96881 | JGI IMG/M metagenome (GOLD analysis project Ga0134126, IMG submission 96881) | Terrestrial soil microbial communities with excess Nitrogen fertilizer from Kellogg Biological Station, Michigan, USA - KB3-175-2 | ecosystem: Environmental > Terrestrial > Soil > Unclassified ...
CCCGGGCCCCGTAAGGCCCAGCGGCCGCCCCGACTCCCGCCGACGGACCGGCGCCGCATCCCGAAAGCCCCTTGCCGGGCGGCGTTTCTTCAGTAGGATACTCAGTATGATACCTGATAGGTGCCATCCGTGAGCGTCCGGCACGCGCTGCTGGCGCTGCTCAGCGAGGGACCCAAGTACGGGCTGCGGCTGCGCGAGGAGTTCGAGGCCGGCACCGGTGAGGTCTGGCCGCTGAACATCGGCCAGGTGTACACCACGCTCCAGCGGCTGGAGCGCGACGGCCTGATCGAGTCCGACGGCGACGACGAGCAGGACAGCCCGCAGAAGCGGTTCAAGATCACCGATGTCGGCGAGCATGAGCTGGCCGAGTGGCTGCGGACCCCGCCGGACATGTCCTCGCCACCGCGCGACGAGCTGGTGATCAAGGTGCTGGTGGCGCTGCGCGTGCCGGGCACCGACGTGGGCGAGGTGATCCAGGCCCACCGCCGCTACCTGATCGAGCTCATGCAGCAGTGGACCCGGATCAAGGAGGCCGACGCCGGCCGTGACCTGGCTTTGGGGCTGGCCGTGGACGCGGAGCTGTTCCGGCTCGACGCGGTGGTCCGCTGGCTGGACGCCGCCGACGGCCGGATCAAGCGGGCTGATACCGAGCCGTCTGCCGCGGCCAGGGATGACCTGCCCCGGCTGAGGAAGAAGACAGGGGTGACACGGTGAGCATGCTGGAATTGCGCCAGGTGTCCAAGGTGTACGGCCAGGGCGCGGCGCAGGTGCACGCCCTGCGCGAGGTCAGGCTCGAAGTCGGTCCGGGGATGATGGTGGCGGTCATGGGCCCGAGCGGGTCGGGTAAGTCGACCCTGCTGACCATCGCCGGCAGCCTGGAGGAGCCGACCAGCGGGCAGGTCCTCGTCGCCGGGCAGGACCTGGCCACGATGTCGCGCAACGCCAGGGCCCGGCTGCGCCGCCAGTCGATCGGGTACGTGTTCCAGGACTTCAACCTGCTGCCCGGCCTGACCGCAGCCGAGAACGTCGCGCTGCCCCTGGAGCTGGACGGCATCAGCGCCCGGAAGGCTCGCGAGGCTGGGATGCGCGCGCTCACCGATCTGGGCCTGGCCGACCGGGCGTCCAATTTCCCTGATCAGCTGTCCGGCGGGGAACGCCAGCGCGTCGCCATCGCCAGGGCCGTGGTCGGCGACCGGCACCTGCTGCTCGCCGACGAGCCGTCCGGCGCGCTGGACTCGGCCAACGGTGAGGCGGTGATGCGCATGATCCGCACCGCGTGCAAGCAGGGCGCCGCCGCCGTCGTGGTCACGCACGACGCGCAGCTCGCCTCCTGGGCCGACCGGGTGGTGTTCATCCGCGACGGCCGAATCGTCGACCAGACCGCGCCCGCGCCAGGGCCGGAGTCGCTGCTCGGGCAGGACCGGTGAGCACCCTCACGCGCCCGCGCGCGCCGGCTGGCCACGGGGGCATCCCCGCCCGCCGCGCGGTGTTCCGCTGGGGCTGGCGCCTGTTCCGCCGCGAATGGCGCCAGCAGCTCCTCGTGCTCGGCCTGCTCACCGTGGCCGTCGCGGCCACGACCTGGGGCGTCGGCGTCGTTACGAACGCCCAGCTGCTCAGCCCCAACTGGCCCGCGTACGGCACCGCCCCGGCGAAGGCCAAGCTGCCCGGCACCGACCCGAGCCTGGCGGCCGACATCGCGACCATTCAGCACCGCTGGGGCCCGGCCGATGTGATCGAGAACGAGAAAATCGCGACCGGCACCACGGAGCCGGTGGACCTGCGCGCCGAGAAGCCGCACGGGCACTTCAACGCCCCGCTGCTGAGCCTGGTCAGCGGCGCGTACCCAGCGCGCCCCGGTCAGGTCGCGCTGACCAGCCAGGTGGCGGCGTTGTACGGCGCGCACGTGGGCGGCACGTGGCGGGCCGTCGGCACGACCTGGCGGGTAACCGGGATCGTGGCGGACCGCAGCAACCTGTCGGACGAGTTCGCGCTGGTCGCGCCGGGCCAGGTCAGGCGCCCGAGTCAGGTGACCGTGCTGCTCGGCCCGGCCGCGGCGCGGCTCGCCGCCAGCGGCGGGACGCTGCCCGGAGTTCCGGCGGCCACGCTGACCACTCCCAATGAGATGTCAGGCGGCCTCTCGCAGGCGGTGCTGATCCTGGTGCTGGAGGTAGTCGGCCTGGCGTTCATCGGCCTGGTGTCGGTGGCCAGCTTCTCCGTGATGGCCCAGCGCAGGCTCCGTGCCCTGGGCATGCTCAGCGCGATCGGCGCGACCGAGCGCAACCTCCGCCTGGTCATGGTCGTCAACGGCCTGGTCGTCGGCGCGGCCGGGGCGCTGGCCGGGACGGCGCTTGGCCTCGCCGCCTGGATCGCCTACGCGCCGGCGTTGCAGCGGGCCACCGACCACGCGGTCGACCCGGCCAGCCTGCCCTGGTGGGCGATCGCCATCGGGGTCGTGTTCGCCATCGTGACGTCGGTGCTGGCCTCCCGCAACCCGGCCAGGACGGTGGCTTCGGTCCCGGTGGTGGCCGCGCTGTCCGGCCGCCCCGCTCCGCCCAGGGCGGTGCACCGCTCCGCCGTGCCGGGCGCCATCGTCTTCGCCCTCGGCCTCTTCTGCCTGGCGTTCACCGGCGGCCTGGGCGGCCCGCCGGGCGAAGGTCACCACGGGCCCCCGCTGGTCCTGATCCTGCTGGGCGGCCTGGTCGGCGTGATCGCCGGCATCATGGTGCTCGCCCCGCTGGCCATCAGCGTGCTCGGCGCCGGGGCCGGCCCGCGGCTGCCGGTCGCGATCCGCATCGCGCTGCGTGACCTGGTCCGCTACCGGGCCCGGTCCGGTGCCGCACTGGCGGCCACCACGTTCGCCGTGTTCCTGGCCACGGTGATCTGCCTGGTCGGCAGCGAGCGGACCGCCAACCCGCTCAGCCCGTCGGGCCCCAACCTGTCCAGCAGCCAGCTCGTCGTCACCGCCGGGCGGAGCCCGTCCCAGGGCATGATGATGCCCCTGACCGGTGCCGAGGAGGCCAGCCTCAGCGGGCGGCTGAACCGCCTCGCGGTCAGCCTCCACGCACGGTCGGCGGTAGCACTGGAGTCCATAGCCTTCCTGAACAAAGAGGGCACCCCGACCTACGGCAACTTCGGGGTCGGCCTCGACGTGGCCACGCCCCGCCTGCTGAGCACCTACGGGATCAAGGCCAGCCAGATCGCGCCCGGCACCGACGTCCTCACCTCGCGGCCGGGACTCGCGGGCCTGTCGCACCTGGAGATCACCTGGCAGACCTCCGGCAACGGCGGCGTGTCCGATGGCAGCAGCCAGCCCAGCAGCCCCAGCGGCGGGTCCTGCGCGCCGAGCAACGGGTGCCTGGCCAGCCCGGCGATCCAGACGGTCAGCAGCCTGCCCAGCGGCACCGACGCACCCAGCACCCTGATCACCGAGTACGCGGTGCGCAAGTATCACCTGCGTGCGCCGCACCTGGACGGGTGGCTGATCCAGGCCCCGGCCCCGCTCACCGCCGCCCGGCTCCGCGCCGCGCGGCGCGCCGTGCTCCCCTTCCAGGCACCGCTCGAGATTGCCTCCGGCGGCACGGACTTCGCCGAGATCGCTGATGTCGGCACCGCGATCGGCATCCTGATCGCACTCGGCGTCCTGGCCGCCTGCGTCGGCCTGATCCGCAGCGAGACCGCGCCCGACCTGCGCACGCTCACCGCGACCGGGGCCAGCAGCGCCACCCGCCGGACCATCACCGCGGCGACCGCGGCCGCGCTGGGCCTGCTCGGCGCGATCCTCGGTGCCGCCTTCGCCCTGGTCGCCAGCCTGGTCTGGGCGCATGGCGGCCTGTCCGCCCTGTTCGGCGACGTGCCGGTGGCGGACGTGCTGATCCTGCTCGTCGGGCTGCCGCTGGCCGCTGCGGCCGGCGGCTGGCTGCTGGCCGGGCGCGAGCCCGAGGCCATCGCCAGGCAGCCACTCGAATGAGGCTCAGGTGCGGTAGCGTCCGGCATATGCCCACAGCAGCGGTCAACGGGGTACAGATCACCTACGCCGATTCCGGCAGCGGGCCAGCCGTCGTGCTGAGCCACGGATTCCTGATGGACCAGTCGATGTTCGACGCCCAGGTCGCCGCGCTCAGCCCGGAGTACCGGGTCATCACGTGGGACCAGCGCGGCCACGGAGGCACCCCGGCGCCCGGCGCGTTCAGCTACTGGGACTCGGCCAGGGACGTGCTGGCCCTGCTCGACCACCTCGGCATTGAGCGGGCCGTCCTGGGCGGCATGTCCCAGGGTGGTTTCGTCAGCCAGCGCGCCGCCATCCTCGCGCCAGAGCGGGTATCGGGCCTGATCCTCATCGACAGCGACTCCGGCACCGAGCCGGAGGCCGCCCGTCCGGGATATGAGCAGATGCACCAGATCTGGCGAGATCAGGGGCCGGGACCGGTGCAGGAGATCGTCGCCGCCATCATCCTGGGCCCAGGCCAGTGGGATGGCTGGTACGCGAAGTGGGCCGGGCAGTACGCCGAGTGGGCACCCGACAACCTCGACCAGCTCACCTGGCCGTTCCGGTGCCTGATGGACCGCGACGACCTCACCGGCCGGCTTGGCGAGATCGGCTGCCCGGCCCTGATCGTGCATGGCAGCGAGGACGCCGCGATCGCGCCCGCCGAGGCCGAGAAGATGCGCGACGGCCTGGCCGGCCCGACCACCTTCACCCTCATCGACGGGGCTCCGCACGCGTCCAACATCACCCACGCCGACGCGGTGAACGCCGAGATCATGACCTTCCTGCACAGCCTGGCCGATTAGGGCCTGGAAGTTTCCGACGCCGTGGGGCGACAGGAGGCCCCGGCCGCGCCAAGTGCTGAACAGCGGTCCGGCGTCATCAGCCGTGCGGCGTGAGGCGGTCATGCGGCGCGTCCTGCTCGACGCCGCTGCGGACCATCCGGTCGATGCGGCGATCGGGGACGATCCAGACGATCGCCGCGCCGACGAAGGATGCCAGGGCGATGTCAACTCCGGCATGCCCGCTCCGGTCGATGACCAGGGTGCTAAGAATCCCGATGAGATAGAACAAGGGGGAGATCTTGCCCTTGAGGTCGGTGCCGATCGCTTTCCTCAGCGGCGATTCCGGTCCCTGCTGCCGGATGATCACTGTCTGGAGCGCGAGGTAGGCGCCCGCCGCGGCGAGCAGGTTGAGGCCATAGATGGCGACCGGGGTCTGGGCAAACCTCGATTCGTCCATCCAGGCGGTCGTGAACGGGAACAGCGAGAGGCAGAACAGCAGGGTCAGGTTCGCCCACAGCACTCTGCCGCTCACCTGTCGTACCAGATGGAACATGTGGTGATGGTTGTTCCAGTAGATGCCCACGTAGGTGAAGCTGAGCAGATAGGTGAACAGCCCTACGCCCGTCGTGTGGAGAAGGTCGGAGAGGCGGTGACCTCCGGGCGTCCTCAGCTCCAGCACCATGACCGTGATGATGATGGCCAGTACGCCGTCGCTGAATGTCTCCAGCCGGTTGGTCCTCACCGCGGCTCCCTTGAACGCGAGGAAACACTAGGAGCACGTTCGCGCGCGCAGCGCGGTGATGGCGTCCGTGGAACTCCCTAGTCAGGCCTGCGCCGCGGCCCGGGGCGATCCCAGCTCCCTGAGGGCGGCCTGGAGCTCTCGGCGGGAGCTTACGCCGAGCTTTGCGAACGCCTTGTGCAGGTGGTACTCGACGGTTCGCGGGCTGATGAAGAGCTGACTTGCGATCTCGGGGTTGGTCTGTCGCTCGGCCGCCAGCCTGACGATCTGGCTCTCCTGAGCGGTGAGGACGTCTCGGGTCGCAGGCGTGCGCTTGCGTATCGTCTCTCCGCTGGCCAGCAACTCGCCGCGGGCGCGTCCGGCGAACGCTTCGGCCCCCATGCCACTGAAGGCCTGGTAAGCGATGCGCAGGTGCTCGCGCCCGGCCTGGCGCCGGTTCACTCGGCGCAGCCACTCTCCGTAGAGCAGGTGAGCGCGGCCAAGATGGATGGCAATCCCGCCGCGATCGAGGCGCTCAATTGCCTCGCGGTAGAGCGACTCCGCCGCCTGGCCATCGCTCAGCAGCGCCTTGGACCGGGCCAGGATGCCCAGCGCCCAGTCCGTGCCGCTGGCCTGGGTTCGCCTCTCGAGTTGCCGGAGCGCGGCTGTGGCCTCCTCGGCGGCGCCGCTTCGCAGGCCAGCCTCGACGAGCTCGGCCAGAGACCAGTTGAAGTAACCCAGGTCATCGTGCTCACAGGCCAGGCGGGCGCCGGCGAGCGCGGCCGGGTAGCGACCTAGGCCGTTGTTCAGGACGGCGGTAACGTACCCGGCCATACCCAGGATTCTGCCTTCCCCCCGGGCCGTGGCGTCTTTGACCGCCGCATTGATCAGTGTCGCGGCGGATGGCTCCTCGCCGCGCCAGGCGGCCAGGACGGCCGCGGCATACCGCATGGGCGCGTTGCCGGTCGCCGTCGTGATGGCGTCGGCCTCCTCGATGAGCGCGCTGGCGGCGGCGAACTCTCCGTCATGCACATGGACGCCGGCCAGATAGACGAGCAGCCCGGGCAGGGCGGCGAGCGCGCCGCTCTCGCGGGCCAGCCGGACGGAGCGGGCGGACAGCTCACGCCACCCCGCGTATTCCCACAGTTCATGGACGGCCATCGACTGCGCCATCGGTGACAGCCGAAGCAGGCGCATGATGTCGTCCTTGGTCCGTGGTTCTTCCCGCCGCAGAGCCTCGAGGGCACGCTTGAGGGTCGGCACACCAGCCCGGTCGCCTTCGCCGACCTCCGACTCCACCACCTGACGTTCCAGGTAGCGCGTGGCCATCCCATCCAGGAGGAGGTCGCTCGGGCGTGCCTGTGGTGGCCTCGGCGGCGCTGTCCGAGCGGCTTCCGCCACCTCTCGGAGGCCGTGTCGGCCTCCCAGCCGGCCGGCGAACATCGCCGCGCCGAAGGCTTCGAGGTAGGTCTCGCGGGCCAGTCCGTCGTCAAGGCCTTCGAACGCTCTGGCCGCCTCGAGGAACAGGCCAGGGGCGTCGCTCCCGCGGCTGCGGACGAAGGCGATCTGGGCCCGCAGCCGGGCCGCCCTGGCCCCCTGCAGGTCGTCCAGCAGGCCCGACTCGGCCACGGAGAGCAGCTCGTCGGCGGTATCGGGCGCTGCCGCCTCGAACTTCGCCTGCGCTGCGGCGAGTGCCCGCGCGGCGCGGCGGGCCGGATCCGGTGTCAGCTCCGCTGCTCGTTCGAGAAACGCCGCCGCCGCGGCGACGCCGCCGCGATACCTGGCCCGGTCCGCCGACCTTTCCAGGTCGGCAGCCACCGCCTCGTCCAGCCCGGTGGCCGCGCGGGCCAGGTGCCACGCCCGACGATCGGGATCGGCGTCCGGATCGGTCGCCTCCGCCAGCGCGCGATGGACCCGGCGCTGGTCAGGCAGCGATGCCGCCCGGTAAGCAGCGGCGCGCACGAGGGGATGACGGAATCGCACCTGGGCCCCGAACTCGATCAGCCCCGATGCCCTGGCCGGGAGCGCGGCGTTCGCGGATACCCCGAGCTGCTCGGATGCGCGCCACAGCAAGGTGGCGTCGCCGACCGGCTCAGCTGCCGCGGTCAGGAGCAGCCGCTGCGTGTCGGCCGGAAGCGACCGAAGCTGCCGGCCGAAGCTTTGCTCGATCCGGTTGGCGAGCGGCTGCTTATCGGGAAGACCGAACCCGCCGGCCAGTTCGGCCGCGCTCAGCCCGCGCGTCAGCTCCATCAGGGCGAGCGGGTTCCCCCTGGTCTCGGCGACGATCCTGTCCCGGACGCGCTCGTCTAGCCGCCCGTGGACCACCCACTCCAGCAACGCGGCCGCGTCAGCGTCACCCAGGCCCGTGACCATCAGCTCCGGAAGCCTGGTCAGCTCCCGGTCGTCGCTGGGATCGCGGAGCGAGAAGATCATGGCGACCGATTCGGCCAGGAGACGGCGCGCGACGAACGCAAGCGCCTGCGCGGAAGCCCGGTCCAGCCACTGTGCGTCATCGATCAGGCAGACGAGAGGCCGCTCCTCAGCCGCCACGGCCAGCAGTCCGAGCACCGCGAGGCTGACGATAAAGCGATCCGGCGCCGCGCCGGCATTCCGGCCGAGCGCCGTACCCAGTGCGGCGCTCTGCGGGTCGGGCAGGCGCGCCAGGTGGTCCAGGATGGGCGAGCACAGCTGATGCAGGCCGGCGAAGGCCAGTTCCATATCCGACTCGACGCCCGCCGCCCGCACGACGCGACAGTCCGGCGCGCGCTCCTGCACGTAGTCCAGCAGGACGGTCTTGCCTACTCCCGCCTCACCACGCAGGACAAGCACCGGACTCCGGCCCGCCCGGACCCCAGCCAGCAACCGGTCCAGCGCGGCCTGCTCGATCTGCCGGCCGCGCAGTTCAGGCACACGACGAGTGCCGGGCATCAGCCACCCCTCGCCGGGCCCACGCAAACAGCCTAACAGGCCAGCGCCGCAGACGATCTTGCTCCATGGCCTCCGTGCCGGACACCGCCTGGGGGTCCGCACTGGGGACTTCCACTGATGCGCCCGCCCCTCAGCCGGAGAGACGGTGCTGGTACAGCGATACCCGCGGCGAAAGGATGATGAGCGATGCGGGTCACACGACAGCCCGTGGTCGTCGTTACAGTTCGTCGCAGCACAGGAGGATCTGGTCGACGTTCACGACCAGCCCGGTCCCATTCGGGAAATAGACGAGCACGGATCCATCCGGGCGTGGTCCGCTGGGGACGCGAACGCGAATGTAGGCGATGGAGTCGGCCGGGTCGCGGTGTGCCCGGGCTTCGTAGCCGGGAGTGACGTCCACGGACATGTCAACGCTCCTGAGCGATCTGCGTGCGGTGGATCTTCCACGACCACGGTGACGTGCGCGGGGCGGTGACCGCATCCGTGGAACTCCCTAGCGCCGACCTGTCGTCGCCCGGGCCCGGACATGCCGCCCGGGCCGGGTTAGACGAGGGCCAGGCGCTGGCGGAGCTGCCGGCGGGAGCTGATGCCGAGCTTGGAGAACACCTTGTGCAGGTGGTACTCCGCGGTACGCGGGCTGATGAACAGCTGGGCGCCGATCTCAGGATTCGTGTGGCCCTCGGCGGCGAGCCGGGCGACCTGCGCCTCCTGCACGGTAAGAGCGTCTTGCGGGTCTCTGGTGCGCTTGCGTACGGTCTCGCCGGTGGCCTGAAGCTCCCGGCGGGCCCGTTCGGCGAACGCCGCCGCCCCGAACTGGCCGAACATGTGGAACGCCGTTCTCAGGTGCTCGCGCGCATCCACCCGCCGCTGCTCGCGGCGCAGCCACTCGCCGTACACCAGGTGGGCGCGCGCGAGGTGGACGGCGATGCGGCTGCGCCCGAGACGGTCGATCGCCTGCTGGTACAGGCTCTCCGCAGCAGGCCCAGCGATGACCAGGGCACGTGACTGGGCCAGGATGCCGAGCGCCCAGTCCGACCCGGCCGCCTCGGCCCGCTCACTTAGCAGCCGCAGCGCCGCGGCCGCCTCATCGCTGACGCCGCAGCGGACCGCGGCCTCGATGAGCTCGGCCAGGGACCAGCCGAAGAAGCCCAGGTCCTCGAACTCGCATGCCTGCCTGGCGCCTGCCAGCGCCGCCTCGTACCCGCCCAGGCCGTTGTGCAGCACCGCGGTGGCGTAACAGGCGAGCCCCAGCACGCGTCCGTGACCTCCGGCGATCGCCTGGCGGCCGACGGCATCGATCATCTCGAGCGCACGGGACTCCTCGCCCCGGAAGGCGGCCAGCAGCATGGAGGTATAGGGGAACGACGGGCTGCCGGTGGCCGCCGCGATCGCGTTGGCTTCCTCGATCAGCCCGGCCGCCACGGCCAGCTCTCCCGTGTGCAGGTGGACGGCCGCGCGGTAGGTGAGTGCGACCGGCAGCACGGTCAGGGCACCGGCGTCACGAGCGAGGCTGACCGCGCGGGCGGTGAGCTCCAGCCAGGTCGCCTCGTCCCACAGTTCGGGAGCAAGAGATGCCAGCGGGAGCCAGCCCATGACGCCTGCCTCGCTGCCGCCGCGGTCGCGCCGGACCGTGTCCATGGCTAGCCTGAGCGCCGGCACGCCCGCCACGTAGCCGTCGGTCAGCAGCGTTGCGGCCCCGTCCAGCAGCAGATCCAGGGGGAGCGGCGGCTGCGGCGCCTGCGGCGCGGTCCTGGCTGCTCCCGCCGCCTCTCGCACCGTCAGCCCGCGGCCGAGCCGACCAACGGAGATCGCCGCGCCGAGCGCTTCCAGATAGGCCGCACGCGCCAGCCGGCTGTCGAGCGGCCCCAGGCCTTTCGCCGCATCGAGCAGCAGCCGCGGACCGTCGCCCTGGCGTCGCTCGGCAAACGCCATCTGGGCGCGCAGCCGTGCCGCCTGGGCCCGCTGGAGGTCGTCCAGCGCGCCGAACTCGGCCATGTCGAGTAGTTCATGCGCCGCATCCGGCGCCGCCGCCGCGAACTTGTCCCGCGCCGCGGCCAGCGCGCGTGCTCCGCGCCGCGCCGGATCCGGTGTCAGCTCGGCCGCCCGCTGCAAGAACGCGGCCGCTGCCGCCACGCCCCCACGACCCTGCGCCCGGGCGGCCGACCGCTCTAGCTCGCCGGCCACGGCCTCGTCCGGCCCGCTCGCCGCACAGGCGCGATGCCAGGCCCGGCGATCGGGATCGGTGCCCGGATCGGTCGCATCAGCCAGGGCCGCGTGCACCCGGCGGCGGTCGGGCACCGCCCCGGCACCGTAGACCGCGGCGCGCAGCAGCGGATGACGGAAGCGCACCCGGGCGCCCAGCTCCATCAGCCCCGCGGCCTCGGCCGGAACCGCCGCGTCGGCTCCCACGCCAAGCCGCTCGGCAGCGCGCCACAACAGCGTTACCTCGCCGATCGGATCTGCCGCTGCCACGAGCAGGAGCTGCTGCGTCTGAGCCGGAAGTGACTGGAGCCGCCGCAGGAAGCTCTGCTCGATGCGGC
>Ga0134126_10011958_pt1 | contig 10956 bp, 8 predicted proteins | sample KB31752_FD_96881 | JGI IMG/M metagenome (GOLD analysis project Ga0134126, IMG submission 96881) | Terrestrial soil microbial communities with excess Nitrogen fertilizer from Kellogg Biological Station, Michigan, USA - KB3-175-2 | ecosystem: Environmental > Terrestrial > Soil > Unclassified ...
CATTCAGATACCAATGTCTGTATAGACTATGCCGCCGGCTTATACGGCTCACGCGGTGTGTTTGTCAACCTTGGCGAAGTCTTTTAACGGGCAACGGTGCATTATTGACCAACCATAAACACCGCGTTGCCCAATAACAGCTTCCCATTCTCCCAAAAACTGCGGAACACAGGGTCGTCGGCCATGTAAACTACGGTTCCCTTCCCTAATGTCTGCACACCGAGCAGCATGCCGTCTCTAATTTTTTCCTTGCTTTTATGGCCCACAAACCCTGAAACATAGCCGTCCTTTCTAACCGTTCCAACATTCCAGCCATCTTCGCCCAGATATTCATAAATATTGTCACTTAGCTTTAATGCATAATATACCGGTGGCAGTCCGTAGCCAAGAGGATGGGTATTATCAAGCTTTAATTTATAGATCGCACCGGGTACACCTGTGCTAATGGCCACTTTTTCACGATCTTCATAAAGCCAGTTTGGCAAGGGCCTGTTTTTTAAATCGGTTTTATCGTCCTTCTTCTCATCCTTTTTCTTTATGGAAAAGCCCTTTTTATCCGCCAGCTGCGAAACTGCATTTTCGATGGCGATAAGCTTCCCCCCGTCGCGCACCCAGTTTTGTAATTTTTCGGAAGGAAAATCCTGGTAGGTGCCATTGGGGAATATCGCCACATCAAAATCGCTCAATTTTATTTTGTCAAGGTCGCGATACCGTACCAGCGTTACGGGATAATCGATGTCCTTTTCAAAAAAATGCCATATCTCGCCCATTGATTCCGCCGAAACGCCGTCGCCGGTAAACAGTAAAACCTTAGGCTTGTAAATGGCCCTGATAACCCCGGAGCCCAAATCCGCGCCTTTCTCTACGAATCCGGAAGCCAATGGAATTACTTCATGGTTTAGCCGGGCTGCAGTTTGCATAACAAGATGGTCAAATTCGGGGTAGTCGTTCCCGGCCCGGGTTATCAGCAAGCTTCCCGCCATAAATTTTTTGCCGCTCGCTTCAAACGGCCTTTCCGAACATTTTACCTTGATTTTTTTATTCAGTAACGCGGCCAGGAACCTGACATCGTTAACCGACTGCCACGAGGACGCGTACGCATACGCGTGCTGCATAGCAGGAACTTGTGGTTTTTCGGAAGCCATTCTCCCAAAAAGCGGCTTAAGCGACTCTTTTAACCCATAGGCTTTTAAGCCATAGGCGTAAGGTAACGACCAGGCTGTAATATCATAAGTGTCCGAATCGGCCAAAAAAGTCTTAGGTTCAAACAGCACATTCAGTAATACCGATTTTGGCTGATACGCGTTGATCACAAGGTCATTGCGTCCGACGGTATAACCGGCCGTTTTGCCTGTTGCATAGTCGTAACCACTGATGCGGCTGCTTAGTCCAAATCCGAACAGTATCCCGTTTCTATCCAAAAGTTTTGCAAGCGCGGTAATTTTATCCCGGTTATCATTTTTAATAACGTATGTTTTGTATTCGCCGGGCGGATTAAATAAACTGTTTGAAAAGAACTTTTGATACTCGTTTAAAAGCTTCTGTGAACATTCAGACGCAGTTTCTATGGTGCTCAGGCCGGTTGCGACGTGATGCTCGATCCGGTCGGCTAACCGCAATGTATCACCGCTGTGCGTTACCACAATAAGCCCGGCGCTGATGCCGCCTTGCTCAAAAGTCATCCCGATAGCGCCGTTATAGGTGGGATACGTATCTCCGTATGAGGGGTACAGCAGGTCGTATTCCTGTTTTGTAAAATACATCCAGCCGTTTTGATCAAAATATTTCGCGTTGTTTTTGCCTATGATGGTTTGAAATTCGCGTTGCCAGGCGGTGATGTCTTTATGAAATGGTTCGGCCGCCGGCGCAAAATAATAGGGCGCGTTATAATTTTGTTCATGATAATCAACGTGCACCTGCGGCAGCCATTGGTTATAGAGCGCCATGCGTTCCTGCGTTTCTTTTTGAGTTTGCCAGGCCCAATCGCGGTTAAGGTCAAAGTAATAGTGGTTATACCTGCCGCCGGGCCAGGGTTCGGCATGCTCACGCGATACCGGGTCGGGGTTGGGAACGGACCCTTTTACCGAATTGTAAAAATTTACATACCGGTCGTGACCGTCGGGGTTTAAACACGGATCTATCACTACCACAGTATTTTTCAGCCAGTTTTTTGTACGGGTATTTGCCGGATCGACCAAATCAAACAATGTTTGCATGGCCGCTTCGCTCGATGCGGGTTCATTGCCATGAACGTTATAGCTTAGCCATACGATAACCGGCGCATCGCTGATGGCTGTCGATGTTTTCTCGATACCGGCCAGGTACAGGTTATGCCGCCGTATCTCCTCCATCCGGCTAATATTTGCATGTGATGCAACAAAAATGGCCAGCAGCGGACGGTTTTCGTTGGTTGAGCCGTAGATTTCCAGTTTTGTGTTTTTTGATGCTTTGGCGATATATTTAAAATATTCCACCACTTTGTAATGCGGGGTAAACTGGCTTCCCAACTTGTACCCTAAAAATTTTTCGGGCGACTGGATGTCCTGGGAAAAACCCGTATGGACGATGCACAAAACAAGAAGAAACAGTAACGGCCGCTTTAGCATAGTATAGATTATATCGCAATTTAAAAAAATAATTTAACGCGCTGTTAATTATATAACACCATCAAAATCGGTGCAGTAAAATTAGCCGCTACTCCTTTCGCCCGATTCCGATGCAGACAAAAATTTGCACATTTGTAGGAATGACCCCACACCAGGCCTTACAAAAATATTTTGGATACAGCGATTTCCGCCATGAGCAGGAAGCGATCGTCCGGCATATTTTAAATAAAGACGATGTATTGGCTTTGATGCCAACCGGCGGCGGCAAATCGTTATGTTATCAATTACCCGCTGTATTATTTAATGGCCTCACCATCGTTATTTCGCCTCTCATAGCACTTATGAAGGATCAGGTTGACAGCCTGAATGCAAATGGCGTTGCCGCAGCCTTTTACAATTCAAGCCAAACGCCGGAAGAGCAAAAGCAATTGACCAGGCGGCTTAAAGAAAACCAGGTGAAATTGTTATACCTGGCGCCGGAGCGGTTATTCGCCAACCAAGGCACCCTTATCGGATTTTTGAAAACACTCGATGTATCGCTGATAGCCATTGACGAGGCACATTGTATTTCGCATTGGGGTCACGATTTCAGGCCCGAGTATTTAGCCCTGGGCAGTTTAAAACCAGAATTTCCGCAGGTACCGGTTATTGCGCTTACCGCCACCGCCGATCAGCTGACGAAAAAGGATATTCTCGAAAAACTAAATCTTAAAAACCCGGCGATATTTATTTCGTCATTTAACCGCGCCAATATTACCTACCGGGTAATTCCCAAAAAAAACAGCTTTAACCAACTGCTTAATTTTTTAGATGAACGAAAGGAAGATTCCGGCATTATCTATTGCCTTTCGCGTAAATCGACCGAGGCGCTTGCCGCTGATCTAAAGGCGGAAGGATACGCCGCCGAAGCCTATCATGCGGGTTTGGAAAACGCGGTGAAAGCCCGGACGCAAGAAGCGTTTTTAAGAGATGATGTAAAGATCATTGTGGCCACCATTGCTTTTGGCATGGGCATCAATAAACCAAATGTGCGTTACGTGGTTCACGTGGATATGCCAAAAAATATCGAGGGCTATTACCAGGAAACGGGCAGGGCAGGCAGGGATGGGCTGCCCTCTGATGCCTTGCTGCTCTATTCAAATGGCGATGCCAATAAGCTGAAGCGATTTGCTTTGATTGAGGACAACCCTGAACAAACGCGCATTATGCTGAGCAAACTGGACGATATGGTGCGTTACTGCCAGCTTCATGCCTGCCGGCGACAATTTTTACTCAAATACTTTAACGAAGATTTTCCGGGCAATTGCAATTCATGCGATTTTTGTTTAACCGAATTTAAACAATTCGACGGCACGCTGATCGCTCAAAAAGTGTTATCAGCTGTGTCCCGGCTCAAAGAACGCTTTGGCGCCACTTACGTGGTTGATTTTTTACGTGGATCAAAAAATGAAAAAATACATGCCGGGCACAAAGAATTGAAAACCTATGGCATTGGCGCAGATATAAGCAAGGCAGACTGGCTGCGATACCTACGCGAACTTACCGCGTTGGGCTACCTGCAAATCACTGACGATGCTTATCCCGTTTTAAAGCTAACCGGTAAAAGCGAGGCCGTGTTGAAAGGGCTTGAAAAAGTTGCGTTGATTTTGACACAAACAACGGGAGATCGTGAACCGGCCATAGCCCCGCCGTTCGAGGCGGCATTATTAGCCGAGTTAAAGAGCATCCGTCGCGATATTGCTATGCACGAAAATTTGCCGGCCTATATTATTCTTTCCGATGCCACTTTGCAGGAGATGGCTGCTTATTTGCCGCAATCGCTGGATGAATTGCGCCTTATTTCCGGTTTCGGGGATGTTAAGCTGGCGCGGTACGGCCGCGAGTTTTTATTGCCCGTGAAAAATTATTGTACACGAAATGCGCTGTCGTCCAGGATGGGCCAAAGGGTACGCAATCGCGCGAAAGCGGTTAAGCCCAGGACAAGTAATCCACGATTAAGCTCTTCGGATACGCGACTGGAAAGTCTTAAACTCTTTCGGTCAGGAAAAGCAATTGCGGAGATCGCCGCTCAACGCGGTCTTTCGCCGGCAACGATCGAAAACCACCTGGCCTATTTTGTGCAGTCGGGCGAAACTGACGTACGAGCGTTGGTCGATGAAGCCAAAATTCCATTGATCAAAGATGCCGTTGAAAGTTATGGCGCAGAAAGATTAGCGCCATTGAAAGAAGTGTTAGGCGAAAATTATTCTTATGGCGAGATCAGGGCTGTAATTGCGTGGATGCAGCGCGCGGAAATGATTTAACTATAGCGGGAAAAGCGTTAGCTGGTCGGGTAGTTTTTCTTTTTTTTGTTTTGGCGCAGGTTCGCTAAAGTTTGACAGCGAAATACCAAGCAATCTTACTTTTTTATCTTCGGGCGATGTAGCCACCAGCAGCTGTTTTGCCGCCGCGCTGATGGTTTCAGAGTCGTTTACACAGGCCGGGAACGACTGGTTGCGCGTGATCTGCTTAAAATCGCTGTATCTTATTTTAAGGGTGACCGTTCTTCCTTTAAGCTGGTAGTTAAGCAACCGGTTACAAATCGTTTTCGCAATCTTATCCAACTCGGCCTCCATTTCTTCGGTCGTTGTCAGATCATAAGGAAAAGTGTCTTCGGCAGCCAGCGATTTTGTTTCGCGGTGAGGATGTACTTCCCGGTTATCGATGCCCCGTACGATCTGGTAATAGAATTTGCCGGTTTTGCCAAAATGCTTTATAAGTTGCTCTTCCTCCAGCTTTTTTAGGTCTTCGCCGGTGTGGATGCCCATATTCTTCATTTTTTGAGCGGTTACCTTTCCAACACCAAAAAACTTTTCGATAGGCAGTTTCTCCATAAAAGTTTCAATTGATGATGGCCCAATGAAAGTAAGCCCGTCGGGTTTATTAATGTCCGAAGCAATTTTCGCAACAAATTTATTGACGGAGATACCGGCCGATGCTGTGAGTTGAAGCTCATCTTTTATGGCTTGTTTTATTTGTTTGGCAATGTCGATAGCCGAGCCGATGTTCAGTTTGTCGGTTGTTACATCAAGATAAGCTTCATCGAGTGAAAGCGGCTCGACCAGGTCGGTATAGCGGCTGAATATTTCGCGGATCTTTTGCGAAACTTCTTTATAGGCAGCAAACCTTGGACGTACAAACAACGCTTCCGGACAAAGCTGCAATGCTTTTTTTGATGGCATGGCCGACCGTACCCCAAATTTCCTGGCCTCATAGCTCGCTGTGGCGACTACGCCGCCGCGGCCTTCCGGCAAACCGCCCACTACCAAACACTTGCCGCGGTATTCCGGATTATCGCGCTGCTCAACTGAAGCATAAAACGCATCCATATCAATATGAATTATCTTACGGTAATTGGCATTTTGATCCATTTTAACACGAGACGCAAACGTCTATACGAATATAGTATGCTTTTGCAAGACGCCAAAAAGGAATAATAGATTGTTATTCTACAATGTCGTATTTTATAATGACCGTAGGCAGCAGCGTGGCCATATCCAGCGGAACCTGGTTGGTGGTGGCAATGGGCTTGCGGTTGCGGTTATAATTATATACTTCTTTTTGAAGCTCCGGATCGTCGGTCGGCGGCGCATTAAAGTTAAATGAAAACGGGATTATAAAATCATGAAATTTCTCGTGATTGGGTATCACCCATTTGCGGTTTGATTTTTTCAGCGCGTCTATTGCGGGTTCCGCCAAAACGGCGTCATCGGCATAATAAATAATTATTTTTGATATCCGGCCCTGTTCATCAGCCGTGAATTTAAAGATCACCACGCCCGATGCCCGGTGCCGGACGATATCCTGTGAAACAATGAGGCTATCCTGAAAAAACCTGGTCATGATATCCTTACCGCCCTGGAACGGGAACGCCAGCTGCTCCTGGGCCATTGCGTTAACAGACCATAATAACACGATAACCGATACCAGTATTTTTCTCATGGTTTATTCGCTTGCAATAATTATACCGTTTTGGGTTCTCTTTTGCTGCCCTCGTATAACTCGTATTCCAGCAGGCGGCAGTCGAGCTTTCCGTTGTAAAATTCAATTCTCCGCGAGGTGCTCAATCCTATTTTTTTCGCCAGGTCGGGGTTCCCTGTAAAAACATAGCCCCGGTACCCCAGGCATTCTTTTTTCAGGAAATCACCTATCCGCTTATAGGTCGCTTCCAGCTTGGTATGAACACCCAGTCGCTCGCCATATTCAGGATTAAACATTACGATGCCGGGTTCCGCGGGAACACCGGTATCCGCAAAATCGCAAACGCTGAAATCGATCAGATGGTCAACGCCGGCGGTCTTTGCATTTTTTTGAGCGATGTCTACGGCATCCGCCGATATATCAGTAGCTATAATTTTAAAACTGATCTCTTTTTTGGCTTTGTCCTTTAGCTTTCGCCTCTCCACAAAAAACACCTGCTCATCATATCCTAAAATGTGCATAAAGGCATAGTTCATCCTAAACAGGCCGGGGCATTTATCGGTAGCCAGCAGGGCGGCTTCAATAGCCAGCGTACCCGAACCGCACATCGGGTTAATAAACGTTGTGTTTTTATCCCAGCGGGTGGCCATTATGGTCCCCGCCGCCAAAGCTTCGAGCATGGGCGCCTTGCCCGGTATTTTGCGGTAGCTGTGCTTAGCCAGCGTTTCGCCCGAAGTATCTAAAAAAATATCGGCTTCGCTCTCCTGCCAGTATAAATGAACCAATGTTTTATTTGCCTCGGCGCCGGAGTTTGGCCGTATTCCTTTTTGTGACTTTATCCTGTCGGCAATGGCGTCTTTTACTTTCACATTGGCAAAAAGCGGTGTGCGAATATGCTCGTTATTAACATTTGACGATACCGAGAAATAGCCCGAAAAATCGATCAGCTTTTCCCATTCAATTTCAACCAGCCTGTCGTAAAGCTGCTGGGGGTCGTCGGCTGTAAAGCTTTTTATCAGGTACAGCACCTGGCTGGCGCAGCGTAAATTAAGGTTCAATGCAATACAGTCGTTAACGGTGCCTACAACTCGACCCCGGTTTGAAACACCCTTACAGGCTTAAATCCCAGGGCTTCGACTTCCTGCTGCAGATAGGGCGACAGCCTTTTATTACAGGTAATAACTATTTTACTTTCAGTGTGGAAAACTTGCATGATTTTGTGCGAATTTATGAATTAAATGCACCCGATTTTGTTTCTTATCTATTAACTTTACACTTTAAAATTTTTTACAAATGGAAATTAAGGGTAAGGTACATGAAGTGGCTCCGACCGTGCAGGTAACTGAGTCGCTGAAAAAAAGGGAGCTGATACTTGAGTATATCGAGAATCCGCAATATCCCGAATATTTAAAGTTCGAAGCTATACAGGACCGCTGCAACCTATTGGATAATGTTAAGGTTGGCGACGATATAGAAGTGTTTTTTAACCTGAAAGGCCGGCCATGGACCGACAAAACAGGTAAAAAAACCTATTTTAACTCGTTACAGTTATGGAAAGTGAATATATTGGCCGGTGCGGGTGCAGGCACTACGCCTGAGTACGCGCCACCTGCCGACATTAGCTCGGCTCCGGAAGAAGATGACCTGCCTTTTTAGGAAGTGCGGGTTACAGTTTTTCTATCAAATAAAAAAAGCCTTAAGTAAGGCTTTTTTTATTTGATAGGCTTATTGCCGATTCACTACTAGCTATTCACTATTCTATTCTTCTTTAATTATTTTTTTGACAGATACGTTATGCCCCTGTTTTATCTGCAAATAATAAATACCATTCAGCCCAAAAACAAATGATTTTTTGAAGCTGCCGCCAAGCGTTTTTTCCGTCCATAATATTTTGCCTTCGTTATTTGTGAGCTTCACTTCGGCAGTAGTTTTGGCAGGCAAAGCAAACATCAGCAATGTTTTACCGGTCGAGAATTCGGGCACCAGGTTAAGATCGGTCAGTTCGAATTTGCTGCCTTCCACATAGGGCATTCTTTTCAGATCATCATTTGAAACTTCCGACACCTCGAAACTAACATGGGTGCTTATGCCATCCTTATCAATGTTTATATAATGAAAGTTTTGGCTGTTTCGTCGCTCATGACGGGTCATAGGCGCATTACGCAGGTCGCTAAAATTTCTCCCATTTAATTCACGATCCGGTCCGTCATCGTTAAAACGATATCGGAAATTCATCCGGGAACTCATGTTACCCGGTTTCGAATTAAATTGCCATACACTGCCTGTGGTATCGCCGGTTCCGTTTCTCGAGGCCCTTCTCCATATTTCGATCCGGCTCGTCCTTCCCCCCGTGGTGTCCCTTCTTCTAAATGTGTAAACCTGTGCATTATCACCCGTTCCGGTCATGTGCCGGATATCATTCATGGCTTGCGCCCGCCCGGAAGAAGAAAGTGTTTTAATATCTTTACCATTAACCGTCGTATCGCCATTTCTGATCTTTATCTCGATATCCTTTTGATTTTGCGCCATCAACAAAGGCGGCAAGCCCAATATTGCCATTAAACTGAGCGAAAAAATCAATTCAAACCCCGGTTTTAAAAGATGCGTTTTCATGTTATGATTATTTATTTATCAAAAATAGGAAACTACTATGTTTCAGCGTATTAAATGGTTGTTATTATTTGTTAAAAAGTGTTAAATGTGCGCAGCATAGCCGTTTTTAAAATATTTTTGTTGTTTGGATGAAAAAGAAAAGCATTGCACTGATCATCGGTTTAATGAGTTTTGCACTTTTGGGTGTAATGGGGATGCAATTGTATTTTCTGCGGCAATCTTTTCGCATGAAGTCCGAACTTTTCGACCGTTCTGTTAATGAGGCCCTCAATAACGTGGTAACTAAAGTTGCCAAGCATGATGCGCTTAATTTTTTAAAAACCAAAACCCGGAATGGCCTGCAGGACCAAAGTGTATGGAACGCTTCGGTGTTTAAAAAAACACCCGACAGCAGCAGTTTTGAACATACCCATAAGACCAGGAAGGCGCTAACCACCCGCGAACGAAAGATCGCTATGCTGCGCGACAGCCTGAGACGGATAATCATGCATCGAAGAGAGGACGATGAGATGGTCAAAATGATGCAGGGAAACTCCGTTGATTTGCAGTTGCATTACGAAGAATTTACTGATGAGTTTGGTGTCGTTCATGGCCGGCTGACACCGGTATTGGTGAGAAATGCTGTCCCTGTTTTAAAAAAACATCAAAAACTGCACAAGTACGATACAGTTCGGTATACATACATCGATCCTCAGTTTGGAAAACAAATAATTTCTATACCGCACATCAATGCGGAATGGCTGCAGGAGCAGGAACGAAAACAAAAGGACAGGCAGGTACGGGAAATTAAAAAACTTCTGACAAACGACTCGTTAGAAAACGCGCCCGCCGGCAAATCTGCCGTTATTGAAAATCTGGCCGAAGAATATGGCAAATATGGCGAGCCGTTAAGAACCCGCCTCGACCCGCTTTGGATCGATACTTTATTGAGAATAGAGCTGCATAATGAAGGTGTTTACTTACCGTTTAGCTACGAAGTAACGACAGCCAATAAAGATTCGCTGATCTTTTCGAAAGCCAATGACATAGTTGGCGAGCGGCCCACTTTTGCTGACGGCGCGGTTTATCAGACCCCGATATTCAGCAAGGACGTGATCAACGACCCCGGTTTAATTAAACTCGCGTTCCCGCAAAAAAATTCGCTGATCATCAATAAAATGATGGCTACCGTGGCAACTACCGGCGGATTATTGATCGTGTTGGTTTTTTGCTTCGTATACACCATCGCATCTATCCTGAAACAAAAAAAGGTGTCGGAAATGAAAACCGATTTCATTAACAACATGACACATGAATTTAAAACTCCCGTATCAACTATCATGATCGCCAGCGAGGCGTTAAAGGATAATGAGATAGCCCGCGATCAAAGCCGTGTTGCCAGGCTCGCCAATATTATTTATGAGGAAAATGAACGCCTGGGCAGCCACATTGAACGGGTGCTAAATATTGCGCGCATCGACAAGAACGATTTCAAGCTGGATAAAAAACCGCTGGATGTGAACGAGATGATCGCCGTGGTTATTGACAGCATGGAACTGAAACTTCAAAAATGCAACGCGGTTACAACACTGCAGCTGGAGGCCGAAAACCCCATCATAAACGCGGATGAGCTGCATTTTTCGAATGTAATTTATAACCTGATCGATAACGCCATTAAATACAGCGCAGGCAGTCCGGATATCACCATAAGCACGCTTAATAAAAACGGGCAGGTGGTTATAAGGGTGGCGGATAAAGGTGTGGGCATGAGCCGCGATCAGCAAACAAAGATATTTGA
>Ga0134126_10011959_pt1 | contig 10956 bp, 5 predicted proteins | sample KB31752_FD_96881 | JGI IMG/M metagenome (GOLD analysis project Ga0134126, IMG submission 96881) | Terrestrial soil microbial communities with excess Nitrogen fertilizer from Kellogg Biological Station, Michigan, USA - KB3-175-2 | ecosystem: Environmental > Terrestrial > Soil > Unclassified ...
AAAAATATCCGGCTCCACGGAATCCGCTGTGCCGATGGCCCGCGTGATTAGCGATTGCAGTGGAGATGACCCGGCGTCTTCCGGGGTCATAGCCCCGCTGCGCACCTGTTCCGCCACATATGAGTGATCCAGGGTGATTTGCGCGCACTCGCCGCCGCGAAGAAAATACGCCCGGCTGTCGCCCACATTGCCCACCACCAGCTTGCCGCCATCCACACAGGCGGAAACCAGCGTGGTGCCCATTCCATTGAGTTCTTCGCGGCTTTGGGAGAGCGCCCTCACCCGCTGGTTAGCATGGAGAATCGCCTCATGCAGCCGCTCTTCGCATTCCGTCTCCGAATCGGCGGACCCATTGAAGCAGCCCAGCAACTCGGCAATGGCCGTGCCGCTGGCAACCTCACCCGCCGCTAGGCCGCCCATGCCGTCGCAAACCGCGAAGATCCGTGTGGACAGGTCATAGCCAAATGAATCCTCATTGTTGGACCGCTTGCAACCCACATCGCTCAGGGCCGCTACTTCAATCTTCAGAGTGCTTTCCCTCTCCATGCTCACGCTTCTTCTCTCGCCGGGCAACGGCTTCGGATTACGCCAATCTGTTTCAGGGGTGCGCTGTTAGACTGCCAGACTAAGCCCCGCAATGTAAAGGGCATTGCGAGGCCGGAAGCCCGATAGTCACACGACCGGACGCCCGGGGAAAAATCCTCCTTTGGGCTCTTGCCCATCGTAATGTTCCGTGTTGTATGATTTCTCAACTCGCCAGTGCCCTGCTCCCGCCGCGCTTAACTGGCCCCTCCAAACGAGACAATCTATATGCCATTTGAAACCGGAACCCGTATCGGTGACTACGAGATTCTTTCCGTGCTCGGCGCGGGCGGCATGGGCCAGGTCTACAGCGCCCGCAACATTATTTCCGGACGCATCGAGGCCATGAAGATTCTGCTTCCCGACTTCGCCGCCGAGCCTGATCTCGCCGCCCGCTTCACAGCGGAAATTCGCATCCTCGCCGGACTCGAGCACCCGAACATCGCGCAGTTGCGCACCGCCTTTCAGTTCGAGAACCGCCTCGTCATGGTCATGGAATTCGTTGAGGGCGTCACGCTGGAAAAGCGTGCTACCGAGTCCCCCATTCCGATCGACGATGTACTCAACTACTCTGCCCAGGTTCTAGCCGCGCTCAGCTACGCGCAAAGCAAGGGCGTGACCCATCGCGACATCAAGCCGGCCAATATCATGATCACCACCCACGGCCTGGTCAAGCTCATGGATTTCGGCATCGCCAAATCCACGACCGATTTGCAACTTACTCGTCCCGGCACGACGATGGGGTCGGTCTACTATATGTCCCCGGAGCAGGTGCGCGGAGGCACGGTCGACGCCCGCTCCGATATCTACTCGTTCGGCGTGACGCTGTACGAGATGCTCACGGCGCGCCGCCCCTTCCAGGCCGATACCGCCTACACGGTGCTGAACGCGCAGTTGAATCAGGCCCCGGAACCACCCGCGCAGATCAATCCATCCATTCCGCCAGAGCTGAACAACATCGTACTGCGCGCGATGGTCAAGTCGCCGGAAGGGCGTTTTCAAACCGCCGATGACTTTCGCGCCGCGCTGCGCAACCTGAAAGATGCCTCCGGCGCCCCCGCGCCCAAGGCGCCGCAGCCGGTTCCGGCGACCCCAATCCCTGTGCAAGCCGCCAATCGGCCCGCCAAAGGTCATCGAGGACTTTGGATCGGCTTGGGAGCCGCCGCCGCGATCGTGGCCATGATTCTCGCCGCAACGTTCTTGCCGCGCATGTTCTCTACCCATGCGGACCAGAAAGCAGCGATCACAGCCGCGAATGGGTCCGCCCAACCGTCTTTGTCGAACGCGACCACGGCTCAACCCCCGCCATCGGATTCGACCAATCCACTGGCGACAACCGCACCGGATGCGACGGCCGGGTCCGCCAGAACCTCGGCCTCCGCACAGGCTCCAGAAAACGCGCGCCCGCAGAACGGTCAGCCTGCTCAAGCGGCGTCGCGGGTTGCCGCCCGCCCGTATGCCGAATCTTCCCGGCCATCGGCGCAAGCCACAACCGCCCCCGCGGTTCCCACCCCGCCCGCCGGCCCCTCGCCAAAAGAAATCGCGCAATCCCGTGAGCGCATGATCCAGCTCGGCTCGCAGGCCGAAGCCGCCCGCGACGGCATTCAGCAGATACGGAGCCAGCAGCAGGCGCAGGGCCTCGATCTGCGCGGCGACATTCTCGCCGCCATGAACCGCATGAATGCTTATCTCAACGATGCCAACCGGGAGCTCGAACAGAACGATCTCCAAGCCGCAAACGACAACATGGATCGTGCGGAAAAAGAAATGACAACCCTCAACACATTCCTAGGCCACTAGGAGGACCCTTATGCGCAAAATTCTTCCCGCTCTCGTTTCTCTCTGCTTCCTCACCGCTCCGCTGCTGGCGCAGCAGGCCCCGGTCCGGCACCGCGTCGCGGTCCTCGACTTTGGGTATGCGACGGTCATGACGAGTTCCCAGGCCGTCTTCGGCACCAACGTCGATATCGGCAAGGGCATCGCCGATATGCTCATCGACAAACTGCTGAATGACGGCACCTACCGCGTCATCGAACGCAACGCCATAAACAAGGTCATCAGCGAGCAGAACTTTTCCAACAGCAACCGCGCCGATCCCTCCACCGCCGCCAAAATCGGACACATCCTCGGCGTCGATGCCGTCATCACCGGCGACATCACCCAGTTTGGCCGCGACGATGAAAATAAGAACTACGGGGGCGCCGTGGTCGGAGCCTGGTCGCACGGCGCGCTGGGCGGATTCGGCAAGCACAAGGCCAAGGCCGTCGTTGCTGTCACCGTCCGCATGGTCGATGCCAGCACCGGCGAAATTCTGGCTTCCGTCACTGGAAAAGGCGAGTCGCAACGCAGCGGGACCAGCCTTCTCGGAGCAGGCTGGGGCGGCGGCAACGCGGCTGGCGGCGGCGCCAGCATGACCAGCAGCAATTTCGCCCAGACCATCATCGGCGAGGCCACCACCGCCGCGGTCGCTCAGGTTGCCCAAGGGCTAAATGCCGACAGCGACAAGCTGCCCACCGCCGCTGCGCCTCCGCCTGTGGCCGTCTCCGGCCTCATCGCCGACGCATCCACGTCTGACATCATCATCGACGTGGGCACGAGCGCTGGGCTGAAAGTGGGGGACAAACTCTCTGTCCTGCGGGTCATTCGCGTCGTCAAGGATCCGCGAACCGGCAAGCCGCTTCGCTCCATCACCAGCCCCATCGGGGAACTCACCATCACCAGCGCGGATTCGGGATCGGCAGTAGGCAGCTTTAGCGGATCGGGCGCGCCAAAGGTTGGGGACACTGTGAAGACACCGTAAGGGATTCCCGCTATGGGTTCTGGCCAGCCTGCGCGGTCGCGGGCTGGTCTTCTTCTATCGGCGGCATTCCCATTGCCCGTTCCAGAAACCTCCGCAGTACTTCCTCTCCGGTCCCTGAAACATACTCTCCCGGTTTCGCTCCGCTTTTGCGCCACGCCATGAGAAAGACCAGCGGAATCCAGCCGCGACGATCCTGTTCCATCTCCTGCCCAAATGAATACAGCGCGCGCGACAGCTTGATGGGAAGCCGCACTCCGCTCACTGTGTGGACGGACGGGTCGGCGCAAAGCTCCGGCGGCGAGGTCACCAGATACTCCCGGCAGCTCAGGGGCCGGATTGGATGAATACCGCAACTCTCGTTTTCTAGGAACGGGCACGGCACCCCGGCGTGGAAGTAATCAATGGCCAGTTGGGTCGTCAGATCGCCGTCCTCGACCCACTCCTGTTCCAGAATTTTGTCGATCACGCCCGCATCGCGCAGCGCGGTAAGCGCGCGGTGGAACCGCTGCTCGATTGCCGCGCGCTTCTCCTCGGGCAGGGAGTTGATCCACGCCGATAATGCTTCGGCCTCAAAGAGGCTGACTGGCACAAGCTGCCGGCAGCACGCGCCGCAGCCGGCCCGGCAGGAGATCGGACGCCCCGCCTCCCGCGTCTCGTCGCTGATTCTGCCCACAATCGCGTTTTCAAGCCCCTGCACGATTGGCAAAAGCTGAGTGAGATTCGTGCGCCCCTGAGGCAAGGCCACCGAGACGTTCAGAACTCCGCCGCCAACCGGCAGCGAAAACGAAGCCTGGACTCCCGGCGGCGCCTCTTCCGAATTGTCCGTCACTCCCGGCCTCCTGCGACAGTATCGTCTGGAAAGCTCGATTGTACCCGCTCCCTCGCGCCCGCTGAAATCTCAAAACGGCGCGCGGTTCCCATGTACGAACTCTGAACACGAGGTAACGTCACCCGCCTGATTTTGCTGGCCCAACCCGCGAAAATCATGCTACCGTGCAAGTGTGCATCAGTGATCCTCAACCGACACGCTCTGGGTGATTCGCCTGGAGTGAGGAGAGTACCGCTCCTTAGCTGAGGACAATGCCCGATTGAACTGCCCTGTGGCGAATTACCGTGGAAGCGACTGAACTTAAAAAAATAGGGAAGTACGAGATCACGGGCGTCCTGGGCCGCGGCGGTATGGGCGTTGTTTATCGTGCCGAAGACAAGCGCATCGGCCGCCTTGTCGCCATCAAGACCCTCACCGAGGGCTACTCCGGACAGCCCGAAATGCTGGAGCGCTTCTACCGCGAGGCGCAGGCCGGCATTCTTCAGCATCCCAACATCGTCATCGTCTACGATCTCGGGGACCAGGACGGCGTGCCCTTCATCGTCATGGAGCACGTCACCGGCGATCCGCTCGACAAGATCATCGCCTCCGGCAGGCAGCTTCCCCTTATCGACCGCCTCAGCATCATCGAGCAGGTCTGCTCCGCCCTCGGATATGCCCACCAGCGCGGCGTGGTGCATCGCGACATCAAGCCCGCCAACGTCATTGTGCAGCCGGACGGCCAGGCAAAAATTGTGGACTTCGGCATTGCGCGCGTGCAGAACTCCGCCGCCGAGACCGGGCTCACCCGCACCGGCAACGTCATTGGAACGGTCCACTATATCGCGCCCGAACGCCTTAAGGGCCAGCCCTTCGATGGGCGCTCCGACATCTTCGCCACCGGCGTGATGCTCTACTTCCTGTTGGCTGGCCGGCTCCCCTTTGAGGGCGAAGACCTTGCCGTACTACAGAAGCTGGTCAACGAGCCGCATCCGCCCCTCAGCACTTATCTCTCAAGCTACCCGCCCGCGCTCGACGCGATTCTCGACCGTGCCCTGGCCAAGGACCCGGAGGAGCGTTACGCCACGGCGGAGGACTTCGCGATTGATCTGCGCGCGGTCGGCGAGGATCTGAAAAAAAGCCGCGCCTCCGAACTCTTCAATGACGCCGAACGCCTGACCACGGAACAGGAATTCGGGCGAGCCCGCGAAGTCCTGCTGCAGCTTGTCAAAATTGACGCCCAGCATACGGGGGCCAAGCAGTTGCTCGGCATCGTCCAGCAACACCTGTCCCGGATGCAACGCGCCGAGCAGGTGCGGCAACTGATTGCGGAGGCCGAAGAGGCGCTTCAGTCGTCGCGCTTCCCCGAAGCCTTGGCGTCGCTCGAACAAGCCCTTCGCCTTGACCCTGAGAACACTGAAGTCCAGGCGAAAATTGAGACGGCTAAGGAGCGAAAGCAGCGTCACGACGACATCAGCAAGCTCGTCACCTCTGCGGAGCAATCCCGCGACCGTGGAGACTTGACCGGCGCAATGAAGTCGCTCGAAAAGGCGCTCCATCTCGACCAGCAAAATACAAAGCTCCGCACCCTCTACACCGAGTTTGCCAAGCAGGCCAAACTTGCCGCGCAGCAGGAGCAGATTCGCGGCCTGCTCGGCAACGCCAAGCAGGAGCTGTCCTCACGGCACTTCACCGCCGCCATCGATATCCTTCACGAAGTCGGCAAGCTTGACCCTTCCCTACCGGAACTGGAGACGCTGCTTCAAACCGCGTCGGCCGGGCAGGAGCAGGAGCGGCGACGCAAGCTGCTCGAACAGGTTCAGGCACAAATTGAAAGCTGCCTGCTGGCGGACGATTACGACCGCGCCACCGATCTGGTGAATCGCGCCGTCGAACAGCTTCCCACTGAGGCCTCACTTCTCCAGCTCAAGACCAGGGTCGCAAGCCAGTCCCGCCAGTTCCGCATCAAGCAATTGGTGGACTCCACCGCCGCCCAGGCCCAGGAGATCTTTTCCCGCTCGCCCAGCGAGGCGTTGCAGCTTGTGCAGCGCGCACTGGAAGAGGCCCCCGGACAAGAGCGCCTGCTCACGCTGGAGAGTTCGCTCCGGCAGCGGCTTCGCGCGCTGGAGACCGAGGAAGTCCGCGGCCGGTATCTGCGTGAAGCGCAGACCTCAATTGATCGGGGACAGTTTGACGCCGCCATCAAGACCCTCGAATCCTACCAGCTTGAATTCGCTGACACCGAGGGAGTTAACCAACTCCTGGAATTCGCACGAAAGGAACTGGGACAGCAGCAGCGCGGCGCCCGCGTTGCTGCCTGCGCGGAAAATGCCAGGGCCCTGATGCAGGCCGAGCGGATGAATGAAGCCATCGCCCTGCTCGACCCTGTCTGTAAAGAAACCGGCGACGCCTCGCTCGCACGGCTACTCGCGGAGGCGCGTCAGCAACAGGCCGAGTCCGTCCGCCGGCTGGATTTGCTGAAGGAGCGGGTTGCCAAGCTCCGCAAGCAACGCCATTTTGACGAGGCCATTGGCCTGCTGCAAAATCATCCCGCCGCCGGCGAGGGCGCACCGCTTCACGCGCTGCTGATCGAATTGCGCGGCGAGCAAACCCGGAGCCAGGCGGTTGCCAATGCGGTGGCGGCGGCAAACGCCTCTCTCGAAAAAGGCGACTTCCACGCCGGACTTGAATCGCTACAGAGCGTCAAACGCGCTTACGGCGAGTCCGAAGAACTTACCCGGGCCATCGCCGACTTTGAGGCGAAGCGCGCCGCTGCCGCCAATCAGGCCGTGCAAAAATCTGTTGACGCGGCACGCGCCGCGCTGCTGAAGAGCGACCCCGCCGCGGCCATGAACGAGCTTCGCTCGAGCGCCGAGTTGGTGGACTTTGCCGGCGCCACCCAGCAGGCCGACTGGCGTCGTCTGAAGGCCGAAGCCGCCAAACCTGTTGCCCGCAAAACCACGGGTTCGATTGCCGCCGGCGAGTCTTTCGAGATCGCCGAAGCGCCTGCCTCGCGCCGCAAACTGATGACCCTCCTGATCGCCGTGGCTCTCGTGGTTGTCATCGCGGTGAACGTTGGCCTTTGGTGGTACAGCCATAAATCGAAGTCCCGAATTGCGGAGAATCCCGCGCCGGCGGCGAGCGCAACTCCCGCAAAGGCGCTCCCCGTCGCCCCCACCGGAACCCTCATGGTCAAGGGCAATACGGATAACGTCGAGGTGTTTGTGGACGGGCTCATCAAGGGATTCACGCAGAAGGACGGCTCGCTGACGTTGCCGCTCGACCCCGGCACCCACTCGGTTCGTTTTGTGAAGCCTGGCTACGACACCTCTACTGCACCTCCCGTGACGATCAGCGCCAACAAACAGGCCACCCTCAGCTTCAATCTCACCCAATCCAAATCTGCGGCCGAAGTCCCTGAAACTCAGGCGTATCTCACCATCCACTCCATTCCCGGAGCCGCGGTTCTCATCAATAAAAGCCAGCAGGGCACCACCGACAACCAGGGCACCCTGATTCTTCCCGTGAAGCCGGGAAAGATTTCTCTTCAGGTGGAACGCGCCGGATATCAAGCGATCACGCAGAACCTGAGCGTCAAAGCCGGCGACCGGCCCTCTATTGTGGCTCTGCTGAACCCAATACCAGTCGTGCCGAAGGCAGCCGCCGCTCCGACGCCGCAGCCTGTGCAGATCGAGTCTTTCTCAGCCACCGACTCGCAGATTGAAAGCGGCCAATCGACTACGCTCAAATGGCAGACATCCAATGCCGCCGAGGTCTCCATCGACAACGGAATCGACCGGGTGGACGCCAGCGGCCAGACAACGGTTCGCCCCTCCGGCACCACAACCTATACGCTCACCGCCAAGGGCAACGGCGGCGTGCAACAGCGAAACGTCAACGTTATCGTTGAACCCAAAGCGGTCGCAGCGGCACCCAAACCGCTGGTTGCGCCGAAGACGGCGGCGGCGGTGATCGATGAGCCCGCGTTGATTCAGCAGGTGCTCAACAATTTCAAGGCCGCATACAACGCGCATGACATGGCAAGAATGCGGGGCGTATGGACCGGCATGAGCAAATCGCAGGCGCACGGCTTGGAGAATTTCTTCAAGGGAAATTCCGGCGCGAAGGTTGAGGATGATTGCCCGGCATCCTCCCTCAGCGTTACGGGAGAATCCGCGCAATGGGCCTGCAAGGAAACCACGACCCTGGTCGTGAGCGGACGCCCACTCTCCAGCTCCCACGACATACGGTTCTCGTTCGTAAAGCGGAACGGAACCTGGTCCATCTCGGAACGGAACTAGAGCGCATCCAAACTCGTCGGACACTGGCCCAGGCGAAGCAGGTTTTTGAATTTTTGCTTCGGGATTGCTGTAGTTCATTGATTCTATTGGATTTTCTTAAAAATGCGTTTCCTGTACCTCATTGATTCTAAAGGCTTTTCTGCAAATTCTGCGCGCAGTTCATTGATTCCACAGGGCTTTCTGTGAAATTTGGTGGGGCTGGATGGGGTGCCGGATCGCTCCGGAATCTCGGGTTACTAGCACCTATTCCTCGTCTCGCAATGAAAAAGGCCACCCGGCCAGCGGCCCTTAAAGCCCACGGATTTTCAGCTCTTTACGGCACGGCTGAACAGGATGCTGAAAAAAGACGGAGTTTATCGACCCGCATCGCACAGCGGCTGAAGCCCACATTCATTCTGAATGCTTTGCGGGACGGCTGAAGCCGTCTCCTGATACGAAACTGAGGTTTTCTGCAAAGCTGTTGAGCCGTGCGCTGATAGCAACTATGAGGGCCGCTTAGTCAGCGGCCCTCGGGATTCTTTACCCCTATTTCTAGTTTATCAAGTTGAGATTAATGGAAATGCATTCGGGGAGAAGGTTTTTTCGGCATCGGGTTTCAGAATGGGAATGGTTCCCCGCAGGATACGTTCGATTTCCTCGTCGTCAGAACTTATACGACACGCCTAGCAGCGGCACGATCCTGCTCCTCAGGCCATTATTGTCGATCTGATAAAGAGCATTGCCGGAAAGTACCAGATCTCGGTAAGGATTCCATTTCAATCCGCCGCTCACATCGTTGATGGTGTAGCTGGTGTTTGCAGTGGTGACGGTGGGCAGATTTACCGTGCTCGGGGTTGGCGGGTTGGTCAAAGGAGTCGGCAACGGAGTGGTTCCTGGTGCCAGCGTTGGCGCGTTGAGGTATTGGCTTCCGAGAAGATCGCCGGCAACTGTGAGGTGCCTCAGCCAGGCCCAGTCGGCGCCCACATCATACTGAAAGCCGCCGGGCAGGCTCTCATTGCCGCCCGCGGTCAGGGTGGGATTGTTCAGGTCCGTCGCCGTATTCCACTGGTAGCCAATTTTCGCGTGGGGCGAGATCTTCCGCAGGTATGAGACCGTGACGTAGGGATTGATGCCAAACGCACCCGAACCCAGATAGTTCATCTCGTCGCCGGTCGGAGTGCGTAGATTGAATCCAGCGGAAAACGTGGTGTGCTCTCCGCGCCACAACTCGCCCTTGACATTGAACGTCACATCACCGAAGCCTCTTGCATACCCCGGCACGAAGGTCGATGCGATGCTGTAAGGGCCGAGCACCAGATCATTGTTTGCATTCAGAATGTAGGCCTCGGAGTTGAAGGTTTCGGCTCCGATAGAAACCCTTTCATAGGGAACAATCACGGAAAAATCGAGCCGGTTGGTCAGCCCGAAGGTCCCAACGAAAACCAGTTGGTCCAGCGTGAAGTGAATGTTCGTGGACTCGGTTGTGTAGGTATTGCTGAGGACCGCTCCCGTCGTCGGATCGGTGGCGGTCGCTTCATAGGTAAAGGGCACGCTCTTCAGCGAAATTCCATCGATTTTTGTAAAAACGAACTGGCTGGCGCTGGCTCCGATAAACAGCTTGTGCCTGCCTACTGTCTGCGCGCGGTCAGTAAGAATCGGTCCAAGGTTGTTATAGATTTCCGGCACACCGGCCTTGTACACCACCACGACGCCCGACGAGGAACTGGCCAGCGGAAGCTGACTGACCTGGGTCGCAATGGCCGAGTTAAATGCCGTGGCATTGCGCAGCGCTGTCCCGGTCGCTCCTGCGGAGCTGTTGTTGGTAAACACGCCCGTCGAAAACGGAATCTGGCAGACGAGCTTCGTCGCGGCGGAACTGCCTGGGCTGCAATCGATCTGCGCCATCGCGCCGGCGCTTGCGAGGCAGGCGGACAGCAGAACCAGCAGGGTGCGTTTCATCATCTTTCCCTCGGCAAAACAGAATTTCTCGAACGCTTCCCGGAAACGCATTTCTCCAGAAAGCTTTCTCCAATTAACGTGTCACATTTACCTGCATCACGGCCTGATACACCTGACCATCGGTGCCGGTTCCCTGCACCAGAATGTTGTAGGAACCAGGAGGCGTTTGGCCCGAAGTGGAAGGCGGCGCCGTGAAGCTGCCTCCGCCGCAGCCCGTTGCCTGCATCACCATGACCACCGCGAAGGCGATTGCCATAAACCGGAGCAGAAGCTTTCGCGAAGACTTTCCGCCGGGCATGAGCCCAAGCAGAAGGAGAAGCGGAACACCCGCCAGGCCAGCCATCACGATCGTAGTGCGGTCGTCTCTGAGGCGCGCGGTGGTGGTGCCTCCGGTCGCCACCGTTACCGCCACCAGGACGTTTTGGGTGGTGCTCGCAGGGGCTATGGTGCTGGGATTGAAGGTGCAGCTCATCGCCAGCGCGACCGGGGCGACGCTCGACGTGAGAGTCGGTCCAGTAACGGACGCG
>Ga0134126_10011960_pt1 | contig 10955 bp, 8 predicted proteins | sample KB31752_FD_96881 | JGI IMG/M metagenome (GOLD analysis project Ga0134126, IMG submission 96881) | Terrestrial soil microbial communities with excess Nitrogen fertilizer from Kellogg Biological Station, Michigan, USA - KB3-175-2 | ecosystem: Environmental > Terrestrial > Soil > Unclassified ...
CTAGCAGCCCGTGGCGTAACCCAGTCTTTTTGCGCGATGACGATATGACGGATGACACGTGGGATTCTGCGGCTGAAAGGCCCGATCATTGGTAGTCGGCGCGTTGAAGCGATCGTGGGGCCTGCGGAGGCTCCTCATGATGCATTGGAGCACAAAAACAGCCCATGCGAGGCGGTTGTTCAGCTCGCGTGGAGTGCCTGCGCCGAGCAAACCGCGGAAGATCAGACTCAGATTGAACGCGCCGACGTGAATTAACTGCCGTTTGAGAATATTCTCATGACCGCGAAGGTGAGTTCGCCTCATCGCCCCGGTTTCGTAACAATGCGCGAAGCTCCGCTCGATCAACTCGCCTCTCTTACGCAGCAGCCTCTTGCCGTGATTGCCTGAGACCCGCTGCCGGTTGGCATACACAGCCTGTTGTTCATCCTTCTTTCCGATCCAGTGCCGCTTGCCACTCTGCTTCTTTTCGGGAATGTAGGTACGGACTCCGGCTGCTTTCATTGCCACCAGAGCCGCTCCGCTGTGATAACCCTTGTCGCCAACAACTTCTTCGATACCGGCCAGGTTGACTGCTGGTTCCGGCTCTGCTGCTTCTCTTGCAATCAGGTCCGCCACATTCTCCCCGGCTTGCGCCAGTGTCTCGACGATCGTCGTCGTGTCTCCCTGATCGGCAGGCTGCAGCGTCACCGCCAGCACCGCTCCGGTTTCCATATCTACCGCATGCTCGGCTTTGTGCGCCAGATGGGTGCTGCCATCTTTCATCTTCGTGATGCGCGCGTCCACATCATGCGGATTGAACCATTCTTTATTAGCGCCCTTCTTCTTCCGCGTCCGGTCCAGTCGCGCCAGATCTTCCCGTGTCGGCGTCGCGATTCCAGATTCCTGCGCCAGACCTTTCAGGAACCCTTCGTAGCTCGCTCCGTTGTCGCGCCGCACAATCGACCGCATCGCCGCATTAGCCTCCAGCGTCGTTCCGTCGATACCCACCATCTTCCCCTTGACCAGCGCCCGGTCCGACAGCAGTCCCAGAACCCAGAGAAATACCTTCTGGTGCGTCTCGATATCGATCAGGCGTCTGGTCCGCGACAGGGTCGAATGATCCGGCGTCTTTTCGTCCAGTCCATATCCCAGATACTGGCGCAGACCCAGCGAATCGGCCACCCGCCACGCGATACCGCGCTCTGAATCGATACCTTCGAAGTAACCCACCAGCATTAACCGGAAATATGTGCCCGGCGTCAGCGAAGGTCGTCCATTGTTCTCCGCGTAGAACCGCGCACACTCCCCCTCGCAAAACTCGTCGAACTTCTCCGCCTCCAGCAACTGGTTCAGACGTTTATAGAACGGATGCCCCGGTCCACTGACCAGTTCGGCATGCGTGATCCAAAGCTGCTCCTGCCGCTCCCGATCTTTGCGTGTGCCCATCCCCATAACTACATTTTAAAGTTGAAATGTTTGCAGGGCCAGGACTTTTTGAGGGGTTTAACCACGGACTGCTAGGCTGCGGATTGCGCCGGTCCGAAGTCGCCGCGCTCACCATGAAGCACATCCAGCAGCGAGACGGGCGTTGGTGCATCGTCGATCTGGTTGGGAAGCACGGGCGCGTGCGAACGGTTCCGATGCCAGCGTGGACGAAGAGTGCCATCGACTCGTGGACGACTGCTGTCGGGATCACCGACGGATTTCTCTTCCGCCCCCTGAATCGCGGCGATCAGGTCTGCGGGCGATCGGCTGAGCGAGAAGGTCGTCTGGCAGATGCTGAAGCCTTACGTCGCGGCGATCGGCATTCCCCAAGTCGCGCCACACGATCCCATCGGCGAAGTACGACGAATTGGTCTGCACCGCCGGTGTGCTGGCCGACGGTTCATTCGTAAGGCTCTACCCCATCAATTTCCGGGATCTCCCGTACAGCCAGCAGTTCAGGAAATACCAGTGGATCGAAGCCGATGTTAAGAAGCACACCGGGCGTGATGTCCGTAAGGAAAGCTATCGACCCGTATCGGACACAATCCGGCTGATTGGAGAGCCAATATCGACGAAGAATGGTGACTGGTCGGAGAGAGCACGTTTCGCCCTAGCCAAGAAGTCCAATTCGATGGAACACCTCTACGCGCAGCAGGAGGCCGACCGGACGTCACTCGGAATTTTCAAACCCAGAACGATCCGCGACCTGGTAGTAACTGCCGACGAGACTGACTGGAAATCGGGGTTCAAGGCTGCGCTCGCACAAGCCAGGCTCTGGGAGAACCGGACCGTGTCGAAGGAACCACCTCGCAAAGTTCCATTTAAGTTCCACTATTGGTTTGAGTGCGCCGATCCCTCCTGTAAGGGAAATCACAAGATGATGATCGAGGACTGGGAGGTCGGCGCTCTGTTTTGGAAGTGCGTTGATGCCGGCGCAAGTCATCAGGAGGCGCGCCAAAAAGTCCGACACAAGTTTCTGGAGCAGATCTGCTCACCAGAATGCGACACGCATTTTTTTGTCGGCACGATCCTGAGTCATCCCAAGACATGGGTGATCATCGGGGCATTTTACCCGAAAAAACGCTCTGTCCCAGCAGACTCACAGATGGGCCTCTTCTGACCGGCTCCTTCGGGCTCTTCGCCGGCCTTCATCAAGTGTTCGGGGCACGATTCGCGATTCCTCGTTTACTTCACCAAAGCGTTAAAACACGACTCGCCAAGGAGACTCGGCCTTTAGGGGCCATCTCTCTAGCTATTGCACGGTAATGTAATCCTGAGTCGCCGACCCAATCAGTTCGGATTTGCGGGCGTATTGCGAAACCAGCTCGTAGTTTCTCAAAATCTCAAACCGTACGGCTGACAGCTCACCCGGCTTCATTCTTTGCACAACACTTACCAGAGCGGAATCGAGCGCCGCTATACATTCAGTGCGACTGATGCGATATTCGCGGAGCTGACAGACTATCTCCCGTGTCTCGCTTTTGTAAATTTGCACGTTATTCATTCTCCTGGGTAGGTTCATGCAAGCGCTGGACCACAACTTTTTCAGCGGCCGATAATTTGGGTGTCCAGTCCTTGCTTCGAATTGCGAGGTTCCACAGGCATTCGCCCGGAATTTTCAATGTTCATCTTGAGAAATTGGTCTCATGGTCGAGACGTAAGAAATCTCTGGGGCGGAGCCGTGAGTTAATCGGCAGAAGGACGCCAGAGAGTTGTTGGCTCGATGGGGGCAGTCACCGCAGAGGTGGACGGCTTCACAAATCCCTTTAATCCCAAACTCGTCTGTCGGTACGGGAATGGATGCCATGCCTGTGGAAGCTATCGAAGACTGATCCGCGCGGCCTTAGGGGGCCCCTTACGGCATCGCCAACGGCGCGCTACGTCTTGCAGGGAAAAGGGCGCGGCCATTGGCCTTGACCATATTGGGTCGTTTGGTCAACGTTGCTTTAACAGCGCTCGATTTTCTAAGCAGAGCGGTATCTCTCCAGATCACAGCATCAAATTGTGGACCACTACGATTCGAGACTGGATTGTCAGTATTAGCAATCGCCACGCTCTCCTCAGCGTCAGCTTAGAGGGACCTCGGTTCTGGATCGCATGGAATCCACAGAATTCGGCTCGAAAGATGCTGAAGCGCCCCCGAGCCGGTGGCTGGCGGGGCCGCCGCCCATCACAAGCCCTCAGTTCCATTCAATGAGATCGACGCAGACGAAACTTCGATCAGGAAATTCGACGATGACTGAAGAATCCGCTGCTGGATGTGCAGGCGACATTAAGGAGGGTCAACGCCGTCAGCGATCGCCTCATTTTGCGAGATTGTCTCAAATCCGCCAGGATCTCCGACACCATAAACGCCTAAGTCTCCAAAAAGGCCGGCGGCTCACCTGGTGGACCGCGTGCTTCCTGAAAAGATGAATTGGTGGGTATGAATTTCGCTAGACAGGCCGGAAGGGGATATAAAGTAATGTGTTTGAAATGTCGCTCGGAATGCTTGAAAGTCAGACGTGTCACGGGGATTGAGCGCCTCGCCGCTCTGTTCACGCAAAAGCGAAAATACGTTTGCCAGGATTGTGGCTTCACGTTCCGGGCGATTGATCGTCGGAGCATCCCGCGCAGCGAAAATGCCTATGCAGTCAATCGCGCGTCGGGAACTCTTCGCCCGTGAAGGCCAGGCCAGCCGTGATGTTTCAGAAGACCAGGAAAATTATTATTGCGGACGATGATACTTTCTCGCGCCGCCTGACTCAGCGAATCCTGGAAAAGTCCGGCTACGAGGTTACTGCCGTAGAGAACGGGTGCCTGGCTCTGGATCGCCTCTCGGACGCCTGCGCTCCCCGCCTCGCGCTTCTGGACTGGGTGATGCCGGGGCTGGATGGGCCGGCCGTATGCCGCGCGATCCGCGCTCGGCGGGAAGCGCCTTACCTCTACATCATTCTGTTGACGTCGAAGGAATCCAAAGCAGATTTGGTAGCTGGCCTCGAAGCGGGCGCCGACGACTATCTCACGAAACCCTGCCATCCCGACGAGTTGATGGCGCGATTACGAACAGGCCAGAGAATCATAGACCTCCAGGACCGGCTGATTCACGATGCCCGGCATGATTCGCTCACGCTTCTGCCCAACCGCACGGGCTTTCTCGATCGACTGCAGCAATGCGTCGATCGTTCAAAAAGAGACCGGAACTACAGGTTCGCTGTCCTGTTTGTGGACCTCGATCGCTTCAAAGCCGTTAACGATAATCTTGGTCACCCGGCAGGCGATGAATTGCTCATTCAGGTCGCGGAGAGACTGCATATATCGACTCGGGGGACCGAAACAGTTCGGCGGGTATCCGGTATCAAGCCACTTGCCCGCAGGCCGCACGAGGACATTCTGGCGCGAATTGGCGGTGATGAGTTCACAATTCTTCTGGATAACATCCGGAGTGCCACGGACGCCACAAGGGTTGCAGCCCGAATCCGGAGTGAACTGATTCCTTCATTTCAGATCGCCGGTCGGCGGCTTCACATCTCAGCCAGCATCGGAATATCGGTAAATATCGCAGGCTATTCCGATGCCGAACAGATGCTCGGCGACGCTGACGCTGCGATGTATCGGTCTAAAACGACTGGAAACGTGGCGACAGCCAGCGCGGTCAGAGCCCGTATGAAGCATGCATAAAAGAATTTTGGGGAACGGGATCAGGCACAAGGTGAGGCCGATCAACCGGCCGCGGAACAACATCACGAAACGGATTCGGAGCGTCCCCGAATCCGGATCTTGTCAGTTCAGCTGGATGATCAAAGCTGGCATGAGCCGTTGAAGATTCTTCAGTGAGCGCGCATGCCAGTGGATGGCTTCAGAGGCCAGAAACTGAAGGCTGATACCCTCCTGGTCGCGCGCGTCGATGACGAAGCGGGAGAACATTGTTATACCTGAGCTGTTCAGAAAGTCCAGTTCCCGCAGGTCGAGCACGATGGGTTTGACGGGCCGCGCAAGTGTGCTTTTGAGCAGGTCCAGGATGGACGCATAGTCTTCCATGCCAGACAAACGCAGCGCGCCTTTGAAGACGACGGTGCAATTGTCGTCTTCCAATCGAATCTCGAATAACTCGCCCTTTATCGTTTTCATGCTGAGACTCCCGCAAGACCACTGAGCGACAGAACCGCGCTGGTAGTCACAGTCATGATCTGCTGGTATGGCGGGTGGGAATCGAATCGCCAGCCAAGGCGGGCTCCGTAATCATTGATAATCGTCAGCAGACCGAGGCAGGACTTCGTTGAGCCGCCTCCCAGTGCGCTTTCTTCAAGTTGCCTGACCAGCAGTTCCCCGGCATCCTCCCGCAGAATATCCTGAACAAAGTTCTGGTAGCGCTGAGCTTGTCCGTCGCTGATCCCGTTGGTTGCGCTTACCGTTATATGGGTGCCCGTAAGGTCCATATGAATTCCAATCGGAATATCGATGCTGTGTTCGTGATATTTCATTGCGTTTTCCAGAAGTTCGTTCGCAATGTAAGTCACCGCGTGCTTGATTTCCTTCTGGCCGCCCTCAGCAGAGGCAGTACTGCCATCTGCAGGAAGGAACGTGGTGACGTAGTCACCCAGGAAATCCGCGGACAATCCATTATTGCGCCAGCGGGATCGGAGTGGTGCGCTTAGTGGAGAGAAGGCCAACGTCAGGTATTCGCCCCGCCCGTCAGGCTCCTGTCCATAGTAGCCAAAAGTCTGATTGGTCATAATGATCTTGTGTTTTCCTCGATAGAATCGTACGTTTGATCTCGTCCACCGTGTTTGGCCAGGTAAAGATGCCGATCCGCCTCTTCGATCAGCGCCCGCGCGTCAGGGGCATCCTGTAGCAGCGGTATTTTGCAGCCGATCCCGATGCTTAAAGTTATCTGGCTGCACACCGGAGAAGCCGCATGCTGGAGATTAGCCTCTGCAAGCGCCGAGCGCATTCGCGCGGCTACAATCCGAGCCGCCTGGCGATCCGTATGAGGAAGCACGATTGCAAACTCTTCCCCCCCGTAGCGTGCCACAAGGCTGCCGGCGCGGCAGCACTGACTGATGACCGCCGCAACCGCTTTCAAGCACTCGTCACCCGCCTGATGCCCATAAGCGTCGTTGTAAAGTTTGAAATGGTCGACATCGCAGAGCAGGAGGGAAAGAGGCTCCCGGAATCGCAGATGGCGGCCCCACTCCATCGACAGGTACTCATCGAAGCGCCGCCTGTTGGCAATCTGTGTGAGGCCGTCAATGCGGGCTTTTTCTCCTTCCTCTGCCGCTTCATCGCCCTGAGCGATCAGGATCTGAACCAGAACCTGGAGATCCCCTTTTTCCCTCGAGAGCGCCTGAATGAACTGTTGCAGCTTCTCATCCGTCGCCTGACGCTCCCGTATTTCGGCCGTCAGGCTGGTGCTGAGACGGTAAAGATGGTCCTCCAGCATATCGCCATGCTCATTGGACGTCAGGAGGGCGATTTGGTGGTCGCCAATTTCACGCTGCAACCTGTCGATTTCCGTGCGCAGGCGATCTACTTCGTTTGTTTCGCCTGCGCGGTCCGGCAAAAACATTTTGCTTGTGTGGCCCCCGCATGGAAGGCTCGCCACTGCCGCCATGCTGTCTCCGGACTGTTCGTGGGCAGCCGCCAAAACAACCGCGATGAGATCGTTTTCGTATGTCATAAAGCTCTATACCGGCTTGACAACCAAAAGGCTGATGTCATCAAGCAGAGTCCGTCCTCCTCTGTAATCGCGAAGGCTGTTCCTGACTGCCTCGCCGATCTCGCCGGCCGTTTGTCGGTGGCATGCCTTCACCGCTTCGCAGAGCCGTTCGATGCCATAGCTCGCGCCCGCGGAGTTAATCGCCTCAGTGATGCCATCGGTGTAAAGAACCATGAGGTCGCCGGATCGCAGGGGGATCCTCGCTTCCTCGATGAAACCGGAGATGTCCTTTTCCAGCCCCAGTGCGAACCCAAGATTCAGCGTGTCGTATCGTTCAAGATCGCCATTTTCGCGGACGATCAGAACCTCTTCGTGCTGCCCGCTCACGGTGACACACTTGTCCCGATAATGAAGCAGGCTCAGAGTAAGATTGCGGTCGCATTTCATGCGGCGGACATTCTCGTAAATCACGCGATTCAGAACCTCGAAGAACTTGTGACTTTCGTATTGCTCGCAGCACAGCAGTGTTCTGACCGCGGTTTGAAGCATGATGGCGATGACGCCGCTTTCGAGACCGTGTCCAGTCACGTCACCGATACCGAAGACGACTGCGCCATTTTGAGAAACGACGTCATAGTAGTCGCCGCCAACTTCGGATGCGGGGTCCATAAAGCCCGCGATGTCCAGACCGGTGATTCCGCGCAGATCTTCATCGCGGGGCAGCATCATCTGTTGTAGCCGTTGTGTGATGTCCAGTTCGGCGCTCATGCGGTAGTTTTCTCTGGTGAGCTTTTCGTTGAGCCTCTTGATTTCCGCCAGAAAGCCGGTCTTGGCCCGGCTGCCCTCTTCAGCTTCCTCCTGGGCTCTCTTGCGCTCGGTGATGTCGGTCATCACCCCCACAAGCTCCTTCGTCGCGCCCCCCGTCAACAGAAGCACGGAAGTCCTCAGCCACACCGCGCTCCCCGTGGACGTAATCATCCGGTGTTCAAATCCCTGAGGGCCCGGGCGTTCCGCCGCAGCGGCAAAGCGCGATTCCACGAGTGCGCGATCATCCGGATGAACGTGGTCGATCCAGAACGTCGGCGTGTTGGTCCATTTCTCAACCGGATAGCCCAGCAGCTCTTCCGCTTCCTGATTGACGTAGCTGAATTCGCCGGTGTCGATGCCGCACCGCCACAGAATCACCTGCGCCGATTCCACGAGTTGCCGGTAGCGTTGTTCGCTCAGGTGTAGTTCGAGCGACTGCGCGGAAAAGCGGCGGTCCATAAGCGACGTCAAAATGGTGAGGCTTAGAATCAGCAACGTCACGCCGCCGATACCGATCGTGCCCAGCGAGGTGATGTGCACCGAATGGGCCAGGTCCAGGGGACCCGCCATGGACCTGAACGTAACCGCCGCCATTCCGGTATAGTGCATAACCGGGATCGCGGCGCCCATCACTACGGCGCTCGCGAGCTTTCTCCATCCGAGTGACCTCGTCTCATCGCGCAGGTGGAAAGTCAGCCACAAGGCAACAAGTGAGATCGCAATGGCGAGCACCACCGACAGAAGCACCAGTCCGGGGGAATAACTGCACATCGCCGGCAGTCGCATGGCTTCCATCCCGATGTAATGCATCGCCGCGATGCCCATTCCCATAAGTACGCTGCCAACGCCAATGAATATGCCGCCCAGTTTCTTGCGGCTTACGACATACAATGCAATCGCTGAGGCGAATACAGCTGCCACCAGAGACCACAGGACCGTGGGCCAGTCATAGAGGACAGGCACCGAAAGCGTATAGGCGAGCATTCCGATGTAATGCATCGACCATATGCCCATTCCCATGGCGGAGGCGCCGCCGACGAGCCAGATCAATCGAAGGCGCCCGCGCGATGCGGTAACGCGTCCGCCCAGATCGAGCGCCGCGTAGGACGAAAGGATCGCGATAAACACGGACAATGCGACCAGACGATAGTCGTAGGAACCCGTCAGAATTGTTTCAGAAGTCATAAAAATGAGCGTCAGGCGCGGATAAGCAGCATTTCGAACGGAAACGTTGTCTAAGAGGGCACGTGGATGGCCGTGAGGCGCCTGGTGTGTTCATACGAGTTAAACCTGGCGGTTGACGGAGTTGCCAACGGGCATGAGACGCCTGGCGCAGAATCAGCCACGGCGATCCGCTTCGTCGCGGTACAGGAAACAGTCGATGTCGTTCAGGCCGCAGCGACAACGCCGGTCCATTCGCCCGGCACGGAGTCAGCGCGGCCGTACTTCTCCACCAGTTCGATCAGGTCACGCCCGCGAATCGGCTTCGAGATATATCCATCCATCCCCGCTTTGAGACAACGTGCCTCATCGCCTTTCATCGCATGCGCGGTCATGGCGATGATTGGAATGTGTTCACCAGTGATCTTCTCTTTGAGCCGAATACCATCAGTAGCTTCGAAGCCATCCATTTCCGGCATCTGGACGTCCATGAGGACGAGGTCGAACGCCTGCTTGTCCAGCGCTGCTAAGGCTTCCTTGCCATTGTTAGCCGTGACGACGGTGTATCCCGCCTTTTCGAGAATCCCGGCTGCTACGTGCTGGTTGACCAGGTTGTCTTCAGTCAGGAGAAGTTTCAGGGTTTTCTGCTCCCGGGTCGCGCGAGGGACAGCGCCATCATCGGTTTGGTATGCAACGTCGTCGGGATCGTGCTCTGTTGGAAGCGGGGTGAGCGCGGTGACAATGGAAGCACGCAGTTCATCCCGTCGGACGGGTTTCATGAGGTATGCCGAAATGCCCAATTCACGGCAGCGCCTGATATCCCCGAGTCTGTCTCCGGATGTCAGCATGACAACCACCGCCTCGGCCAGATGCGGGTCCGTTTTGATTCGTTTCGTGAGACCGAAGCCGTCTATTTCGGGCATGTGACCGTCAGTCAGAACCAGACTGAAGGGCTTACCGATTTCAGCGGCGTGGGCCATATAAGACAGTGCTTCCTGTGCGCTTGCCGCAGAGGTCGGCCGCATCTTCCAGAACCACAACATGTCGGTCAGGATTCGGCGGTTAGTGACGCTGTCGTCGACAACCAGCACGGGCCTACCATCCAAAAGCGGTTCCACGTTATTGACGCGTGGAGGCCGTTGACTGGAGAGCCCGAGAGGAATCCGGAAGTGGAAGGTGCTTCCACGACCAGGCTCACTTTCCACCCAAAGTTCGCCCTTCATCGCCTCGACGAGACGAGAAGAAATTGTCAGTCCCAGACCGGTTCCGCCAAACTTTCGGGTTGTTGACCCATCGGCCTGTGTAAAGGCGTCAAAGATAACTTTCTGCTTTTCCGGGGAGATACCCATGCCCGTATCCCGAACAGTGAAGTGAAGTTGAAGGGTGTCGGAGGTCCGCGATTCCACGGTAGCCCCCAGAACCACCTCGCCGTTTCCGGTGAACTTGATCGCGTTGGCCAGCAGATTGATGAGGATCTGGCGGACTCGCGTCGGATCGCCGATCACGTAATCGGGCACCTCTGAAGGGATGTCACAGATCAGTTCCAGGCCTTTTTCGTGGGCACGAAACGCAAGTGACTTCGCCGCGCTCTCGAGATTGCCGCGCAGATCGAACCGAACGATATCCAGTTCAAGCCGGCCTGCCTCAATCTTGGAGAAGTCCAGCACGTCGTTGATGACGCTCAGCAAGTTGTCCGCGGACGATTTTACCGTCACCAGATAGTCGCGTTGCTGTTGATTCAACTCGGTATCGAGCACGAGTTCGGTCATCCCCATGATGCCGTTCATCGGCGTCCGGATCTCATGGCTCATGTTCGCCAAAAACTGTGATTTCAGCCGCGACGCTTCCATCGCTTGGTCGCGCGCCGCACGCAACTCGCGGGTGC
>Ga0134126_10011961_pt1 | contig 10955 bp, 6 predicted proteins | sample KB31752_FD_96881 | JGI IMG/M metagenome (GOLD analysis project Ga0134126, IMG submission 96881) | Terrestrial soil microbial communities with excess Nitrogen fertilizer from Kellogg Biological Station, Michigan, USA - KB3-175-2 | ecosystem: Environmental > Terrestrial > Soil > Unclassified ...
CAAGGACGACGTCGCCTGGCCGGCCGAGCTCCAAACTGTCATGGACCGCGCGCTCGCGAGCCATCCTCAGGATCGGTACGCGCACGCCGGCGAATTCGGTCGCGGCCTCGTCAAAGCCGTCGCCGCCATGCCGCAGAGCGCTCTCTCGAGCACGGGCACGCTCGCCATCGCCACCCCGCATCCGAATGCGCCAACGGTGAAACGGCCCGTCGCGACGCCGCCAGGCACGGTGCCCGCCACGACGCCCACGCCACCGGCGACGCGTCAACCCGGACGCCGGCCGACCCCGCTCATCGCCGGCGCCCCAACGCAAGTCGACGACTCCGGCGCCGGCCGCGTGGTCCTCACCGCCTTCATAGTTATGGCGGTGCTCGTACTCGGCGGCGGCGGAGCGTGGTACGTGATGAACGGGCGCGCCAAGGCGGCGGCCGCGCCGGTCGCGAGCAACGCGCCGGCGACGCCGTCGCCTAACGCAGCCGCCAAGCCAACGGGTGCGGCGCCGGGATCGCCCACGGCGTCAGCCGACAGCGTGCATCGCGATTCCGCGGCCGCCCATACCGACAGCGCCGCCGCCAAGCCCGCCGTGACCACCGCGGCCGCCTCCAATTCGACGGCGACCCAAGCGCCTAACGCAGGGGCGGCGTCCGCAGCCGCGGACTCGCAGTCCGCCGCGCCGCCTCCCGCCGATCTCGACTCCGTGCTCTCCCCCATTCGCGACAACATCGAAGTCGGCCGCTCTCGCATGGCCGACGGCGAGTACGAGGGCGCACGCGTGCGATTCGGCCAAGCGGAAGACCAGCTCCGTCAACTCGACAAGCCATACGCGGTGACCGCACAGGCCGTCGCGCTTCGCCACGATCTCTCTCACGCCATCGACGCCAACCGCGCCGCCTGCCGCGCCGAGAAACAACTCGACGAGCGCCGCGGCCAGACCGGACCGGATTGCCCCTGATGCCTATGCGACCCCCGATCGTTCTCAGCCGCACGCGCCGCGTGACAGTCATCGCCGGCGCGCTGCTGTTCGCGCTCTCTGTGCTCCCCAGCCGCGCCCGTGCCCAAGCTGCCAGCGCGTACTCGCTGTCCGACATCGTGGACCTGGTCAAGAACAAGGTCCCGGCGAAACGCGTGCTCTCGTTGGCGAAAGAGAATTGCGTCTCCTTCAGCTTCGATGACGACGCCAAGGCCAAGCTGCGCCGAGCCGGCGCGACGGCGTCGCTCGTCACGGACCTCTCGTCCGTGTGCGGACCCGACAACCCGAAACCCGTCGCGACGGATAGTGCCAAGGTCATACCGCCCGTAGCGGCTGCACCGGTGCCGCCGCCCGACTCGACCTTCCCGGTGAAAATTCGCGCGGCCGTCGTTGGCACCGACCTCACGATTCGCCCGGTGCCTCAGATGGACCTGTACATCATCGGTCCTCACGGCGACACCACGCGCACGTCAACGGATCTCGATGGCGCAGCCGACGGCACGTTCAAGGACGGCGTGTACCGCATCGAGAGCGCACGCAGCGTGACCATCGGCAACCAGCGCTATCGTTGGGCGTTCTATCAGACGTTTGCCAAAGACATGCGACCGATCGAGCTCACACAGCGGAACGCGATGATCGATACGATCGCCGTCGCCGCCGCGCCGGCCACCGCGCCTGCACCCGGGAACACGACGGGCACGTCGACCGGCACGCCCGCCGGCGACAGCGCCCAACCCGCCGCCACCGCCGGACCAACCGACAGCGCCGCGGCTCCCAAGACGCCGGCCAAGCCCGTTAGGCACGAGAACGTCGAGCGCGAGATCTTCGCCAAGTACAAGAGCGGCGTGTTCACGGTGTTCGGCGCCGCGCGCGGCACCGGATTCCTTGTCGACTCATCCGGCCTCATCGTCACCAACGCCCATCTCGTCAAAGGCGCCGACGAAGTGCGCGTGCAGATCGACTCGGCCACCAAGGTGTATGCAAAGGCCGTCGTGACCGAGGATGACAAGGACATCGCCATTCTCGCCATCAACATGAGCCACTGCGGTGCATGCGCCGTACTGCCGCTCTTCGACAGCAGCAAGAGCACCGCACCGACCGCCGGCGACCGCGTGCTCGCTCTCGGCTCGCCGCTCAATCGCTTGTCCGTGCTCTCGATCGGAATCGTGAGCTCCGCCGACGATCACGCCGTGGTGAGCGACGCCGGTGTGAATTGGCTCAACACCGGCGGCCCGTTGATCAATCTCGACGGCTACGTGATCGCGTTGAACAGCACCAAGGAGAACCAGCTCGCGCTCTCGGATGTGAACGCCGGTGCGCGCGTCGCCTCGTCGGTTCCCGTCGCGTCCATCGCCGACGCCCTGCAGCGGGCGCGGACGTCGGCCTCATCGATGGGTGCGCCGAGCGACTCGTTGTTGCCGGTGCTGCCATCGGATCCGTTCCCGAAGCCGCCGATCGACGCGGTGAGTGCGGTGGCCGACCTCAATCTGCAGGTCTATCGCACCGGCGCCGGTCCGTTCCGTGTGTTAGTCATGACGCCGCAGATCATGGCGTGGCGACAGGTGCAAGCTGATAAGGCGCTCGCCGATCGCAAGCAGCACGATCCGCGCAAGGCGGCGCAGTGGCGTCGCATCGATCCCATCGAAGGCTGGCGTGATTGGCGCGACTATCTCGATGACCGTCGCGCGGTGGTCATCGTGAACGTGATGCCCGACGGCGCGGCGTTCCCGTTCTACGACGCCGACAAGCTGCAGTCGTTCGATGCCGGCAACTTCAAGTCGATGGTCATCACACGCGACGGCGTGCCCATCGTACCGATCGAGAAAGTGCGGATTCCCGCGGTGCTCAACGTGGATGAGATGCGCGCGAGCGGACGCCAGATTCCCATGCAGGGTATTTACGTGTACCGGATTCGCGATTTTGCGCCGCGCGCGGTGGGAACGACGGCCAACTATGCGGTGCGCATCGTGGATGCGGCGCAATCCGACAAGCCCGTACTGATTCCTATCCAGCCCGCATTGATCGAGCAGCTCTGGAAGGACTTCACTCCGTATCGCTTTCCATGACATCGAGGGACGCTGGGAGTGCGCGCTCCCAGCGTCCCTCGTCCCGGACCGGCTATGCCGCGTTAGAAGCGCGCGGTCGCGCCGTTGCCCGACGAACCGTTGCGACGCGCTGCGCCGCGGGCCTCGCCGCCCTTCCGCCCGATCAGCGACATGTGATCACGGTCGCGGCTCACGGCCATACCGCCCTTGCGTCCCGCTTCGCGCGCTTCGTCCGGCGAGAACTCGTGCGCAGTGCCCTGTGCGTGCGCTGCACGACCGCCCTTGCTCGCGATCTCGCGCTGCTTCGACGTGTCCATTGCCGCGAAGCCCCGATTGCTCTTGGTCATGTGACTGGTGCTGGCCATCGTTGATCGCTCCTCGAAATAGGCTGACTCTTGAACGCCTTCGCCGCGAATCGCGCGTCGACGTCGCCGACATTTTCGCTCCATGTCGACGCTCCCGCATCGCGCATCATCGGGACTCACGACGCGTGCAATGCCGAGGCCAACTTACTCTATGGGAGCCAATAAGGTATACGACCTCGGCCATACAATTTTCTTTGTCAAAGCGACCGGTCGATGCGTGTGTTTTTATTACACGCGAAATGCCCAACGCTGCGTGTCATGAACATGTCAGCCGGATATCGCGGTGACCCGAACGCAACCCCAACGGTCACTACCCCGGAGGTATCGCGCGTCACCGCTCCGAGGGAGGACCCATGTCGCTCCGCGCCAGCCCGTCGCGTCGCTCGTTGATCCGCGTTCGTCACATGGTGCGAACGCTCACGACAGTCCCGTTGCTGTTCGCCGCAACCGCGTGTCACGACGCCACGCTCGCTGACGGCACGTTGCGTGTGATGACGCGCACGACCGGTGCTGATCTCAGCGCCGATCCGTACGCGATCTCCATCGATGGCGGCGCGCCCGTCATGCTCGGCGATTCGTCGGTACATTCGTTCACACCGCTCGACATCGGTCGTCACTCGGTCGGCATCGGGATTCTCGCAGGCAACTGCACGCTCGACGGTGCGAGCCCCGTGTCCACTGCAATCGTACCGATTGGTCTCGATACAGTCAGGTTTCACGTCGTCTGCGCCGCGCGCCCGCTCACCTTCGTCTCCGAGCGCGGCGGACCCGATCAGCTCTACGCAATTGAGAGCGATGGCAGCGGCGTGTCGCGCGTGAGCAACGGCAACACGAGCGACATCACCCCGGCGTGGTCGTTCGACGGGTCGCACGTGGCGTTCGCGAGCAACCGCGGCGGCAACTACGAGATCTACGTCATGAATCGCGACGGCACCGGCGTCCACGCCGTCACGAGCGCGGGTGGCTTCAACTGGTTCCCGGCGTGGTCGCCCGATGGCAGCCGCCTCGCATTCGAGTCGGCGCGCGACGGGTTCCTGGCCGTCTACGTCGTCAACGCCGACGGCACAGGCCTAACGCGCCTAACGGCAGACACCGCCGGCGACGAACACCCGAGCTGGTCGCCCGACGGCACACGCATCGCGTTCGCCAGCGCACGCGCCGGCACCGCGCAGATCTACACCATGGCGCCCGACGGCTCGGACGCGCGGGCCCTCACACAATCGGACGACGCGGCCACCGCGCCATCGTACTCGCCCGACGGTTCGCGCATCGCGTACGTCGTCGTGCCGACCACCGGCGCCGCGCGGATTCACGTGATGGCGTCCGACGGCTCCGGCGACGCGGTCGTCACCGATGGCGCCGACTTCTCCACGTTCCCCGCGTGGTCGCCCGATGGACGCAAGCTCGCGTTCATGGCGCAGCACGACAGCGCGTGGCAGGTCTACACGATCGGCGCCAACGGCGCGCGGATCACGGCGCTCACCGGCGACGCCGGCACCAACCTCTTCCCCGCCTGGAAACCCGCTACGCCGTGAGCGGATGTGGCACGGCCCGGTGCCGTTAGGCACCGGGCCGTCGTCACCTGGGTGACCCGCGCCGCCTCACTCCCGGGCGGCGTATCCGTAGTACGTCGCGTACCCGTACTGATCGTACAGCGGGACCTGCTCGTTCGGATCGTTGAGCACCGCGCCCAGGATCCGCGCGTCCACGTCCTGCAGCTGCTGCACCGCCAACTGCGCCGCGCGACGGTCCGTCTGGCCTGCGCGCACCACCAGCAGCACGCCGTCCGCCAGCGACGCGAGGATCGCCGAGTCGGCCACCGGCAGCACCGGCGGCGTGTCGAGCACGATCACGTCGAACGTCTCGCCTAACTTCTCGAGCAGGGCGCGCATGCGCGCGCTGCCGACGAGCTCCGGAGGATCGGGCGGCAGCGCCCCGGCCGTGATCAACGAGAGATTCTCGATGCTCGTGCGGCGGCCCGCGCCAGGAATCAACTCGTCCGACGTCAGCAACTCGGTGAGACCCGGACGAGCCGACACGCCGAACACTTCGTGCTGCGTCGGCCGGCGTAGGTCGCAGTCGATGAGCAGCGTTTTCATGCCGTGTTGGGCGAACGTCGTCGCGAGATTCGCCGCCACCGTCGACTTGCCGTCCTGTGCGAACGGGCTGGTCACCACGATGGTCTTGAGCGAGCTCAGTGCGCGCGAGAAGAGCAGCTTCGTGCGCAGCGTGCGGTACGCCTCGGCGCCGACCGAGCGCGAGTCGTTCACGGTGACGAGCTTGTTCGACACGGGCTTCGCCGCGCCGTTCGTGCTCGCCGTCCCGCCGTTGGTCAGCGCCTTCTTCACCCGCGTCGCCAGCATGCCGTTTTCGAGACGCGGGATGACCGCCAAACCGGGCAACTGCAACGACGACTCGACGTCGTCGCGGCCGCGGATCGATTGGTCGAGGTGCTCGATCACGAGCGCGCAACCGGAACCGAAGAACAATCCCATCAATACGCCAAACAAGATCTTGGCGCTGGTCGGCGTCCCGATCGGTGCACGCGGATGCGAAGCCACGTCGACGATCTCGATCGACCCGACTTCCGCCGCCTCGGCCAGTCGCGCACGCTGGAACTCGTCGCGCAGCTGGTCGGCGATCTTCTGATAGGCTTCTTCGCGCTCCGTTAGGCGCGCCTCGTCGGCGTCCGACGCCGGAATCGTCGCCAGCACATCCGCGCTCGCCGACCTGAGCCCCTGCAACGTCGTCAAGCGCGACGCCAACGAGGTCTGGATCCCCTCGAGTACGGAGCCGAGGCGCCCGATCGCTGTCGTCTCGAGCACGTCGATGCGCTTCACGTCCGGATTGCTCGGCGCGGTGCCCATCGTGATCAGCGAATCACGCGCCGTCTGCAGCTTCACGAGCCCCTGATACTGATCCGTGATGATCGGGCTCGCGGCCGCGCCCTGCGCCGACAGCGCTGCGCCTAACTGCTGGAGGCTCTCGCGGCCCCTTCCGGCCCTGAGCTGCTGCAACACCGCCGCGTACATCCGCTGCTCGAGCTGCACTTCGCGGATTTGATCCTGCACGCGCTCCACATCCGTGGCCTGCGCCTGGAATTTTTCGCGCGCGCTGTACGCTTTCTCGCGCGAGCGAAACTCGCTCAATGCCAACCGCGCGACCGTCAACGCTGAATCGTTTTGCCGCAGCTGCCCTTCGATGAACTGGCGGCGCAGCCGTGCTTCCTGCGCGGCATCCTCGATGCTGTTCTGCTGGAACACTGTCACGAGCGTGTTCACGACCTGTTGCGCGAGCACGGGATCCGTGGACGCGAACGACACGTCGATCACGTCGGTCCCTTCGCGAGGCTTCGCGTGAATGCTCTTTACGAGGCGGTCGACCGCGTCGTCGCGCCCGAGCACGATGATCTGACCGTGCTTGGCGCCTTCGGGCTTGGCGCTGATCACGAAGCGCGCGCTCCCGATCTGCACCGGCTCTCCGTAGTTCGCCTGCACCGACTGCGCGCCTGGCAGGCTGGCGGTCAAATCGTGCGCTCGGAACGCGAGGTTGATCGCCGGCTGGCGCGCGGCGTTGGCCGACTCCGGTAGCGCGAATCTCTCCACCGCAAGGCGGTTGAATCCGTCGGTTCGCATGCGGAGGCTGGCGATGGAATCGACAACCTTCCCCACCACCTCGTGGCTCATGAGGACCGCGATCTCGGACAAGACAGGATCCGAGGTCGGCCGTAAGGCCTGGCTCGGTGTAGCGTCAACCAGACCCCCGGTCAGCTCGCGCCGCGAGTCGGTCAGACGCACCGTGGCCGTCGCTTCGAAAGTCGGGGACGAAGTGAGCGCGAACCAGGTCGCCGCACCGCCGCAGGCCAGCGTGACGCCGAGGATCAACCAGATTCGCTGGCGTAGCATGACCAGCACCTGGCGCAGGTCCATCGGCGCCAGTGTCGCCTCGTCATCCAGGCTTCGATCCGGCTCACGCCGCGCCGGCGGCGCGGTGTACGCAGCCGGAAGGCCACGGCGGTTTGCAGGGGGCAAGTAATTCGGCATCGTGTTGTGCGGCCCGTCCAATGTGTCGTGCGGCGGACCGGCTGCCTTTCAGCTTACACCTGATCGGCCCCGCCGGCAAACTTCCGCGACCGCGGAAGACTCGCCTTCCCGGCCCTACGCTGGTGCTGCTGCCGCGCGATTCTGCACGCGTGGAGCCATTTCCCGCCGCGTAGGCGCGTTAGCAGTCTGGGCAACCGCCATGCCCCGGAGCGGCGCCACGCATTCCGGCACAAGCTCCTGTAGGGCACGTAGAGCCGTGTTCACGTCATACGAATTCACGCCGGCGAGCAGCCGCCCAACACCCTGTTGCACGGTCGCCCCATCGACTTCGTCGGTCTGGACGACACTCACCTTTTCCATGCCGGTCGGTACACAACGCTCCACGTCCGACATGAGCTCCTCATCGAGCTTCTCGCCCGGCCGCAGGCCCGTGAACACGATCTCGACATCGCGATACGGCTCGAGCCCCGACAACCGAACCAGATTCTCCGCCAGATCGAGAATACGAATGGGCTCTCCCATGTCGAGCATCGTGATGCGGCCGGCCGCGTCGTCCAGCGTCGCCGCGTGCATCACCAGTTGGGCCGCTTCGGTGATCGTCATGAAATACCGCCGCGCATCACGATGGGTCACCGTGAGCGGGCCGCCCGCGGCCAGCTGGCGCCGGAAGAGCGGAACGACGCTGCCGTCGCTGCCAAGCACGTTTCCGAAGCGAACGGCGTAGAACTCGGTATCCGATGCTCTCAATGTCGGCCAGCCTAACACAATCCGCTCGGCGACCCGCTTCGTGGCTCCCATCACACTCGACGGCCGCACCGCTTTGTCGGTCGAGATCAGAACCATCTTCTGGACGCCCCACCGTGCGGCGCATTCGCTCACGATCAACGTACCCATCACGTTGTTCACCACCGCCTGCCGGATGTTGGCTTCCATGAGCGGCACGTGCTTGTACGCCGCCGCATGGAAGACGAAGTCCGGACGGTAGCATTGGAAGACGTGCTCCATCGCGCGGCGATCGGTGATGTCCGCGATCACCGGCACGACGTCGAGCGCGGGATACGTCCGCTGCAGCTCGAGGTGCACGAAGTAGAGCGGGCTCTCCGCCTGATCGACGAGCACGAGACGCTCCGGATGAGCGCGCGCGATCTGCCGCGCGAGCTCCGAGCCGACCGAGCCGGCTCCACCCGTCACCAACACCACGCCGTCGCCGAAGTTGGCCGCGATGCGTTCTTCGTCTAACCGAACCGGTTCGCGCACCAACAGATGCTCGAGTTCCACGTTCTTGAGCACGCCGGGCGTCGCGCTTCCCTCCAGCATTTCGCGCATGGACGGTAGGCGTTTGACGTCGACCTTCACCCGCAGGCAGCGCTCGACGATGCACCGGATCTGCTCGGGCGTGGCGCGCGAGATCGCGATGACGACCAGGTCGGCGCGCTGCTCGACGACCATCTCCTCGAGGCGGTCCACCGCGCCGACGATCGGAACGCCGTGCAGCGAACGCCCGCGCTTCCCGCGATCGTCGTCCAGCAGCGCCACGACCTGCACGCCGCCCCCGTTCTCGTGACTGAGCTGGCGCAGCAGTCGCTCGGCGGCTTCACCAGCGCCTACGACTAACGCGCGCTTGCGCGGCGTCGCACGCGTCGTTAGGCGGCCTTCCAGCATCGACCGCACGGCCAAGCGCGCGCCGCCAACGAACAACAACGTGATCATGCCTTCGATCAACACCACGAATCGCGGCACCGGGCCCAGTGCATCGAAGAGCAGCAGGACGCCCCAGAATGCGACGGAACCCGTCACTACCGCTTTCAACAGTGCGATGAGATCGGGCAACCCGAAGTGCTTCCAAAAGCCGCGGTGCAATCCGAACGCCGCAAACAACATCAGGCGGATGGCCACGAGTGCGCACGCGGCCTCCACGAATACCTCGAACGTGCCGCTCGGGAAGACACCCTCGTACCGGATGGTCATAGCCGCGGCCAGCGACATCACGACCAACACGGCGTGAAGGGCCAGAATCAGCGGCCGGCGAAATCGAAGCAGGGAAGCTGGTAACATGGTGCGATCGTTCCTCGTCGCGCATGCGACAGCCGGCCGACGTCGGCGGTTGTCAGTGCGACCGTTACGAGCGAAGCGTGGTGCCGACGAGCGATCCGTGCTGCTCGTCGTGCGATCGCATCACGATCCGGCGAAGTGTCGACAGCACGATGAAGAGATCCGTCATCGGTGTTGCCCGTGCCGCGTATTCCAGATTGAGGCGGATCTTCTCGGGCATGACCTGGCTGACGTAGAGCCCTTCGGGATCGGTGGCATTGGCTAACACGACGCTTTCGTCGTAGTAGCGCAGCGATGCGGGATCGGTGATCCCAGGCAGTTCGTCGAGCACCGCGCGCTGCTCCGGCGAATACAGCGCGACATAGCGCGGCACCTCCGGCCGCGGCCCAACGAAACTCATCTCGCCCCGCAGGACATTGACCAATTGGGGCAGCTCGTCGAGCTTGCCGCCGCGCAGCCACCGCCCAACGCGAGTGATTCGCGGATCATGTCCAACGGTGAGCTGTCCGCCCGTACGCTCCGCGTCCACGCGCATCGTCCGGAACTTCCACACGCGAAAGAGCTCTCCGCCGCGACCGACGCGTTGCTGGCGGAAAAACACCGGGCCGCCATCCTCGATTGCGATCGCCAAGGCGATCACGAGGAATAGCGGCCCGAGCAGTACCAGGCCAAGTGCTGCCGCACCAACATCCAACGTCCGCTTCATGTACCTCACCGCGAATACGTCTGAACGACGTCGAGCACGGCGTCGATCACATCATCCACATCCAGATTGGACATGCGCGCGTTCAGTGGAAGGCTGAGCATGCGCTCGAAGTTCGAGTTGGCCACCGGGAAGTCGTTGGCTTCGTAGCCGTACCGATCGCGATAGAACGGATGCGTGTGCACCGGAATAAAGTGCACCGACGTCCCGATGTTTCGGTTCGCCATCTCTTCGATTACGATATCGCGCCCGATGCGCAGCGCGTCGGTGTGCAGGCGGAGCACGTACAAGTGCCACGCATGACGCACGTCGTCGCGCTCGACCGGAGTCTCCAGCGCATCCTCGCCCGCGAAGGCCGCGTTGTAGCGCGCCACGATCTCGCGGCGGCGCTGATCGAAGCAATGCAGCTTCTCGAGCTGCACGAGGCCGATCGCGGCTTGGATGTCCGTCATGTTGTACTTGAAGCCGGGCTCGATAATCTCGTAGCGCCAGCTGCCGCCCTTCGCATAGCGCGACAACGCATCGCGCGTCATGCCGTGCAGGCTGAACGGACGCGCTCGCTCGAGGAACTCCTCACTCCCGGTGAGCATCCCGCCCTCGGCCGTCGTGAGATTCTTGGTCGCGTAGAAGCTGAACGACGTCGGATTGCGTCCCGCGCCGATCATGCGGCCCTTGTACGACGCCGGCAGCGAGTGCGCCGCGTCCTCGATCACGAACAGATCGTTCTCGCGGGCCACGGCTTCGATCGCATCCAGATCCGCCGGATGACCCGAGTAG
>Ga0134126_10011963_pt1 | contig 10953 bp, 10 predicted proteins | sample KB31752_FD_96881 | JGI IMG/M metagenome (GOLD analysis project Ga0134126, IMG submission 96881) | Terrestrial soil microbial communities with excess Nitrogen fertilizer from Kellogg Biological Station, Michigan, USA - KB3-175-2 | ecosystem: Environmental > Terrestrial > Soil > Unclassified ...
GCTTTCGCACGAACAGCATCAGCAGCTGCTTCTCAGTCTTCCCGGGGTGCTGCCGAATCCACTCGACGCGGAGCTGATTATCACCCATCAAGGTCTCGTAGAGCTCAGCCGCAGCCTCCCGGGCAATTTTGGCAACGGCCAAGTGAGCAATCGGATCGCCCGAGCGGAGCACTTGCGGCTGGGCCTGCGGCTGGGCCTGCGGCTTGTTCTGTCCCATCTCACTTCCCTCCAAGAAAAGTCTTAACCACCTCTCCTAGCCCATCATGGGAGATCAAGAAGCTCAGCATCGCAAACATGCCCATTGCGATCCAGATATACCTCAAAACCTTGTTGATGTTATTGACATTCTCCGCATGTTTCCGGTCGTTTTTTTCGTCCAGCTTGTCGATCTTCGTGTCCAGGGCACTGATACGATCACTGACCTGAGAGAACTGTCCTGCCGTCCGCTCACGATCTTCACGGCAATCTCGCTGGTGTTGGTCAAGCAGTGCGCGAGTGGAGAACATCAAGGAGCGCCTTCAGCAAATGGATCGTGGTCGACTGGGGTGAGGGGAGTCCCGTCGCGCGCGACGATGCGGAGGTTGGATGGGTGGAAGATTACGTAGTTGTGAGTTTGTGGAATTTGATTTACTGAGACTAAATTTGAAGTCGGATCTATACCCAGAACTTCAGAAAGATGTTCTATTGCAGCTTGTTTACTTGAAAAATTTCCTTGATTGGCTAACGGTTTTCCAAATAGTCGCTGGTAATCTGGAGATGCAGATAAATAATAGCTTGGATTCCGGCTCCCGGCGTCCAGGTACCGCAGGCCAGGAATTCCGGCGGAGTGAAGGGCAGCGGAGGCGGCCTGTGGATCTCCTATCCCACGATCGATATAGCCCCAGCCAGCTGGAGTCCCAGCTGGATCTGGTGGAAGTGGTTTCTGTAGGAAATATGATAAGCGCCTGTAAATCTCATGCCCTGTTTCTTCTGGTATGTGCCAAAGCAGTTTTCCTGCATGAGCACCGGATCCCAGCGCCTCCTGCACCTCCGGACTCTGCTCGCTCAGCGGTTTGTCCCAGTCGAGCAGCTGGGATTCCTCCGGGAGGATATGGACTTCTAGCAGATGGCCAGAAGAGTCATCTGCACTCAATGTCTTCTGATACCCCTCCGCAACCTTTGGATTCCCAGCAATATAGTGCCCCCAGCCATACGCCTGCGCGCCCTCTCCACTCCCAATCGCCTCGTCCCTAAACGACCCGAAAGGCGCTCCAGGCTCCGGCTCAAACATATGTGGTGTGCCGTGGTAGCCACCTAGGTCCCCGGTGCTCAGCCTTACCCCAGCGCTGAGCGCGTCACGCGGAGCACCCCCAACAACATACGGGATCACGATATTCCCCAGCCCGGCCAAGCGATCCGCTAGAGTTCCCTGGGCAGCTGCCGGCGCCGCTTGCAGCGGCTCAATCGCGGTCTGCAGCAAATGTCCAAACAATCCCTCTGGCCTGGGCTGGTAAAGCTCTCCACCCGGGGCTAGTGCAGCGGAGAGCAAATGTTCAGCCGGGGTTACCGGGGACAGATCCAGCCCCAGCGGACCCTCTGCCTGCGGGGCTCCGCTCTGCTCAGCCACCAGCCTGCCCTCCCCCAATGCTCCCCAACCGATATGTCGGAGCTCCCACTGGGTTTTCCCCCAGCTTATAAATCTTCCAGGGGTCATAGCTAACCGGAGTGAATTTCACCCCGCGCAGCAGCCCACCTAGCAGCGCCAAGCCCAGGTTTGGCAATCCCGGCTGGACCTGAGTCGGCTCCGGCAACGGTGGTGGCGGAGCACTTGCTGGGACCTGCAGCGACGGTGCCCCTGCATAAGCCAGCTGAGTCCCGGCTGGACCTGGAACTGGCGCCTGCCCTCTACCAGGGGCACTCGCCCTCCAAGGCGCGGACCCAGCTTCCCGATACAGTTCATTCGCAACAGCCGCGTAGGCTCCAGGCGCGCGCCAGTCAGTGATTCCCAGCTTTCGCGCAATCGGTGCCCAGGTCGAGCGTGTAATTTGCGCCGGGCCGAAAGCCGTTGATCTCCCCGCTGGCCCCATATCCCCAGCCCAGATCGGTGCTCCAGTCTCGTCCACCGGAGCGTCGCGGAGATCGGTAAACTGTCCCGTCCGGCGGAACGTTTCTGGCGAGGTATATCCCACATACGGCATACCTCGGGATTCCCGCTGCACTGGAATCCTCGGGTCTAGGCCCTGGAGTGTCGGTGGCACCGACGGAACACCAAGATCAGCGCTCTCCGTTGTCACTGGGGTATCAAGCCCCTGCATCGGGGCCTCTCCCTCCAGCGTCAGCCCGCTCACTAGCGCCACCTCAAGTCTCCCGCTGCGGAGTACCCCGCTGTTGGGCGAGCGGACCAACTCGGAGATATTTCCCGGTCCTGGTCGGATCAGCCAGATACCAGTTGTTGTCAGGAGCCCGACGAGCACCAGGGATCGGAGGGGCTTCAGCCTCGGCCTGGGGGAGATCACCAGTCACGCTTCCCTCGTCGTTTCCAAGATTTTCCTTCAATATTGGCACCAAGCTGGTCTTGAGGGCCTCTTGAACCAGCTGTCCCACAAGCTGCTCCAGCCCTGGCTGATCCATGGGCAACACATCTGCCAGGGCTTTCATCCGATCTGTCTCGGCCTTGTAAACATCAATCTCCCTCATCTGATCCTTTCCGATCAGCTTGATTTTGTCTTTCCCAGCAGTCTCGTAGAGCTTGGTCAGCTGGCCTCCCAGCGCCGCTACCTGGGCTTGCAGTTGCTGCTCAGCCGGGGTGGGGCCTTGACCAAGAGCTTCCGGCGGAACCATTCGACGCAGGCGTTGTGCCGCTTCCATCGCGTCGTCGAACTCTAGGTTCTTGAACAGCAAGTCCCCGATAATCCCGACCAGTCCAGGGGCCTGGGTCAAGATCAGCGTCAGCGCGTCGAGAGTCTCTTGGCGGCGACTGGTATAGGCAGGCCCCACATCTGCAGCAATATCATACCTCCCCAGCGCTGGGTTGAAAATCCTCCGTGCCACTTCTCCTTGATGCCCAATCTCCTGCAAGTACGCTAGCCGCGCGCCAGGATCGATCTCGATTTCCAGATCTGTTCCGTCTTCCGCCTGGATTTTCACCACCCTCTGCGTGTCGTAGACCTTAGGAATCACTCCGATGATCTGCTTGCAAAGGAACTTCAGCCCGGACTCGTAGTTGTCTTGGAAATGGAAAACCTGGGTGTCGCTCTGCTCTTGCCGAGCAGTAATGGCCTTTCCAGTTCGCTCGTTTCCCAGCTGTCCCAGCGCGTTCTGATATTGCCCCGAGGTAAGCATCATTTGCTGCTGGGCTGTTACCATTGCGGTCTCAAAGCCCTGACTTGCTACTGGCGGAGGAATACGCTCGGGCTTATCGATCTTTGTGTCCGGGTTATCCTCATCCACATCGTTCCAGACCAAAACACTCGCGTTCTGCGTGTTGGCCGAGTTCCACTGGACTTCATGACCCTCGATGGCCCTCGCGCTGGCGACCCACGGAGTCTTAGTCTGCGTTGCTACCACCTCCACACTAGCACTCGCGGCGTAGTTATACATCCGCTGTGCATCCTTCATCGCCCGAGTGTGACCCTTGCGATCTAACCGACCATCGATGACGGTCTCCTCGCCCAGGAACGGAATCAGCGGAATCCACTCTCCTGGCCAGACAGTCTCGTCAATCACTCGGCTCCCGGCAATCAGCTTCCACTCCACCACCTCATCCATAACCGTTCGGGTCTTGGTTAGCGGGTCGTCGAGAATCATCCGGCCGATTTGCCCAGAGAGCATGGACTCTCGGATGCTCCTCCGCTTTCCCTCATGGACAAAGCTGATCAGCCGATCCCGTCGGGTCACCCGGCGGAAATACTCCGCTACTCGAACCTGATCCTTGGAAATCAAATCCCCATCAGTCGTTCCAACCCCCAGCGGCTGGAGTCCCACACAGTCCTCAGCCTCCGGAAATGCCTCCAGGAACTCATCCACCGGGAGTGTGTCGAAGACAATCGCGCGCTTCGCGTCGGACTTAGTGAACTTCTGCCTGCAATTAGGGTCGATAAAGACCGTGAGTGGGTCCAAAATCGGCCGGATGTAAATCTCCTGCTCGAATGTCCCCGGAACCCAGTCGGTAACCAACCGCACCCAGCCAATGCCCCCACCGATCTGGAAGCTCCGGCCAACAGTATAGGCGTCCTGCGCATCAGACTGATACTCGATATGCCGAATCAGAGCCTTCATCATAGAGGCAGACTCTTGCGTTGCCTGGCCTCCCATCGCGATAACCTTTGGCGAGGATTTGTTCTTCCGTAGCTGATTGGAGATTAACAGATTATGCTGCCGGATCATATTCATGGTCAGACAAGGCTTGTTGTCCGCACTCCGCGCGTTGCGCAGCTGATCCGGCCACTGGTAGTAGTTTGTCGAGTCCCCGTTCTCAAACCGAATATCTTCAATAAACCTCGTGCGCCAGTCGGCCTCGTACTCTGCCACATGATTGAAAAAAGTCGTGGCCTCATCCACCACCGGATCCCCGGTGAGTTGTTCGACTCCTGGGCGCGGATCACCAGCCACAGCTCATGTGCTCCTTTACAGGCCCATCCAGCCGAGGGCCGAGGCCACGCCCCCGCGCAGCCGACCAGAGGACTCCAACGCCGCGCTGCGGGAGGCTTCCCGCGCGCGGTCCAGCCGAGCTTGGACTCCGCTTCCAGCGCGCTGGCCCTCAGCCCGCATCGATACCGCCAGATATCGGAAGGCATCCGCATAGTCGCTTGCCCAATCGTGTAGCGGCTCGTTGCTCAGCTGTCCATTCACTACGTTATATCGGTAGTGCTTCAGCCCCCGAAGGCCATCCTCGCAGGCTTCCTCGTCAAACCAGCAGTTTGGTAGAATCGTCCTAGCTGCGTTGATCCCGTCCACCACACTCCGCTTCGGTACGATTCGAGTGCTGCAATTCGGAAACGCCTGTCGGACCATTTCCTCAATCGTTCGCTTGCTTCCCAGTCGCTTGGCCTTCGCGTCATGGGGGAGGTAATGGGTTCCATATTGATACTCCCGGTTTTGCAACTCTCGGGTAAAGTGCCCGATATGCTGACCGCTCGCCGCATAGCAAAACAGCACCCGATATTGCATCGCCACACGCTGCGCCCCCCACACCACCGTCTGGTCCGCGCGACCAAGATCCCAGAACGTATCCACCGGCCAAGCACGCTCCCAGGGAACGCTACACACCCGGCCTTCTTCCTGAGCTCGCAACATCTCCCGCGCAAACACAGCGCCGTGAATCATCTGGAGGCAATGTCCTTCCCAGACGTTCAGGTAATCCGCATAGTCTTGCTCATGCCCCGGGCGCTCGCCTCTCCGCTTGGCTTCCATGCGTTCGAGCTCCAGAACCTCCGGGAACCACGGATTATCTGCGTGAGTCATCTTGACAGAGATCACCAGATCAGTCTCGTAGGCCCCAGGCCCAGCCGGTTCCCCATCGGCTTGAACCTCCTTCACAAATCTCTCATAGGTGTAATCATCTTCCAGCTCCGGGTTGAAGCTCATCCAGATCTCGCTCCCAGGCTTCCTGATTGTCGGAATCAGGATGTTCCAACTCGCCCGAGTGACCTTAATTGCCTCCTCCACCCAGCATACATCAATGCCCTCGTAGGATCGAATCCGGTTAGTGTTGTTTTTGATCCCCTCAAAGCTAAACGTCGTTCCTCCAGGACCATAAATATGTGCCTTCTCAATCCGATACGCGTGCTCCAGTCCCAGCCCTTCCGGCGGCGGATTTCGGATCTGATCGCTGAGTACCTTATGAACCGATTCCTCGATGGAGTTCTGAAATTCTCTCGCGCAAAGCACCCGCAGCGGCTGCTGTGTCCCCTTCAACAACAGCGCCCGAGCGAAGCTCCAACTCCGACTCGCGCCACGTCCACCCCAGAAGACTTTAAATCGCTTCGGGCGGAAGAGCGGTTGCATCTTTTCGGGGAATTGGATGGACAACTGGGAGGTTCCTAGATTTGACTGGGGGAGGGGGGAGGGTTTGCCTGGATGGTAGGGGATTTTGACCATCAAACGTGGCCACTTTCCCCCGACCCTACTTCCCTTTCTTCCCTCCGCTCCCCAGCTTCAGCTGGGTCTTCTTCTCCCCCTTATGCATGTTCCCCTCATGCTGATGCACCCCTCGCGTTACCATCTTCGCGTCCTGCGAACGATCGTTCGGCTTTGACTTAGCCATCACCTGACTCCTTCCCTGCAAATGAGGGAGCGGAACGATCAGCTCCGCTCCCCCAACCTTGTCCTACAGTTCCGCCGTAGCTTTCACCGCGCCGGAGCCGTTGTTATCATACACCTGATCCACCGTCCCAGCCGCCGGAACGGTCGTCGCGGTGCAAAGCGCGTAGGCATTCGTAGTGCTCGGCGTCGCACCCGTTACCGTCGCATCATTGGCAAGTGCGCTGCAAGCATTCAGCGTCCCGCCACCAACGGTCGTTTCCACCGCGAACCCAGCAGTATACGTCACCGTCGGAGCAATTCGCATCACAGTCGGGAACTGGATATTCCAGCTGCAAGTCGTGACACTTCGGCTCCGACAGACCCCGCGATCCAGCACCGTTGCGCCCTCAGAGATCTGGTAATAGTACCGATACTGAAGCAGGCTCTCCAGCGCCTGGCTTCTCCGCTGGAAAGCTGAGCACTGCAGCTGGGTATTAGCTGTGTTGTCACAGGAGAATCCATTTCCGCTCGCGCTCAACGCCACGCTAGTCAGGTTCGCGTTTGGCACCAGCTGAATTCCCGAGAAATACAGGGCATCAGTGGTCCCTGCTGTCCCAACCGGGGTGTAGCAGAGCGCCACGCCGACTTCCGTCGCATTTGCTGGAATCTTTGCCACCGCAGCGTACTTGCCCAGCGTGCTCACGGCCTGCAGCCCGATGGTCTCGCCGATGTTAGTCTGGCCAGTCCAGCCAGCCGCGCCGCCACCACCGCCATTGAGGCCGAAGGCCATGTTGGTCATGCCTTCGTCAGTTCCAATCCCGTAGATGATATACGCTTTCATCTGCTGACTGGCGGCCGAGAAATTCGCCCCAGTGAATGCGTGGAAATCCAGCTCGACAGTTTGCCCAGCAAGCTGCAACGCGTTTGCGCTTTCGACTTCCTGAGCCATGCAAACCTGCACAACCCCGGTCTGAGCCGCCGTCCGCTGCATCCGAAACGACTGCTGGTATCCAACTGGAAGCGCCGCTGCGGTGTTGCTCCGGCTCACCGTGACAGCAGTGTTGGTGCCGCTCCAGTATGCCCAGCGATCCGGCCCACCATAAGCCACCGTCGTGGTCTGGCTTGCACCAGTCGTTGCGCGCTGCCAGAGGTTCGTCCCAGCATCACCACCGATCAGTACGTTTCCGATTAGCTGGCTGGAACTGAACTGGGCCAGCTGTCGGGTCAAAATCGCTTCACTCTGCGGGCTCTGCCCACCGGAGAGCTGGGTATCCGCCGGAATGGTTTCATTCCCAGTAAGCGGATAAGTGTTGGAGTTGTTGCAGTATGTCACCGCTGGGGTCCCGGTGGAAGTTCCGGTGCTCCCAGCCGTACAAACTCCATTGGTGAAGGTCCCAGCCGCCTGGGCCATCTGCCCGCTTAGCGCCATGACAGCAGCCAAAGCTGCGCCCGGCAGTACTCCGCGCCAGAAGGCGCTCTTTCGCCGCTTCATTTGCGCATTCTCCACTGGGCTTTGAAATGCAGAGAAACCAGGCGCCCAGCGCTCCCAGCTTCCCTGTTCACTCATGCGCCGGTCTGCCCGGCGCAGAATTCAATTATCCAAACCGTACCATCACTACCGTTGCCTCCCGCTGCCGTCCCACCAGCGTTCACACTCACCCCGCCACCGCCACCACCGCCAGGACTAACGCTACTTCTCCCCGCTGCACCTACTCCAGAGCTTGCCAGCGCACCAGCTCCTCCAGCCCCCCACCAGCTACTTCCGCCCAAACCTCCAGCCCCACCAACCGTCGCCGCGATGGCTGAGATTCCTTGCCCCCCATCAGCCCCTGGGAATGCACTCCCCGGACTGGTTGCCGTCCCAGCCGCCGGTCCAGCCACCCCAGTCCCCGCCCCAGCACTTGCTACTCCACCAGGTCCGCCATTTGCCGTTACAAGCGTGCCCAGCGAGCTCCCCCCACCTGCCCCTCCGGCATTATCTCCGGCCGCGCCTCCAGCTCCCTTCGTCCCAACCGTCACCACTTGACTGTTTCCGATCTGCGCTGCGGTGAGTAAGGAGATTGAAGTCCCACCACCAGCCCCACCTCCACCACTCCTGGTATCTCCAGCTGCCGAGCCCGGCGTCCCGGCACCCCCACCACCAGCTCCTGTTACAATCACCAGAGCCTTCAACATTCCCACCGTCGGAATATAAGTTCCCGAGGCAGTAAACACCTGCAACGCAACCACCCCAACCGTGGTGGCCAGCAACGCCAGCGCACTAAGCGCAACACCAGAGTCTAGCAGCTCGCTCCCCAGCGTGTCTCCCCAGGTCACCAGATCCCCAGCCGTCGAGCTCCCAGGCCCGGAGATCGTATTTGCCGTCGCGACGATCTGATCCCAGACCAGCGTCCCAGATGAGTCCTCCAGCACCTGCCGGTACTGCCCAGTCCCCCAGACCCTCGCACGCCCAGCAGCATTCAGCACTACCGGGTTAGTATTCGGTACCAGCCCATTCACGTCCTGATACGTAGCTTTCGGAGTTGTTGTCCCCGGGACATAGAACCAAACAGTCCCTCCCGCATACGGCGCACCGTTGGCGTCGCAGAACTGAACTTCCCCACCGAAAAGCTGGAGCTGGGTCATTTATCTGGCCTAAATTCTATCATCAGGAACAATATCATCATTTCTTCTCTGTAGTTGTAATTTCTATCAGCGGTGCTAGCATAGCCACTACCGAAGGCGGCAAGTGATTTTCATCTGGTCGCAAGGCTTTCTCAGATATTTTCTCGAATTCGATTCGGCAAGGTTTCAGCATCATATCATTTGCGGCCTTAAATACTGCTTCATACTCCAGATCGCCCTGCTTCACCTCTGCTTTTCCAGGAGCAAGCTTCGCCATAATATTATGCTTAGTTTCTTGAATTTCCCGATCAAATGATGCAAGCAACGTCTCATCATGTGCGAGCTTCTGCACGACACCAGGAGCAAATTTATACGGCACAATCACTGGATGTGCGGGATGCACACCATCACTCGGAACCATGATCGGCTCGCCTTTGTCGTTGAGCGCCGGATGTCCGTCGAGAGCAACCAAAGCTGATACCATGTTCAGACATTCTTGCACTGTTGTATGCATAATCGCCGGCGTGGAAGCATCCTGCGCGTCAGCCGCGATAGGCAAAACGCCAATGAGTGTTCCAAAGACTATCGCTGTAAACCGCATCACTTTGTCATCCCATTTAGCCATGTGCGCTCAGCTTCCTGTTTAGCTGCCTGATCAACCGCGGCCTCCGCCGATGCCTTGGCGGCAGCGTCCGACTTCCGCTGCGCCCGGTCACGCCACTCGGCTACGACGCTCGGGCAGTTCTCATACCCATCCCGAAACTGTACCTCGAAATCGCTAGAACAAGCGTTTTTCCCAATAGGGATTCCTGGAATACGTAGAGCACAGGTGAAAGGCTCGTGCGCGGGCGGAGCGAAGCAGATGACCCACATCGCACGGACTTGCGCGTCCGTGAGCTTCGACAGGTTTCCAGCAAGAGCGGAAGCGGAAAAAATTGCCATGCTCGCAGCAAGCAGCGCGCCATACATCGTGCGTGTTTTCATTTAACCACCTACCCATGCAGAACCATTGTAGAACGCAAAACATTTTACGCTACCCCCGCCCGTAAACGTACCGCCGAATGCAGGACAGGACGTAAGCTGATCCGTGACATAAGAAACCGCACCTTCAATTCCTGCCGGAAGCCCTGCTACCGTGTAACCCTTCAATTTTGCTTGATTACCAAAAGACACTTGGCTGCCACTCACAAATAACGTATCGTCAACTCCATTTATGCGAAAGTCAAAAGATCCATTCGCACCTGTGATGAGATACATCTGCTGGTCCACACCACCACCAGCCTGGATTTGTGCGCTGTTACCGAAGCTAAGCGAATTATATGTAGAGGCATTGCTAATTGTTAAATTATTTGTCGCGCCCGTGCTGAACGCTGTTGTTGCTCCGCTACCAATCGTGATACTCGAAATTCCACCGTCTGCCGCGAATTCAGCAACATTGCTCCCATTGAGCGTCACCATGTTGCGCTGGTTGTTGGAGCTATCGTTGATGCGGATTTGCGAGTTGTTCGGCAGCGCGATCCAATTCGATCCCGTTGCAGCCGATCGGGCATCGATCACATAGGTCGATGCCTGCGCGCTGAAGATCATCGCGGCACTGACAATCGGGTTGTTCGGATTCGCGACATTGATCGGAGCAGCGATTCCATAAAGGAAGTGTGTGCCGCTATTTGTCGTATCGTTTGGATTGATGATGTAGGCCGCGCCTTGTACATGTGGGCCATCAGGCGATGCGATAAAAGAGCCGTTAAATTGTGTCAAGAAATTCCCAGCCGTCGTGTCCTGATAATTGTTCTGGATAACGCCCTCATATCCAAAAGCTGCCTGGAACGCGGCAGTTCCGGTGATGCTGACAGCGACCCACCCATCGCATGCGAGGTTAGTCGATAGTGTTGCCATAAAACAATCCGAGCGGCCGCCTTCTCCGAAGGAGCTGTTACCGGTCAAATATGCCTCAAAAAACGCCGCCGTGCCTCGAACGTTTGCTCCGCTCGCACTCTGCGTAATCGAGGCATAAAGAGCCTGGTTCACCCCGCTCGTCGTCGTGTCACTTGTGAACTTCTGAAACACACCTACGGCAGCTTGGCCGGTCACTGGTGTTCCGCTTGATCCCAGCACATCGACGATGCC
>Ga0134126_10011964_pt1 | contig 10953 bp, 7 predicted proteins | sample KB31752_FD_96881 | JGI IMG/M metagenome (GOLD analysis project Ga0134126, IMG submission 96881) | Terrestrial soil microbial communities with excess Nitrogen fertilizer from Kellogg Biological Station, Michigan, USA - KB3-175-2 | ecosystem: Environmental > Terrestrial > Soil > Unclassified ...
GTCGGCGGCGATGCGGGCGCGGGTCTCGGCCATCGTGGCGGCGTAGGAGCCTTGCGCGCCCGGCCAGGGCACGCCGGTCAGCGTGTGATAGAGCCGTTCGCCCATCCACGGCGCGCCCTGATGTGTGAACAGATAAGGCTCGTAGAAATGGAAGGTGTAGAGCAGCGGCGCGAACCGTGAGACCGAGGCGGGGTCGAAATCGCTCAGGCCCTGGATCAGGCTGCCGCAGCCGCCGGAGGCGATCAGAGTCAGCCCCGGCGCGGCGCGGCGCGCCGCGCCCAGCAGCGCCGTGCGCACCTGCGCCGTCTCCTTCGCGCCGCAAGCGCCGATCGGCTCGTTGATCGGCTCCAGCGCCACGCGCCCAGTGGGAAGCCGTCCGGCAAGCTCGCGCACGAAGCCGAGATAGGCGGCGAATTCCGGCGCCTCCGTCGAGGCGGTCATGCGCGCCGGCGTCCAGTAATGCGTGCCGCCGTTGGCCTGCACATTGACGACGACGCTGAGATCGTGGCTCAGGCACAGGCGCACGGCGGCGATGAGCTGGTCGACGAGCTTGCGCCGCACGGGCGCCGGCGCCGCCAGGAACGGCCCGGGGTCGACCGGCAGGCGCAGAAAATCGAAACCGGCGGCGCGCAAAGTGGCGAGATCGCGGGCGGTCGGGACCGGGCGCGACGGCTGGAACGGCGGCCAGGGGTAATCGCGGCGCGGGGCCGGATATTCCTGTGTCAGTTGGAACCACGGAAAGGCGTTGACGCCGCGCCGCAGCTTCAACGTCGCGGCACGCGCCGGCGCCAGCGAGGCGCCGAGCGCCGCCGCCGCGCCAGCGAGCGCCGCGCGCCGCGTCAGATCCATCGCGGCGACGCCGGTTGCAGCGCCTCCTCCGGCCGGGCGCCGCGCGGGGCGGCGAGCACCAGACACTCGCGCTCGTAGGCGACGAGCACGTCGCGCCACTGGAACGCCGCCACCGCCCGCGCGCGGGCGGCTTCGCCGAGCCGCGCCACCAACTCGTCGTCGGCGAGCGCCAGGCCGATCGCCGCCGCGCAGCTTGCGACGTCGCTAAACCAGATGCCGGCGGCGCCCGCCGTCCAGCGGTTATAGGCATTGTCGTGCGCGATGACGGCGTTGCCGGCCCACAACGCCTCGACCAGCGACGGATTGGTGCCGCCGACCGTGTGGCCGTGCAGATAGGCGCGGGCGTGGAAGCGCAATGCCCGCACGATCGCGGGATCGTAGATTGCGCCGGGGAACACGACCTCGTCGCTGGCGGCGGCGCGGACCTCGGCGTGATAGGCGTTGCCCTCCTCGAACTTGCCGAGCACGACGAGCTTGACGCCGCGCCTGGCGGCCGAGAACGCCTTGACGACGGTCAAGATGTTGTTGTCGGGCTCGATGCGGGCGATTGAGACCAGATAGCCCTGTGGCTCCAGCCCTAGCGCGACCAGCGGCTCGGCGGGCGCCGCCGCGACGGGATCGCCGCCATAGGGGATGACCACCGTCGCCTTGCGCCGCCGGCGGCTGGCCAGATGCGCGGCGATGGCGGGATGATCGGCGACAAGGCGCTGCGAGGTCCAGGCGGCGATCCACTCATTGACATAGAACCAGGCGCGCACCGGCAATGGCCATTTCGGCCGCTTCCACTCGATGCCGTCCATATTGGTGAACACTTTGCGGCCGGCGAGCCGCAACACCGGCAGAAACGCCGCGCCGTTATAGCCGAGCACCAGGCAGACGCCCGGCCGGCTCAGCGCGTCGCGCACGCATTTCCAATCGAAATCGAGCGCCCCGAGGCCGCCCTTGCGCGCCGTCTGGACGAAGATGCGGGTGATGCCGCGCCAGACGTCGGTGCGCACGCCGTCGCTGATCGCCTCGACATCCTCCTGGCAATAGACGCTGACGCGCCAGCCGCGCGCCGCCAGGAACAGGGCGTAGCGCTCGGCGAAAGTCTCGAAGCCGCCGTGGTTGGCCGGCACGCCGCGCGTTCCCAGGATGAGAAGGGTTTTCGGCGGCTGTTTCATTCTGGCGCATCCCGTGTCTCTATCCGAAGCGCTTAAGACGGCGTTCGGCTTCCTGGGCTTACGGGGAGCAAGCGCCAGACCTGGCACATGGATTGCGCGGGAGACGGGGCGTCGGCGCGGGGTTCCGTATTGGCAATGAAGATCGCCTGCATCCATCAAGGCTACGAGCTGTACGGCTCGGACCGCTGCTTCGCCGAAAGCGTCGCGGCGCTGCGCGAGGCCTATCCAGCCGCCGAGATCGAGGTCGTGCTGCCGCGCCCGGGGCCGATCGTGGCGGCGCTCGCCCCGCATGCGAGCCACATCAGCTTCGAGCCGCTGTTCGTGCTGCGCCGCAAGACGCTGGCGCGGCTGGCGCTGACCGGATGGTTCGTCCTGCCGGTGGCGCTGGCGCGCGCCGCGCGGCGGCTGGCGCGCGCCGATCTCGTCTATATCAACACCTCGGTGGTGCTCGATTATCAACTCGCGGCGCGCGCCTTTCCCGGCAAGGCGCTGCTGCATATCCACGAGATCCCGACCGGCTTCGCCCGCAAGCTGCTGCGCGGCGCGGGTCTGTGGAGCGGCGCGCGGCTGATCTTCAACTCGCGCGCCACCCGCGACAGCTTCGCCCCGCCGCCCGAACGCGCCGGCGAGGTCATCTATAACGGCCTCGACGGGCCGCTGGAGGCCGAACCCGTTACCTACGACGGCGCACGCCCGCTGCGCGTCGCGCTGATCGGCCGCATCAATCGCATCAAGGGCCAGGACGTTCTGCTGGCCGCCCTCCAGCGCCTGCCGCAGGCGATGCGGGCGCGCATCGAAGTGCGCATGGTCGGCGGCGCGTTCGAGAACCCGGCGCTGGAGACCAAGCTCATTGACGAGGTCGCGGCGGCGGGGCTTTCGGCGCGGGTCTCGGTGGAGCCCTTCGTCGCCGACACCGCGCCGATTTACGCATGGGCCGATGTCGTCGTCGCGCCCTCGAAGCTTCCGGAATCGCTGGGGCGCACCGCCATCGAGGCGATGAGTTTCGGCCGGCCGGCGCTGGTCTCGGCGATCGGCGGCCTCACCGAGGTCGTCCTCGACGGCGAGACCGGCTGGCATGTCCCGCCCGGCGACGCCGACGCGCTCGCCCGCCGGCTCGAAGCGATCGTCGCCCGCCCCGGCGACTGGGGCGGCTTTGCCGCCAAGGCGTGGGCGCGCTACGAGCTTATGTTCAGCCGCAAGGCCGCCGCCGAGGCGCTCGCCGCCGCCGCCGCGCGCACGCTGGCGCGCGGCCCCCAGCCCGCCCGTCCGGCGCTGGCGGCCAAGACCCGATGAGACAGCCCGCGCTGCCGGCCGAATGGAGTCGCCTGGCGCTCGTGCTGGGCGGCGAGGGCATGCAGAGCGGCCTGCATTTCGGCCTCAATCTGGCGTTGATGGCGCTGCTGCCGGCGCAGGAATACGGCGCCTTCGCCTTCACGCTCGTGCTCGGCGGCGTCGGCCTCGTCTACATGCGTTCGCTCGCCGCCATGCCGGCCAGCACCTACATCGGCCGGGCGCGCAGCGAGGCCGCCGCCAATTTCTACGAAGGCGCCTTCGGCGCCGCGGCGCTGGCGGTGAGCCTGGCGATGGCGGCGGCCGCCGGCGCCATCCTGTCGAATTGGTCGGCGAGCGCGGCGGTCAGCGGCGCGGCGACGGTCGGGCTGTGGAGCTTGCGCTCGCATCTGCGCACCGTCGGCTTCGCGCGCCGGCGCGCCGGCGCGGTGACCATCGGCGACGCCGTGTTCGCGGCGACCGGCATCGCCGTCAGCGCGGCGGCGTTGTGGCTCGACGCCGACCGCCTGCAAGGCGCGCTGGCGGCGCTCGCCGTCGCCAATGTCGCGGGAATCGTGGCGATTGCGCTGGCCTGCGGCCGGCGCCCGCGCGCCGACTTCGGCCTTCGCGCGCGCCGGTTCTATTTGCGCCTGGCCTGGCGGCTGTCCTGGTCGCTCTATAGCGTCACCGCCACCGTGCTGCTCGGACAGGGCGTGGCGTTCCTGGTCGTCGGCCTCGCCGGCCCGGCGGCGTTCGCGCCGATCGCGGCGATGCTCGCCTTCTTCGCGCCGCTGCGCATCTTCTCGATGTCGCTCTCCAACATGCTGCAACCGGAAATCTCGCGGCTGGCGGCGGCCGGCGACGAGACGGGCTGGCGCAGGCTGCGCTGGATCTGGACGGTGCGGGCGGTGGCGCTGGCGCTGCTTTACGGCTGTTTCTGCTTTCTCGCCATTCCGCACTTGCACCTGCGCTCGCTTGAGCATCAGCCGGTCATGCTCCTCGCGGTGTCGGCGTGGTCGCTCTATGCGGTGGTGCTCGTCTATCTGACGCCGCGGCTGCTCTTGGAGACGCGCCTGCGCTTCCGCGACATCGCCGGGGTGACGACGCTCGGCGCCGCCGTCGGGCTCGCGGCGACCGTTCTCATTCTGCAAATCGCCGCGCCCGCCTTTGCGATCCTCGGCGCCGTGCTCGGCGAGAGCGTGGCGGCGGCGGCGACCTGGCGACTGGCGGCGCGGCCGCTGGCGACCCGGCGACGGCCGGCGCCGCTGGGTTTCTGGCGCTCCGGCATGGCGCCCTGCGCCGATCCGACTTGCGGTCCGACTCGAACAACGAGCCCTCTCTCATGAGCCCTGGCGCGCTGCTGAAATTCCCCTCCCGCGGACGCCCGGACAGCGGCGGCGAGCCGGCCAAGCCGCGCCCCACGGTGGCGCGCGTGCGGCCGCTGAGCGAGGGCGATCTGGCGGCGGTGGCGGAATTGTTCCTGCAACGCTTCCGCGCCGAGAAGCGCCCGGCGGGCGCCCAGGCGGAGATCGCGGCCTGCATGAAGGCGCTCTATCTCGACCATCCCGGCCGCGTCGGCGACGCCGACGCCCTCGTCGCCATCGACAGCGCCGGCGCGCTCGCCGCGTTTTGCGGCGGCGCGCGCACGCGGTTCCTGTTCGACGGCCAGCCCGCAAGCGCCTGCGTCACCGGCACGCTGATGGCCTCGGCCGCGCCCGGACACGCGCTCGCCGCCGTGCAACTGCTGAGGGAGAGCCGCAAGCTCGACTACGACCTCATCATCACCGACAGCGCCAACCGCGCCTCGCTGGCGATGTGCCAGGCGATGGGCTATCGCGTCGTCTCGCCCGACAGCCTCGAATGGGCGACCGTGTTCGCCCCCGCGAGCGTCGCTCTGCACAAGATCCGCCAGCGCCTCGGCGCCCCCTGGCTCGGCGCGTTGAAGCCGCTGGCGCGGCTCGCCGATTTCGCCGCCGCCGCCGCGCTGCGCGCCGCCGAGGGTCCCCCCAAGCGCTCGGACTGGCGCGACGTGGAGGTTGACGCCGAGACCTACATCGAGATCGCGCCGCGCTTCCTGGCGCCGTTCCGCCTGCGCCCGGATTTCAGCCGCCAGGAGCTGTTGTGGCACATCGGCATGGCGCGGCGGCGGCGCAGCGCCGGGCCGCTGCATCTCCAGATCCTCTATGATGGGGCCGGCGCGCCGGCCGGCGCCTACGCCGTCTTCGGCGGCAAGGGCGACGTTGCCCGCATCATCAACGCCGTCGCCGCGCCGCACGCCTGGGGGCGGCTGTTCGACAACATGCGCGAGACCGCGCGCCAGCGCGGCTGCATCGGCGCGCATGGGCCGCTGCGGCCGGCGATGCTGGCGCACGCCTACGGCGTGCGCGGCGTGTTCTTCTATTACGCCGGCGGGATGCTGATGTATTCCAAGAACCCGGAGATCAAGCGGGCGATCGAGAGCGGCGAGGCGTTCCTCGGCGGCTTCGCCGGCGACCGCTGGACGCAACTCGCCTCCGACAATTTCGGCTGAGACGGGGCCGCGGCGCCGTCAGTCGGTCGCCGCGCCCATCAGCTTGCGCGCCTGGGCCGCGGTCATCGGCAGGCCGAAGGCCAACCCTTCGGCGAATTCCGAGCCGAGCTGGGCGATCTCGACCGCGTCGGACTCGTTGTCGACGCCGTCGGTGATGACATCCATGCCGAGATCGTGCGCCATCGCCACCGCCGTGCGCAGCAGCACCGAGCGGCCGGTGCCGCCGCGCGGGCGCGCCAGCGCCGGGCCGATCTTCAGCGTGTCGAACCGATAGCGCTCAAGCTCGCCGAGCGAAGTGTAGCCGGCGCCGAAATCGTCGAGCGCGATGCCCGCCCCCAACTCGCGCGCGCGCGGCAGCAGTTGCGCGGCGAATTCCGGGTTCTCCATCACCAAGGCCTCGCTGACCCCGAGCTTGAGCGAGCCGCGCGCGACATGGTGGCGCGACAGCGTGACGCGCAGATCGCCAAGCAGGTCGTGGGCGAGCATCTGGCGCGAGAACAGGCCGAGAACCGAGAAGATCGGCGGGTTGACGTCGAGCCCGCGCTGCCAGGAGGCGAGCTCGCGCGCGGCGTAATCGAGCACGAAGGCGCCGATCTCGGCCATCGCCAGCGCCGCCTCGGAATCGCGCAGGAATTCGGCTGGGCTCAGCATGCCGAGGCGCGGATGGCGCCAACGCGGCGTCGCCTCGAAGCCGGCGACGGTGCGGTCCTCCAGCCGCACGATCGGCTGGAACAGCACGAAGATCTCGTTGCGCGACAGCGCGTGGCGCAGCTCCGCGCCGAGCCCGCCGCGCGACTCGCGCGCGTTGCGCATCGCGCGCTGGAACACCACCGAGCGGTCGCCGCCGCCGGCCTTGGCGTTGGCGAGCGCGATTTCCGCCTCGCCGAACAATTCCGGCGCCTTGGCGGAACCGGCGCTGTCGAACACCGCCAGCCCGACGCTCGCCGTCACCGAGACTTCGCGGTCGCCGAAGCTTATCGGGTTGGCGAGTTGCTTGCGTAAGCCGTCGCCGAACTCCGTGGCGTCGAAGACGCCTTCGCGCGGCAGGATGGCGCCGAATTGATCGCCGCCGAGCCTGGCCAACGTATCGCCGGGCTTCAGATCGCGCGCCGCGCGCCGGGCGATGGTCAGCAGCGCCGAATCGCCGAACGACATGCCATGCGTGGCGTTGATGGCGGCCAGCCGGTCGATGTCGATCAGCGCAATGACCAGGCCGGGGCTGCCGGGGCGCCGCGCGGCGGTGACGGCGCTCTCCAGCCGGTCGAAGAACAATTCGCGATTCGGCAGCCCCGTCAGGTGGTCGTGGATGGCGTCGTGCAGGATGCGCTCGGCCGAGGCGCGGCTCTCCGTCACGTCCTCGAACGAGCCGATGACGCGCACCACGTCGCCGCTGGCGTCGAGCACCGGCCGCGCCTTCAACAGGAACCATGTGTAGTGGCCGTCGGCGCCGCGCAGCCTGAGATCGTGGCGGATGCGGCCGGAGCGTTGCAGCAACATGCCGTCGAGCGCGGCGGAATAGCGGTCGCGGTCGAGCGGGTGCAAAATCTCCAGCCAGTTCGCCGCCGGTCCTTCCAGCGTGCCGCGGCTGAGGCCGAGGTGAGCCTCGGCCTCGCCGCTGACGTAGATGTGGTCGGCGCTGACGTCCCAATCGAAAATGGCGTCGCCGGCGCCCGTCATCGCCAGCGCCCGCCGCTCGGCGTCCTCGCCGAGCGCCCGCAACGCGCCGGAACCGGCGAAGGCGGTCTGCATGATGGTGAAGCCAATCAGCATGACGATCAGCACCAGCCCGCCGATGAGGCCCGGCGAGGCGAGGTCGTTGGCGACATAGCCCATCGCCGTCGCCGCCGCCGCGATCACCCAGACGCCGAGCAGGAACCAGGTCGGAATCAACAGGATGGCGCGGTCGGAGCCGCGCGCCGCCAGCGTCAGGATCAGCATCAGGCCGATCGCCGCGACGCTGGCGATCGAGATCCGCGCCACCCCGGCCGCAACCGCCGGATTGTAAACCGAAAGTCCGACCACGATCGCCATCGCCAGCACCCAGGCGAGCCCGATGTGGAGGAAGCGCGCGTGCCAGCGCCTGAGGTTCAGATAGGTGAACATGAACGCGATCAGCGTCGCGGCGATCGAGGCCTCGATCGCCGCCCGCCAGATGCGCTCGGTGGCGTCGTCGAAGCCGAAGATTTTCTGCCAGAAGCCGAAGTCGATGCAGACATAGGCGAACACCGACCAGGCGAGCGCCGCCGCCGCCGGGAACACCAGCACGCCGCGCACCACGAAGACGATGGTCATGAACAGCGCCAGCAGCCCGGCGATGCCGATGACGATGCCGCGATAGAGCGTCAGGCTGGCGAGATTGGCCTTAAAGGCGTCGGGCTCCCACAGATAGACCTGCGGCAGCTTCGCCGTGCGCAACTCCGCGACATAGGTGATGGTCGCGCCGGGGTCGATGTTGAGCTGGAAGACGTCGGCGTCGGCGACGTCCTGGCGCTCGGGCGGATCGCCCTGGCTGGCGGTGATGGTGGCGATGCGCGACGAGCCGAGGTCCGGCCAGACGATGCCGGAGCCGACGAAGCGGTAGTGCGGCACGACGAGCAGGCGCGTCAGTTGTTCGTCGGTGTCGTTGGTCAGCGCGAACACCATCCAGTGCGGATTGGCGCCGGCCTGCAACGCGCCGACTTCGATGCGGCGCACGATGCCATCCGGCCCCGGCGCGGTGGCGATCTGCAATTTGTCGCCGGCGCCGGAATAATATTCGATCGCCGAGGCCAGATCGATGGCGTCGTCGGCGGCGGCGAGGCGCACGATCTTCTGCACCGCGAAGGCGCCGGGGCCGCAGACGAGGGCGACGACAAGGGCGGCGAGCGCAAGGGCGAGCCCGAGACGGCCGGACCTCCAAAGCAAGCTAAAACGCACGCGGCGCCTCGTGTTCGAGGAGAGCGTAGAGCACATGGTCGCGCCAGGCGCCGGCGATCTTGAGATAGGCGCGCGCGAGTCCCTCGCGGCGGAATCCGTTGCGCTCCAACAGTTTCATCGACGGCACATTCTCCGGCAGACAGGCCGCCTCGATTCTGTGCAGGCGAAGAGTGGAGAAACCGTAGCGCGTCGCCGCCGCCACGGCGCGCGTCATGTAGCCGGCGCCGGCGTGCGGCGCGCCCATCCAATAGCCGAGCGTCGCCGCCTGGGCGACGCCGCGCCGGATGCCGCCGAGCGTCAACCCGCCGAGCATCGCATCGGTGGCGGCCGAGAAGATGAGAAAGGCGAAGGATTCGTCGCGCGCCATGTCCTCGACTTGCCGGCGCAGGCGGCGACGGAAGGCGGCGCGGGTGAGATCGTCCTCCGGCCAGGTCGGCTCCCACGGGGTGAGGAAGGCGCGGCTCTCCGCCCGCAACTGCGCCCAGGCCGAAAAATCGCCGGCTGCCGCCGGGCGCAGATAGAGCCCATCGCCGCGGATCAGCGGCTCTATCTCCGGCGCTTTGGTGAGGCGGAAGAGCGACATCGCCACGTCCTACGTCGCCCTGAGCCGTCGTGCGACTTTTTCCGCCGTCATCACCCGCCCGACGCGGCCGATCGCCGCCACCGTCGGCCTGCCGGCAAGCATCTCGGCGCCAATCTGGCGCACGGAGGCGACGTCGATGCGCGCGATGCGCGCGATCGCCTCCTGGAGATCGAGCACGCGGCCATAAGCGAAAAGCTGGCGCGCGAGTTGTTGGGCGCGCGCCCCCGGTTGCTCCAGCACGCTGAGCGTCGCCACCTTCATCTGCGCCTTGGCGCGCTCGACCGCCGCGGCATCGAGCTTCAGCACGCTCTCGGCGAGCGTGTCGAGCGCCGCGGCCATCAATTCGCCGGCCCTGGCCGCCGCGCAGCCGGCATAGACGCCGAACAGTCCGGCGTCGGCGAACGACCAGTGGAAGGCGTTGACGGCGTAGGCGAGGCCGCGCTTCTCCCGCACCTCCTGAAACAACGGCGACGACATGCCGCCGCCGACGGCGGTGGCGAAGGCTTGCGCCGCGTCGTGGCCGGGCTCGCCGATGGCGCGGCCGGCAAAACCAAGCACGATATGGGTCTGCTCTAGACCCTTCTGGGTCAAGACCTCGCCGCCGGTGTAATGCGCCGGCGCCGGCGCCGGCGCCGCCTCGCTGCCGAGGCTGCGCAACGCCTGCTCCGCCTGCGCGACGATTTCGTCGTGGTCGACCGCCCCGGCGGCGGCGACCACCGTCGCGCCGGCGCGGTAATGGCGCTTCAGATAGGCTTCGATCGCGGCGCGATCGAAGCCGCCGACGGTCTCGCGCGTGCCCAGGATCGGCCGGCCGATCGCTTGGCCCGCCCAGGCGGCGGCGCTGAGGTGATCGAACACGAGATCGTCGGGCGTATCGTCGACGGAGCCGATCTCCTGGATGATGACGTCTTTCTCGCGCTCCAATTCCTCGCGCTCGAATCGGCTGTCGCAATAGATTTCGGCCAGCAGGTCGAGCGCCAGGCCGACGTCCTCCTTCAGCACATGGGCGAAATAGCCGGTCTGCTCGACGCCGGTCTCGGCGTTGAGCTCGCCGCCGACGTTCTCGATCGCCTCGGCGATCTCGCGCGCGTTGTGCGCGCCGGTGCCTTTGAACGCCATGTGTTCGAGCATATGCGACAGCCCGTGTTCCTCGTCGCGCTCGTGGCGGGAGCCGGCGGCGACGAACAGGCCGATGGCGGCGGTGCGCAACTGCGGGTTGGCGTCGGTGACGATGCGCAGGCCCGAGGGCAGCGTGGTCAGGCGGGCGCTCAATGGCGCGCCCTCGCATGCGCGGTCAAATAATCGGCAACGGCGCGGGCGTCGTTGGGCAGATGCGCGACGCGCTCTGGCCGCCCCATGAGGTCGGCCAGATGCGGCGGCAAGGCGGGCCGCACCCCGGTCGCCTTTTCCACCGCCTCGGGAAACTTGGCGGGATGGGCCGTCGCCAGCGCCACCACCGGCGTCTTCGCATCGCGCCTCAGCGCCGCGCGGGCGGCATGGACGCCGATGGCGGTGTGCGGGTCGATCAGCACGCCGCTGTCGCGCCAGGCGCGCGTCATCTCGGCCTCGCACTCGGCCTCCGAGCCGCGCGAAGCGTCGAACTCGGCGCGTATCGCCTCCAGCGCGTCCCCGGGGATGGTGAA
>Ga0134126_10011965_pt1 | contig 10953 bp, 5 predicted proteins | sample KB31752_FD_96881 | JGI IMG/M metagenome (GOLD analysis project Ga0134126, IMG submission 96881) | Terrestrial soil microbial communities with excess Nitrogen fertilizer from Kellogg Biological Station, Michigan, USA - KB3-175-2 | ecosystem: Environmental > Terrestrial > Soil > Unclassified ...
ATAAGCAAGGCGATGGCAGGTAAAAAATTCTTCATCGGGCGCATTTCTACGAAATATTACGAAGGAATATACACCAGAGTTGACTCAACCGTGAGTTATTTTTTACAATTCTGGGGCCCAAAACGGCTTATCATTGCACAATGCACTGATTCTCTGAGCTTACCATCCTCCCTGTAACCCCAGTTTCAATGCCTTTTGGTACTTCCGGAGATCGAAACTATACAAATATGGTGCCTTATGCGCCACCCCTGTACGCTTCTCGTCCAGACTGCGCAAAATGCCATAAGAAAAGATCTTCCGTTGAAAATTCCTCCGGTCCAGCTTCTTCCCGAGGATCGCCTCATATAGCTTTTGCAGCTCCGGCAACGTAAATTTCCGGGGAAGAAGATTATATCCCAGCGGCTGGTAGTTCAACTGAGCCTGCAGGGCAGCCAGCGCCGCCGTCAGGATCTGGTCGTGATCCAGGATCAATGGCCCCCGCTCCTCCAGGTTATACCAGTCACACGTATCCGAGAGGACGTCGGGCCTCGGCACCACCTGCGAGAATTCCACCAACGCATAAAAGCCTACACTGATGAAACGTTGCGCAAAAAACCTCGTCTTCTCCGGCGAAACACCCGCCCGCACGAGACTCTGCGGCCTCGCATCGGGATCGCTCCTGAGCGGATCACTGAACACGCTGAACTGCTGCAGAAAAATATTTTCCAGACCCGTACGCTCCTGCAAAGTCCGGCTGGCCGCCTCTTCCAGCGTCTCATCCCTGCGGACGAAACCACCCGGCAGGGCCCTCCTCTCCTCATGCTTCATTTTCAGCAGCAAGATCTTCAGCTGCCCGGCATGAAATCCAAAGACAACGCAATCGAGCGAAATATGGGCCATAAAATCCCGCTGGGCCCGCTCCAAAAAATCCTCTAGACTTTCTTCCATAAGCAAATAGTACACGAGCCGCATGCCGCAGCTCAGCAACTCAATATACGCTTTCTCCTTCGATCTCCCGCCGCAGCTGCCCCACAAATCCCCGCATCCAATCCGCCTGCCGCTCCGCCAACGCCCGGCCCGACACGGTATTCATCGTGGCCGGCAACCGGAATAGCTTGACCTCGAAATGATCCAGCGCAAACCGCTTGTCATCCAGCTCCCGCCTCTGCGCCATGGGATCCTCAACATCGAACATCCGCCCCCCTAATAAACCCGCCGTATAAAAGACCCTCGCCACACCTATAGCACCCAAAGCCTCCATCCGGTCCGCATCCTGCAGGATCTTCGCCTCCACCGTCTCCGGAACCACCCCCGCTGAAAAGCTATGCGCGTGGATCGCATGCGCCACAGCCGCGATCTTCTCCGCTGGAAAATCGGGAAAATCCGCCGCCAGCAACGCCGCCGTTCGCTCCGCACTCAACAACGAGCTCCGCCGCCGCTCCGGATGATCCTTAGGCAAAGCCACCAGATCATGAAAATAGGCGGCCGCCAGCAACACCAGCTCATCCGCTGGCCCACCCTCCGCCTTATTAATATACTGCGCGGCCTTCCAGACCCGCTGGAAATGCCCAAGATCATGCGAGCCATCACGCTGATCCCCATGCGCGAACAGCCAGCCCTCAAACTGGGCTTCCCAGCCCTGCAAGTCATGCAATCGGTTCATATTTCTGCTAATACGGTTTAGCCAAAAATAATGTTAATTTCATTGCAGCATTCCATTAATTTCACGTGTCCATTTCCGTGGTTTCCAGAGAAAACTGGAAAAATTTGTTAAGTAAAATTTAATTTTTACCTTAGTTCAATAATTGCTAAACTTTTGCTTTATGACCATTCAACGATTGCTTATCAGATGGGTAAGCTTCACCCTGCTTTGTGTACTTTTCACACAAACCGCATTTTCCCAAACAAAAACAATCACAGGTAAAGTATCGGACGACAAAGGAGCCCCAGTTCCGGGCGCAACCGTCACGCTCAGAGGCACCAACGCAGGCGCTTCCACCGCTGCCGATGGCAGCTTCACTCTCACCGGTCCTGCCAACGCCACCACGCTCATCGTGAGCTCCGTAGGTTTCACAAACCAGGAGATCTCTATCGTTGGTCAATCTAACATTAACGTCACACTGCAACCTACGCAATCGAACCTCAACGAAGTGGTGGTCATCGGTTATGGTACCGCCAGAAGACGCGATGTCACCGGTGCGGTAGCCACGGTGAATGCCAAGGATTTTAACCAGGGACCCATCGCAGCTCCCGACCAGTTGCTGACAAATAAGACTCCCGGTGTACAGGTTACTACCAGCAGCGGTCAGCCCGGCGGCGGAACCACGATCAAGATCCGCGGTAATGCTACAGTTATCGCCGGTGCTAACCTGCCCCTTATCGTGGTCGACGGAGTACCGCTGGATGGTCGCGACGCTACGCCTTCACTTAACCTGGGTACCAATGGCCTGCCTTTTGGCACCACGCCAAGCTCCAACCCTCTCCTCTATATCAATCCCTACGACATCCAGTCGATGGAAGTCCTTAAGGATGCCAACGCAACGGCCATCTATGGTTCCCGCGGTGCAAATGGGGTATTGGTCATCACCACTAAAAAAGCAACGAGCAGCGGTGGTACCAAGATCGACTTTCACGCCAGCGTTGGCGACAATGTCGGTTACATGAAGACAGACGGCGTGATGAACGCCAGCCAATTCCGCGCCAAGCTGCAACAATATAATCTGGGCAGCGCCGGCTACGACTCCGGCTACTCGGTCAATCCGCTGAAAGACATTGAGCAACATAAGCTCCTCCAGACCTACGACCTCGACCTCAGCGGCGGCAACGACAATGGAAAATTTCACGCCTCCATTCTGGCACAAACCAACCCCGGTATCATCAAGAAAACGGGTCTCGATAAATACCTGGGTACGTTCAACGGTACCTATAAAATGTGGGACAAACGCGTTACACTGGATTTCAACCTCATCGTCGGCCACGTCCAGCTCGACCAAACCCTCATCACCAACACCCCTGGTGCCGGCGGCAACCTGATGCAATGGATCCTCAACTGGAATCCCACCGTGCGCTACCAGGCCCCCGATGGCTCCTATATCGGTCAGGCCTTTACCGACGTGAACCCCATGGCAGCCCTCGACGCCTATACCGACCGCTCCAATGTCAACACCGTCCTGGGCAATATTTCCGGTACCGTCCGGCTCGCTAAAGGGCTCGATTATAAGATGCTGTACGCCATCAACGAAGGTTCCGGCACCCGCTACACCGATTTCAATGGCTGGATCCAGGGGGTCCAGGGCATTTCCGCAACCGGTCTCGGCGCGATCTCTACGGCAAATATCACCTCGCAAACGTTCACGCACACCCTCAACTACAACGGCGACCTTACCGACAAACTGCACCTGAGTGCCGTCGCCGGTTATGAATACTGGACCACTAATTTCCGCGACCAGACCCTGCTGGGTACCGGCTTCGATATCAATAATACCTGGGCCTCCCGCGTAAGTATCCGGAACAGCGACCAATTGACGGACGCTTCCAGCCTCAGCTCCAGCCCTGCCAACCCACAGGACCCCTCCGTCGAAATTCAGTCTTACTTCGCTCGCGTAGGCTTCAATTGGGCAGATAAATACTACCTCAACGGTACGTTCCGCGCAGACGGCTCCAGCAAATTCGGGGTGAACAACCATTATGGCTACTTCCCGTCCGTAGGTGCTCGCTGGGTGCTTAGCAACGAAGACTTCATGAAGGATATCACGTTGATCAATAACCTCGCCCTACGGGGCAGTTGGGGCATCACCGGTAGCCAGGACTTCCCGGCAGGTGCGGCCCAAACCCAATTCAACTTTTCCCAGAATGCCACTCCTGTGGAGATCGCCTATGGGAACCCGAATCTGAAATGGCAGAGAACAGCTCAAACTGATATCGGCCTGGACTTCACCCTGCTCAAAGGCAGATTGTATGGTACGTTCGATTGGTACCGCAAGAATACCACCCAGATCGTATTTCAGAACCAAGCTATCGCTCCCGGCCCGGGTACCAATGGCAAGGAATTTGTCAATCTTGACGGAAATCTGTACAATTCAGGTGAAGAGTTATCCCTCGGCGGAACGGTCATCGACAAACCGGACTTTACCTGGGACCTCTCCTTCAACATTTCGCATAACAAGAATATCCTGAAAAATTTCAACTCTCCGCCCGTTATCACAGGCGTCATCAACGGGAATGGCTTGAGCAACACGTATGCAGAAGAGATTGCCAACAATCAGCCTATCGATGTATTCTATATGCCGCATTGGCTGGGCTATACCAAGTCTGGCACGGATACTACAACAGCTAGCAGCTACTTCGCCGGCAACCCGAATCCCGAATGGCTTTACGGTCTCAGCACGACCCTGCGTTATCATAAGCTCTCGTTAAACCTCGCATTCGGCGGCGCAGGAGGTTACAAGGTCTTCAACAACACCGCTCTGGCCGTTACCAATATCGGTATCTTCGCCAAAGGACAGAACGTTTCGAAAAACGCTTTCGCAGCTGGCGAAACTACTGCCAATGGTACGGTTTTCTCAGATAAATATCTCGAAAGCGGCAACTTCATAAAACTGCGGAATGCCACCGTGAACTATAACCTTGGCAACATCGGCAATTTCAAGAATGCAAGCGTTTATGTCACCGGCTCCAATCTGTTTGTAAAGACCAAGTTCACTGGTTTTGATCCCGAAGTGAACATCGACAAACAATACCAGGGTTTTGCGTCCGTAGGCATGGAATACCTGCCTTACCCCACGCCCCGCATCATCACCATCGGCATAAACACCTCATTCTAAGACGCCTAAAAATTCAGTCATATGAATCTTAATAAATTTCTAAAAAATTCCTTTCTCATAATCGGCGTGGTGTCGGTAGCAGCTACCGGTTGCACCAAGCTGCACGAGAATCTCACCAGTACTCTCAGTCAAACCGACGCAAACAAATTCAGCAACCTCTTCCTCCAGGCGGCTTATAATGACCTGGGGCTCGTTTATGAGGATCCCGGCAACGTACTCCAGCTGGAAGAAGCTTCCACCGACGAGATGTTCATCCCGATCCGCGGTACGGACTGGTACGATGGCGGCTACCACGTACAGCTCCACCTGCACAACTGGACCCGGAACAGCATTCCCCTTGCAGAGACCGAATTCACCATTCTCAATAAGACCAACTTCGACGCCACTCAGGTACTAGGTACCAATGGTACGCCGGATCAGATCGCGCAGGCCCGCTTCATCCGCGCCATAGTACTCTATCAATTGCTCGACCTGTTCGGTGAATTCCCCCTACGGCAGCCAAATGACAACCTGCTCCTGCCCTCCAAGGTCTATTCCGGTGATTCTGCCACCAGTTTCATTATCTCCGAGTTGACATCAGCGATTTCCAATCTCGCTCCCGGCAATGGGACTACACTGGCCAACCAGGACGCCGCCCGTGCCCTTCTTATGCGAGTCTATCTGAATCGCGGCACTTTCAAAAACGCCGCCAGTCCCACCTTCGCCGATGCCGATATGCAACAGGTGGTCACCCTGGGTAACCAGGTCCTCACGGACTGGGGCTACAAATGGGCCGCCAATTACTTCGATATCTTCAATCCCAACAACGGCGCAACAACGGAATCCTTATTCTCACTACCCAATGCCAGAGGGGCAAATACCGGCAGCGGTTTCTATGGCAACATCCAAAACCAATGGTATGCCACCCTGCACTATAACTCTTATGATGCACTGGCCCCGCAATCCGGTTGGAATGGGTATTCTACCATGGGTGAATTCTACAACACTTTTGGTGTAAACGGAGTCACCCCCACCCAAACGGTGGCCGACTCCAGCCTCGATAACCGCCTCGGGGAAGCACACTATGCCGGTGTTACCGATGTAAGCGGCATCAGACCCGGGATCCTGATCAACCAGCAATACGACGAACATGGCAACGCCTTGCAGGATAGAAAAAAACTTCCCCTGGTATTCACTAATGCCTCGGAAGTTCCTGCCAGCATCGACGTATCCCTGCTCCCCAATCTCGAGGACGTAGGCTACCGGATCATTAAATACTCCCCGGACTTCACCACAGGCGCCAAGTCTTACCAGGTTCCCGGTAACTATTTTATCCTTTTCCGCCAGGCCGACGTTCTGCTGATGACCGCCGAAGCCCTGATGCGTCAGGGCACGCCCAATAACGCTGGTGCGCTCGCGCTCGTCAACAAACTGCGGGTCGCCCGTGGCGCCACACCGCTGACCTCCATGACCCTCAACGATCCCAACAGCGTCTACACCGCCAATACCCTGCTGGCAGAACGTGGCCGCGAGCTCTATTGGGAAGGCCTGCGCCGTACCGACCTCATCCGTTTTGGCATGTGGAAGACCGCCTGGCGCCTCAAACCGGCAGACAATGGGAACTACTACGTGTTCCCCATACCTGATGCGGATCTCAGCGTTAACCCCAACCTCATCCCGAATTTGCAGGGTTCGAACTATTAATTGTTTTGATTCATACATTTGTGAAAGGTCATATTTTATATGACCTTTCTTTTTTGCCAACATGTCTATCATCAGCCACCTCCGGACACTTGCCCCCTTCCTGCCCCTCCTCCTGCTCCTGGCTTCCTGTAACCACCAGGAACAAAAAGCCGCACCCCTCTTCGAACTGCAAACGGGCACCGGCATCGACTTCAACAATAAAGTAGAGGACGGCAAGCTCGAGAACAGCTTCCTCTTCCGCAATATGTACAACGGCGGCGGCGTAGCCATCGGCGATATCAACAACGATGGCCTGCCCGACATCTTCTTCACCTCGAACCAGGGCGAGAACAAGCTCTACCTCAACAAAGGAAATTTCCAGTTCCAAGATATCTCCGCCTCCGCCGGCATCACGAACGGCGACAAATGGAACACCGGCGTGACCTTTGTCGACATCAACGGCGACGGCTGGCTCGATATCTACGTCTGTACCTCCGGCCATATGACCACCGGCAACCGGAAGAACAAGCTCTACATCAACAACCATAACAACACCTTCACCGAAGCAGCCGCCCAATACGGCCTCGATCTCACCGCTTACACCACCCAGGTCTCCTTCTTCGACTACGATGGCGACGGCGACCTGGACTGCTTCATGATCGACAACAGCCCCATCCCCGTTAACCTCCTCAACAACTCCAATCGCCGCGACCTCCCCGACGCTCAATGGCCCGTGGCCCCCTTTCTCAAAGGCGGCGGCGACCACCTCTACCGCAACGACAACGGCCACTTCACCGAGGTCACCAAAGCAGCGGGCATCCACGGCAGCCTCATCAGCTTCGGTCTCGGCGTATCCGTAGGCGACGTCAACGGCGACGGCTGGCCCGATATCTATGTATCCAACGACTCCTACGAACGCGATTACCTCTACATCAACCAAGGTAACGGCACCTTCAAAGATGAACTCGACTCCTGCCTGGGCCACACCAGCTACTCGTCGATGGGCGCCGATCTCGCCGACATCAATAACGACGGCTATCCCGAGATCTTCACTACCGATATGCTCCCCGAAGACGACTATCGCCTTAAAACCCTTGGCGCCTTCGACGACGCCAACCTTTTTTTGGGAAAGGTCAAAGCCGGCTTCTACTACCAATACATGAAGAACTGCCTCCAGCTCAACAACCGCAACAACACGTTCTCCGAAATTGCCGATTACGCCGGGGTCCAGGCGACCGATTGGTCCTGGGGAGCACTTATCTTCGACATGGACAACGACGGCTACAACGATCTCTTCATCTGTAACGGCGTCAACAAAGACGTCACCAACCTCGACTTCATGGACTACTTCGCCAACGACGTCATCCAGAAAATGGTGATGTCCGGCAAAAAAGAGAGTGTCGACGAGATCCTCAAAAAGATTCCCGTAACCCCCATGCTCCATAAAGCCTATCGCAACAACGGCGACCTGCGGTTTACCGACGAAGGCACCGCCTGGGGCTTTACCCAACCCTCCTTCGCAAACGGCGCAGCCTACGCCGACCTCGACGGCGACGGCGACCTCGACCTCGTGATCAACAATGAAAATGGCCCCGCCTTCGTCTACCGGAACCAAAGCCGCGAACTCAACCACAACCACTACATCGGCGTCCTCCTCAAAGCAAATGAACCCAATACCTTCGCCATCGGCGCCAAGATCTGCGTCTATGATAAAGACCAAAAATATTACCGTGAAGTCATCCCCAGCCGAGGCTTTCAGTCCTCCGTCGACTACAAAGAGATCATCGGTCTCGGCGCCCTCACCTCCGTCGACTCCATGACCATCACCTGGCCGGACCACACCCAAACCAGCTTCACCCATCCCCGCCTCGATACGGTCCTCGTGATCACCGAGCCCGCAAAAACATCGAAGCCATCCGCACCAGGCCCATCGGCAACCACCGCCCCGGCAACAAGCCCGGCAGCAGCGAGCCCCGCACGGGCAGCAAACCCACAAGCAGCAAACGCACCAGCAAACGCACCAGCAAACCCCGCAACCCCAACCCTCCTCCAACCCGAAAAAGCGACCTTCGAAAAACACCAGGAGCCGGAAAACATCGACTTTTTCTACGAACACAACCTCCCGAAAATGCTCTCGCGCGAAGGCCCAAAATGCGCCGTCGGCGATATCGACGGTGACGGCCTGCAGGACATCTATATCGGCGGCACCACCGGCCACCCCGGCCAGATCTATCTCCAGCAGCCAAACGGCTCCTTCATAAAAAAAACCGAACCTGCCTTCGACGCCTACAGCGATTTTGAAGACGAAGCCGTACTGTTCTTCGACGCCGATAACGACGGCGACCTCGATCTGCTCCTCTGCCCCGGCGGCAACGCCCGCCCCCCGGACAGCCGCCAAATGCAAAACCGGCTCTTCAAGAACGATGGCCATGGGAACTTCACCCTCGACGCGAATGCCTTCCCCATGAACCCCAATGGCATGAACACCGCCGTCGCCGTAGCCTGCGATTTCAACCACGACGGCCACCCCGACCTCTTCATCGGCGGCAGGTCCGAACCCCGGGAATATGGCGCCACACCCCCGAGCTTCCTCTATCTCAACGACGGCCAGGGCCATTTTAAAGACATTACAGCCAATAGCCCGGCCGTCGCCGCACTCGGCATGGTCACCGCCGCCGCCTGGGCCAACCTCACAAACGACAAGGAACCCCAACTCATCGTCACCGGCGAATGGATGTACCCCCACATCTTCTCCTGGAAAGACGACCAGTTCACCGAAGTCACCACCAACCTCTCCGACCGCTTCGGCTGGTGGCAGTCCCTCACCATCGCCGACGTCAACGGCGACGGTAAACCCGACCTCATACTCGGCAACATCGGCGAGAACTTCTACCTCCGCCCCGACTCCGCCAACCCAGTAAAACTTTGGGTCAGCGATTTCGATAAGAACGGCACCCCGGATGCCATCATGACCCGCACCGTGAACGGCAAAGACATGCCCGTATTCCTCAAACGCGACATGGAAGCAGAACTTCCCTCACTCAAAAAAGAAAACCTTCGGCACGCCGTCTATGCCCGCCGATCCATCCAGGACCTCTTCCCCGCCGGACTACTCGATACCATGACCCCTAAACTCTTTAACTATCCCAGCTCTATCATCGCCATCAACCAGGGCAATGGCCAATTCCGCATCGAAAAATTACCCGGCATGGCTCAGCTCTCGTCCATCAACGCGATCAAATGCTTCGACATAAATGGCGACGGCGCCCCGGACCTCGTCATGGGCGGCAACGACTACGGCTTCCTCCCCCAGTTCGGCAGACTCGACGCCAGCTATGGCGACGTGCTCCTCGGCGACGGAAAAGGCGGTTTCACCTGGATCGACGCCCAACATTCCGGTTTGTCCCTCACCGGCCAGATCCGCGACATCGGTCTCATCACCGGCAATAATAAGATACAAGTCCTCTTTGCCCGCAACGACGACTACCCGGCCCTATACCTCATCCCCCAGGCAAAAAAATGATCCCTTTGAAACAGCACATCCTTCTCCTCTTACTCCTCTGCGCCGGCGCCACCGCCTGCCGCCACACTACCCCCGAAAACCCCAATGCGGTCTTCCAGGTGCTCGACAACACCCGCACCGGCCTCGACTTCGCCAACAAGCTCACACCCACCGAACAGTTCAACGTCTTCGACTACATGTATTTTTATAACGGCGCCGGCGTAGGCGCCGGCGACTTCAATAACGACGGCCGCATCGACCTCTTCTTCGCCGCCAACCAAAGCGGAGACAGACTCTATCTCAATAAAGGCAACCTCCAATTCCAGGACGTTACCACCACAGCAGACATCCCACAGGACGGCGGCTGGTCTACCGGCGTCTCCGTGATCGACATCAACAACGATGGCCTCCTGGATATCTATATCTGCCGCGTCGGCAACCTCGGCCCCCTCCATAGCCACAACGAATTGCTCGTCTGCCAGGGCATCGATAAGAACGGCGTCCCAACCTATAAAGACGAAGCCCAGGCCTATGGCCTCGACTTCTCCGGATTCAGCACCCAGGCCGTTTTCCTCGACTACGACATGGACGGCGACCTCGATATGTACCTTCTCAACCACATGCCCCACCAAAACGGTACTTACGGCCCCCGCGAACAGATGCTGCACACCTACAGCCCGCTCTCCGGCGACCGCCTCTATCGCAACGACGGCCACGGAAAATTCACCGACGTCACCCAAGCCTCCGGTATCAATAGCTCCGTCCTCGGCTACGGCCTCGGCGTCGTCGCCGCCGACATCAATCTCGACGGCTATCCCGATCTCTATGTGGACAACGACTTCCACGAGAACGACTACCTCTACATCAACCAAAAGAACGGAACATTCAGGGACGAGCTCGACGAACACCTGATGCATACGAGCAAGTTCTCCATGGGCTGCGATATCGCCGATGCGACCAACGATGGCTTCCCCGAGATCATGACCA
>Ga0134126_10011969_pt1 | contig 10951 bp, 7 predicted proteins | sample KB31752_FD_96881 | JGI IMG/M metagenome (GOLD analysis project Ga0134126, IMG submission 96881) | Terrestrial soil microbial communities with excess Nitrogen fertilizer from Kellogg Biological Station, Michigan, USA - KB3-175-2 | ecosystem: Environmental > Terrestrial > Soil > Unclassified ...
GAGAACAACCTCTACGCCCTCGCGGAAGCGGACAATGCCCACGCCGAAATGCTCCGGTCCGAAGAAAAAAAGCGCCGGGCAGAACAGGCGAACCTCTATCTCTATTTCATCATCTCGCTGCTGGTCCTGGCGGGCGGTGCCCTGTTCCTCGTCAACCGCGAACGCCAGCGGCAACGCCTGCTCAACCTGCAAGTCTCGCTGGCCCGAAATTTTCACGACGATATCGGGCCCATGCTGATCTACGCCAACGCGCTGGCAAAAAAAGCGCTCGACGAACACCCCGCCGAAAGTCTCACCGAGCTCAAGACCCATATCGGCAGGATCATGAACGAGGTCCGCGCCATCTCCCATGACCTCAAATCGAATCACCTCGGAACCATCGGCGATCTGGCGGGAGAGAATGCCACCCTCCTGGAGAAAATAAAGGAATCCACCGGCACCGGCTATACCCTGAGAACGGAGAATCCTCACCAGCCCCTGAGCCATATCCAATATACGGACCTGGTCAAGATCACCCGCGAGCTCATCGGTAACTCGATAAAACATGCCGCCTGCAAAAAGATCCACCTGGAAATAAAAGCGCTCGGCCCGGATCTGGTATTACAATATTCCGACGATGGGAAAGGCATGGAACCGACCGGCAATCCCGTCGGCATCGGCCTGCAAAATATCCGTGAAAGGGTCGCCGGTCTGCGCGGCATTTTCCTGTTGAAAAATTCCTGGCCCCGCGGTTATTCCATACAAATCTCTATCCCATTAATATGAACGATCTGGCAAGAGCATACGACTCTATCCTGGTGATCGACGATCACAATATGATCGTCAACGGTATCCGACTGCTGATCGGCCAGCGGTTCGGGCAGTTCCTGCACGCCAACACCGGCGCAGCCGGTACCGCCCTGGCCGTCAAACACCATCCCTCCCTGGTGATCGTAGACGTTGTCCTGCCCGATCTCAGCGGCGACGCCATCGTGCGCGAGATCAAATACCGCAGCCCCGGCACCCGCATCCTCGCCTATTCCTTTAATGCCTACTCCGCCGCCGTGCTCAAAATGTTCAACGCCGGCGTTCACGGCTATCTCGTTAAAAGCGAAGACGACGCGGAATTTGTAAAAGCCGTGACCACCTTGCTCGATGGGAAAGAATATTTCTGCCGCGAAGCCCGTATCCATATCATTCACCGCGTTTTCCCGGAAGAGGAACATCCACGCCTCATCGTCGCCAATACCGGCTTCTCGACTAAAGAGATCGAGATCATCCGGCTTGTCTGCCAGCAAAAGAACGCCCGCGAGATCAGCGACCTGGTCTTCCTCTCGGAACGCACCGTCGAACAATACCGCAGCAATATCACCAAACGCATCGGCGCACGAAATATCGCCGGCATTATCCGGTTTGCACTGCAGAATCACATCATCGATCTGGCCGACCTTTGACTACAAAATGTAAAAATTACATTTATTCCCGGATTTTTGTAACTTAGTAGTCTAACGACTGCTATGGGTTCCATTAATCTATTGGACGAAGATCTCCTTCTCTGGAATCAATTCCGCGACGGCAATGCCGATGCCTTCGACAGGCTCATGCGGACACATTACCAGGACCTTTTCAATTATGGTTCCCGTTTTACCAAAGATGAAGACCTCATCAAAGATTCCATTCAGGACCTCTTCCTGACCCTCTGGACCAATCGTCTTTCCATTAGTGAAACTTCCTTCGTCAAGTATTACCTACTCAAATCCCTTCGGCACAATCTCACCCGCGCGATCAGCCGCTCACGCCACTATGATCATCCGGGCGAAGCCCATTTCGAGAACCTGTTCAATGGCGCTCCGCCCCTCGAAACCAACCTCATCCGCGAGGAACATCTTGCCGACCTTGCGAAAAAAATGCGCAAGGTGCTCGCCGGCCTCACCCGCCGCCAGCAGGAGGTAATCTATCTTCGCTTCTACATGGATGCCGATGTCGAAGAGATCGCCGAGATCATGTCCCTGAACCGCCAGTCCGTCTACAACCTGCTCCACGACGCCCTCCGGAAACTCCGCCGCGTAAGTCCCAAAAAAGCATTTTGGTTCCCTTATCTGCTGCCCCTTCTCTTCTAAAAAATATTTCTCAAAAACCCAGTAGATTTCTCGCAACACTGTCTTTATACCAGATGGAACTAACTCTCCATTATGGGAAACGAGCTGTACAATTCTCTGGAAGACCTTGTCTTCTCCAGGTCCTTTCGCAACTGGGTGCTTAATGAAAATACACCCGAGGCCGATTTCTGGTCGGGCTGGCTGGCTGAAAACCCGGACAAACATCCAATGGTCAACCAGGCCAAGGCTATCATCTACGCGCTTCAATTGAATCTCCGACCCCTGCCCGAAGAAACAGTAGAACGCGAGATCGGCAAGGTGCTCCAGAAATTACACGAAGGACGGTTCAGCCTGCCAGGGGAAGAGCCCCTTCGAAGGGCCCGAAGTGTCACCCGCCTCTGGAGGATCGCCGCAGTAGTTGCCGTCGTAGCGATCGGCGCATGGAGCCTCCACCTCCATCGAACTCATCGGGACGTCCTTCAGACATTTCTCGCCGATCACAAGGCGACCCCCATCGTTCAGCACACGGGTAGGACGGATAGCACCCATACCCTCACGCTTCCCGACGGCAGCACCGTCATGCTCACGCCCGGCAGCCGGCTGTACTATCCGGAAAAACTGCTGACATCCGGCCATCGCCGCGAAGTCTATCTCGATGGCGGCGGCTTTTTCGATATTGCGCATAATGCGGTCTATCCCTTTTATGTCTATACGCATTCGGTCGTCACCAAAGTCCTCGGCACCAGCTTTCGCATCAGCCCCGGCACAGGGGCCGGCACGATCATCACCGTGGCTTCCGGCAAGATCTCCGTATATCGGAACAGCGATCTCGCAGACGGCATAATCCTGACCCCTAACCAACGCATCACCTATGATCCCGCCCGGGATCGCCTCGACCGGTCTATCGCCGATGAACCGCAACAGCTCGCCGGCAACGCGGATACCAGCCTCGTGTTCAATGGAACGCCGCTCGCCACCGTCTTCCATCGCCTGCAGTCCCTCTACGGCATCACCATCCTCTATGACGAAGAGGCGGTCTCCGGCTGCAGCCTGTCCGTAACCATGGGCAATGAGCCCTTCTATGAGAAATTGAACATCATCTGCAAAGCGATCGACGCCACGTATGAATCCATCGACGGCCAGATCGTGATCACCACCCGCGGTTGCAAATAACCCTCGCTATATGATAAAATTATCACTCATCCCACTGCTGCTTGTGTTTTTCGCCCTCTGCGCCTACGCCGGCGATTCCAGTGGCCAGCGCCTGCTGGACAAAAAGATCACCTTGAAAATGTCGGATCAGGAGATCCGGACCGTCTTCACCGAACTGGAGAAACAATGCCAGGCCCGGTTCGTCTACAGCCCCGAGCTCATCGGCGCCTCCCGTCACGTGAGCCTCGATGTAAGGGATAAAGAGCTCTACAAGGTCTTGTCCGAGCTGCTCCCCGATGATATCGTCTATGAACAGGTGAACAATTATATCATCCTGAGCAAAAAAGCTGCAGCCAGATCCATCTACCCGATCTATGTCATGATCCCCGACAATAGCCCCTATGCCTTCGTAAAAGTCGGTGGTAAGATCATCGGCTCCTCGGGTCAACCCCTCGAAGGCGTGAGCGTCGTCGTCAAAGGAACCAGCATCGGCACCACCTCGGATGCTAACGGTGAGTTCTCGCTCAATGTCCCCGACCGCCAGAGTATCCTGGTGATCTCGTACATTGGTTACGAGGGGCAGGAGATCAAGGTCGGGGACCAAAACTATCTCGACATTACCCTTAAGGCTGTCAACAGTACGTTGAACGACGTAGTAGTTGTCGGTTACGGCACGGTGAAAAAAGCGGACCTCACCGGCTCGGTGGGCGTCGTCAACGTCGGCAACGTGGAAAAGGTAGCGACCTACGACGTCGCAAGAAGTCTCCAGGGACAGGTGGCCGGCATCAGCGTCCAGGGCTCCGGCGAACCCGGCAGTTTCGTCAACATCAAGATCCGTGGTATCAGCAGTCTCAATGACAACAACCCCCTGTTCGTCATCGATGGCGTTCCCATCGTCAACGAAGCGCCTTATGACTTCCCCATCGACGATATCGAAAGCATCCAGGTGCTCAAAGACGCTTCTGCCGGCGCCATCTATGGCTCCCGCGCGGCCGCCGGTGTCATCATCATCACCACCAAAAAAGGGAAGGCCGGTCCGCTGAAACTGAGCTACAGCGCCTATCTCGGCGCCCAGAACATGCCAAAGAAACTGCCGTTGACGAACAGACAGCAATACCAGCAGATCACCGACGCCGCCGAGACGAACGCCGGTCTGCCCCTCGCCGCGGCGAATGACCCGAGCTCCCCGCAGTACATCAGCAACATCAACACGAACTGGCAGGACGCCGCCTTCAAGACGGGTATCATCGAGAACCATAACCTCAATTTCTCCGGCGGCAGTCTCAACACTTCCTATAGCGTTTCGCTCAACTATTTCGACAACACCGCCACCGTCCGCGGCGGCCCCGGCGAACCCAGCTACAACCGCTACAATGTCAACGCCAGCATCCAAAGCCATCAGGGGATCCTGGCTTTCGGCGGCCGATTCACCTTCACCCAGTCGCATAAACAAAACATCACCTATCCCCACCTGCATCCCAATATCGGTAACGAGATCGTAGACCTGGACCGCGCCATCCCTACGGTACCCGTATACGATTCCTCCCGGCAGGGTGGCTTCGGTGGTACCAACGAGACGACACAAAAGGCGATCATGCTCAATATCATCGGCATGAATAACCTCATGGACAGCTACAGCAAACGCGACCGCTTCCTGGGTAATTCCTGGCTAGAGCTCGAGCCGGTGAAAAACCTCAAATACAGGTTGAACCTCGTTTATGATCGCACCGAGACCCGCGACTTCTTCTTCGAACCGCAATACGACCTGGGCTGGTATTATACCAATGCAACCTCCTATCTCACGGATTCGCACGGCGACCAATCAACAGCCCTGATGGAGAATACGCTCTCCTACAAATTCACCGCGGGCAGGCATCGTCTCGAACTCCTCGCCGGTACCACTTACGAAGAGGATGATCAGCAAAACATCACCGGTCTCGAGTCAGGATTCACGTCGCCTTATTATCTTTCGTTCAATAATGGTAACTCGACCACCGCCTCGATCACCAGCTTTGAGCAAAAAGCTACCATGGATTCTTATCTCGGTCGCGTGAATTACAACTACGACGATCGCTATCTCATCACCTTCAACGGCCGCCGCGACGGCTCCTCCAAATTCAGCCCCGAACACCGTTGGGGTAATTTTGGCTCGGTGGCCGGTGCCTGGAACGTCTCCAATGAGAAATTCATCCATCTGCCCGATGTCATCAGTTTCCTGAAACTGCGCGGCGGCTACGGGACCCTGGGTAACCAAAACTTTCCCAGCTACTACGGTTACACGACCTATATCAACAACAACGCAAGCTATCTGTTTGCCACCGGGGCTAACAGCAGCAATCAATACCTCGCCCCGGGCTCCATCCAGACCCAGGTAGCTGACCCGACGCTCAAGTGGGAGACCAAGATAACATCCGATGTCGCCCTGGATTTCGGCTTCTTCAACAATAGCCTGCTATTTACCGCGGAATATTTCGTCAACACGGACAAAGACCTCATCGCGCAACCGCCCATCCCGATCTCCGTGGGTGCGACCAATACGCCTTACGTGAACGCCGCTTCTATACGCAATAGCGGCTTCGAATTCAGCGTCAGCTGGAAGAAAACGATGGGCCGCTTCAATCTCTCCGTAGACGCCAATGCCCATACGCTGAAGAACCGGGTGCTTCAGCTGGGCGGCACCAACGATCCCATCTACGGGAACGAAAGCAAAACTGAAGTAGGACACGAAGTGGGTCAGATCTATGGGTATGTCGACCAGGGCATCTTCCAAAGCACCGCCGACGTACAGAAACACGCCATCCAACCCAACGCCGCCCCCGGCGATATCATCTTCAAGGACGTCGATGGCAACGACACCATCAACGCCCTGGATCAGACCTATCTCGGCTCCGCTATCCCCAAGCTCTACTACGGCCTCAACCTGGGGTTGACCTACGCGTCTTTCGATCTTACGCTCTTCTTCGAAGGTAACGCCGGAAATAAGATCGTCAACGGACTCTACCAGACCCTCATGGCCGGACAATATACCAACCACTACATCGACGAGCTCAACTACTGGACGCCCACCCATACCAATACCAATGTTCCCCGGCCCATCATCGGCGATCCCAACGGCAACGACGGACCCTCCAACCGCTGGGTGCAAAACGGTTCCTATGTAAAATGGCAAAACGCCGAGCTTGGCTATACCTTCCCGGCAAAGAAATTACACGCCACGCATATTTTCAGCAGCGCCCGCGTCTATATCTCCGGCCAAAACCTGCTGACGTTCAGCGGATACAAAGGTTATGATCCGGACATCGCCAGCGACGGCCTCTTTAGCCGCGGGTTCGATTATGGTTCCTTCCCCAATCCCAGGACATATATGTTCGGCCTGCAGGTAGGATTCTAATTCATTCAAATCTAAGATCATGAAACCTCTACTTCTTACTATATCCATTGGTTGCATCCTGGCAGCCGTCAGCTGTAACAAACAATTGCAACAAACCAATCCCAACCAGCAAACGGCACAGACCTTCTGGACTACAGCCGCCGAAGCCCTCGACGCCGGTAACTCCGTCTACGGCAGCCTGATCCTCGACGGCAGCTACATGCGTTTCAGCCACGTGGTCCTCAACACTCGTGGGGACGACGCTACCAGCAACAGCCCCTGGAACGAGATCTACAATTGCGGGAAGTTTGCGCTCGACGTCAATGGCTTCGCCGCCCAGGCTCCATTCACCGCCTATTACCAGGGCGTCTTCCGCGCTAACCAGGTTATCGAGAACGTCCCAAAGATCAGCATGGACACGGCATTGCGCAACCGCATTCTCGGCCAGGCCTATTTCCTCCGCGGCCTCTATTTTTTCCACCTGGCTTCGATCTATCGCAATGTCCCTATTCCCCTCACCGTCGCACAATCCTCGGCCGGCTTCTATGTACACCAGTCGCCGCAGGATAGCGTATATGCACAGGCGATGTCCGATTTCCAGACCGCTATCCCGCTATTGCCTGTCTCCTATGCCAATGTCACCGGTCCCGACCAGAACCAGGCAGGCCGCGCTACCAAAGGAGCCGCCATGGCCTTTCTGGGAAAGACACTTTTGTTCAACAAACAATATTCACAGGCCGCACAGCAGTTCCTGGGCGTCATCAACCTCGGCATCTATTCCCTCACACCCAACTATCACGATAATTTTACCGAACAGGATGAGAACAACCAGGAATCGATCTTCGAAGTGCAGTTTTCCCGCACCGTCGGTGGGACGGCGGACGGCTGGGGCCCCGGCGACCCCGATCCCACCTGGGGCAAATACGAAGCCCGCGCCGTGACCTTCGGACCCCGCAATTTCGCGTATGGCGACGTGCAGCCCACAAAAGCGCTGTACTACGAATTCCTGCAGGAAAAAACGGCGAACGACAGCACCGACCCACGGCTCTATGCAACGATGTTCTACAATACGAATTGGATGACGGTCTACGGGCAACCCTTCCAATCCGTTTACGGTGCCGCCGACTCCGAGGTCTTCTGCCGCAAATACGAGAATGACGGCTTCTACCCAAACGAGTTCACCCCCGCCGCTTTTCAGTCCGGCATCAACTACCGGATGATGCGATATGCCGACGTGTTGTTGTATTATGCGGAATGTCTCAACGAACTGGGGCAGACCAGCCAGGCTTATCCCTATATCCAGCAGGTGCGCGCCCGGGCGGGTCTCGCCGACCTGGCCGTCGTCCATCCCAATTTGACCCAGGCGCAGATGCGTGATCAGTTGGCGCATGAACGCTTCCTGGAGTTCGGCCTCGAAGGCCGACGATTCGAGGATATCGTCCGCTGGGGTTGGCTCCAGGATCCGACCAAGCTCGCTTGGCTCCAGGCACGCGACCCGGAATTCAACACCTATTTCCCCGGCCGGGAGTATATGCCCATCCCGCTGGCGGAGATCCAGGCTAACCTGGGCGTTCAACAAAACCCCGGATGGTAACCATGCGCTACCTGATCTTCCTGCTGTTGTTCACCGCGGCTGCCTGCAAAAGATCTTCGACGCCAGCCGGCCGTCCGGCCGATACCACGACGTCGACAACCACGCAGCCGGCCTTCGACATCAATTCCATCACGGATACCTATGCCGGTGTAGCCCCGCTTACAGATTATGCGCAATGGGGACCCTATAACGTACATGACCCCTCAATAAAAAAGCTCAACGGCGAATATTATTGCTATAGTACGGATGTGGCCTATGGCGCCACTCCACCCGCCGGCATCCAGGTCCGCAAATCGGTCGACCTCGTGCAATGGCAGTTCGTAGGCTGGGCCTTCAACGGCATCCCTTCGATCGCCTCGCAATATATTTCCTCCGCCGGCGGGACACCCAACGCGGGTTTGTGGGCGCCCTACATCATCCAAAGCGGCTCCGAGCTGCGGCTATACTACTGCCTCTCTTCGGCGACGTGTAAGCTTAGCGCCATCGGCCTCGCGACCGCCACGAGTCCCGAGGGGCCCTGGACCCAACGCGGCCTGGTCGTAACCTCGTCCTGCCCGCAGTCGATGACCAACGCCATCGACCCCACCGTGCTGATCACGCCCGGTGGACAGCAATACATGTACTACGGCTCAGCCTACGATGGCATCTATATCGTGCAATTGGATCCCGCTACCGGCCTCACGTTGACAGCAAGCGATATCGGCAAACGCATCGCCAACCGCGGCTTCACCAACGGACAGTACAACGGTAATATCGAAGGAGCGGAGATCATCTACAATCCGTCTCTTCAGAAGTACTTTCTGTTCATAGCATACGACTGGCTCACGACCAAGTACAATGTCCGTGTCGCCCGCGCCGACAACCCCACCGGCCCTTTTTATGATTACAATGGCGTCGACGTCAATACGGACGTCGATCATATTCCCATGATCATCGCCCCTTACAAGTTTAACGGCCATAGCGGCTGGCAGGGCACCTCGCACTGTACCGTGTTTGACGACGGCGCCGGTCAGTATTTTATCGCGCACCAGGGCCGGCCGGGCGTCGATCCCAATTACATGGACCTCCACGTCCGCAAGCTCTTCTGGACGCCCGATGGCTGGCCCGTCGCCTCTCCGGAACGCTACGCCTGGGAGGGTGATTCCGCCGTAGCCGCAATCGCACTCACGGGGAACTGGGAACAAATCGATCTCAATTATCAGGTGGTCCCGGGCTACGCCGACCAGCAGGTCTCCCCCGATTTCCAGACCTCTACAACCCTTAGCATCGCCGCCGACGGTAGCTTCAACGGCAGCTCCGCCAACACCTGGACCTATATCGCGCCCTGGCTGACGCTCCAATACAGCTCCGGCCGCACGGACAAATTATTCGTCCAGCCCGGCCACGATTGGGAGAATCAAAAAAGCACGATTATCTTCACCGGACTAAACAACACAGGCACCGCCACATGGGGAAAAAAGGAATAATTATCTGTTTGCTACTGGTGCGAACAGCGTTCGCGCAATCTATAGAGAATCCTCCCGTCCACGACCCTGTGATGATCCGCGAGGACAGCACTTACTACGTCTTCTGCACCGGCCGCGGCATCGCCGTCTGGGCGTCGAAAGATCACTGGCACTGGACCGCCCTTCCCCCCGTGTTCCCAACGCCGCCGGCCTGGTCAACGGCTGCCATCCACGGCTTCACAGGCCATTTCTGGGCGCCTGATATCAGCTATCATAACGGCAGGTATTATTTATATTACGCCGTCTCCATCTTCGGCAAGAACACCTCCGCCATCGGCGTCGCCGTCAACAAAACGCTCAACCCGCAGTCTCCCGCCTACCACTGGGAAGATCTCGGTAAAGTCGTGCAATCAGTCCCCGGACGTAATAGATGGAATGCCATCGACCCCAATCTCATCACCGACGACCAGGGCATTCCCTGGCTGGCCTTTGGCTCTTTCTGGGACGGCATCAAGCTGGCCCGCCTCGACCCCGGTCTTCATGATCTCGCTGAACCCCAGCAATGGTACACCATCGCCGCCCGCCCCCGCAACCCCGTAATCCCCGACACGGCCGCAGGCGACGCCGCTATCGAAGCCCCTTTTATATGTAAAAAAGACAAGTATTATTATCTCTTCGTATCTTTCGACTATTGTTGCCGGGGTGAGAAAAGCACGTACAAGATGATGGTGGGACGATCTCAAAGGGTCCAGGGGCCGTACCTCGACCGGGACGGCACACCCATGACACTCGGCGGCGGTTCACTGGTGCTCGAAGGAGACAAGAACTGGAATGGGGTAGGGCACAATGCCGTGGTGAGTTTCGACGATGGCGACTGGCTCGTGTTCCACGGCTATGACGCGAACGACAAAGGCCGCTCCAAGCTACGCATGGAACCGCTGGCGTGGATCGACGGCTGGCCGGTGGTGATGAGGAAACGCGAACCGTGACGGGGCCATCCCCTTACGCGAATTGTTCGGGGTCTATCAGCAGGGTATTCTGCAGGACCTGCAGCTGCGCGCCATTCCCCTGTTTCTTCAGGTACTCCACGACGTGTTTGACGAGGGTCTTGTAGACAAAGGCAGGCTTGCGCAGGGGAGTGAAAAGTTCTTCGCTGTTTTCCCAGAGATCGACAAAGATTTCCACGGTGAGCTTTTCGAGTACCAGCTTATCTGCCGGTCCGCTGAGTTTTTGCACGCCGGCAAAGATCGAAGGATAGTACTGATCGATGAATTGCTCGAATTGCGTTAGTTTCTCGAGGTCACGGGTATCA
>Ga0134126_10011970_pt1 | contig 10950 bp, 17 predicted proteins | sample KB31752_FD_96881 | JGI IMG/M metagenome (GOLD analysis project Ga0134126, IMG submission 96881) | Terrestrial soil microbial communities with excess Nitrogen fertilizer from Kellogg Biological Station, Michigan, USA - KB3-175-2 | ecosystem: Environmental > Terrestrial > Soil > Unclassified ...
CGGTCATGGGTCGTATTTCAAATCTCGCAAAGCGAACGATGTGGTAGGCTTTGTTACCGGCTTGCTCACGTTCACGCCCTTTTATCAATGGCGATGGGATCACGCCATACATCACGCCACTTCAGGCCATCTCGACAAGCGTGGCACTGGCGACCTATGGACCTTGACGGTGCAGGAATATCTGGAATCGTCACGTTGGAGACGCTTCGCCTACCGCCTGGCGAGAAATCCAGTGGTGCTCTTCGTGATTGCCCCGCTGGTCGTCATGGTGTTCAAACAGCGACTTCCCACCCGCAACGCCGATAAGCGCGAGCGCCTGTCCGTGTATTGGATGAACGCGGCGATTCTTGGAATGGCTGTCGGGCTCAGTTTTCTGTTTGGCCTCCTGCCATATCTGCTGATTCAGCTGACTGTGCTCGCCGTGGCCGGTTCGATTGGATTTTGGCTTTTCTACGTGCAGCATCAATTCGAAGGCGTCTATTGGGAGCGGGCTGAGCAATGGGATTATGCCACAGCGGCGCTGAAAGGCAGTTCGTTCTACAAACTGCCGAAGATTCTGCAATGGTTCTCCGGTAATATCGGCTATCATCACATTCACCATTTAAGCGCGAGGATTCCCAATTACAATCTGGAGCGATGTCACAAGGCACATCTGATGTTTCAGCAAGTAAAACCGCTCACGCTTGCCGGCAGCTTTAGGACGCTTGCGCTTCGGCTCTGGGATGAACAACACCGAAAGCTCGTCGGCTTTCGTCATCTAAAAAAAATCCGAAACCAACACGGCCATTCGTCTCAATCGGAACACTAGAATCTTGGATGCCCTCTCGAACGCAAATCAATGTACGCTGATTTGAAAAAGTGACGGAAAGTTGCCCCGCCGAACCCTCGGGCCGATCGGTTTGAGGCCCGCGCAAGTCAATGGTCACTAGCGCTCCCGCCGAGCACTTTTTTAACTGTTCCCAATAACTGATCGAGCGTGAATGGTTTCGGCAAAGTCGCAGCCAGTCCCAATTGAGACTCCTCAGAGTGAGGCACTCCCGAAGCTAGGATAACCGACACTGGTATACGAGCGGCATTTAATTTTTTAATTAGCTCAATGCCGGTGAGTTTCGGCATATTGTTGTCGGTAATTAGAAGATCGTAGGGACTCGCGTTAAGAGCTTCCCACCCCTCGGCGCCATCCGCCGCAGCGTCCACATCATAACCGGAGAGTGTCAAGACTTCGGCATTGAAGCGACGAATGTCACCGTCGTCATCCACGACCAGGATGCGGCGGCGTGAAACTTTGTTTTCCCACCCCTCCGGGATAACCACAGGTTTCTCCGGGCGGGCAAATGATTTATCTTCCATTGCACTGTCAGCATATATGGGAAAGACATATTGTTAAATTGGGAGCTCGCCGTGGGGGATTTCCCCCTGTGATGAGATGGCCCAAAGAGCAGTTGGGCGGCTTCAGCTGATCGTCACACGAACATTGCCCTCAATGATTCCTTCAGCAATGGCGTAACGGGTAAGCCCCGCGACATCGTGGATGTTCAGTTTGCTCATCAGGTGTTGCCGGTGTTTGTCCACTGTCTTGAAACTAACGCCAAGTTCCGAGGCGACTTGTTTGTTCGCCTTTCCTTCGGCAATCAGTTGCAACACCTCCACCTCGCGCGAACTCAAGTGATTGTTTTTCTTCCCGGGATGGCCATTCCGGCCCAACGATTTTTGGCCGTGATCCTGAACACGTTTCAAAATGGAAGCGCCGAAGAATGTCTTTCCTTCATGAATCGTGCGAATGGCCGTGCCCAATTCGTGTGAGGAAGTTTGCTTGAGTAAAAAGCCCGCTGCGCCCAATACTGCCACTTGTTCCACGTAAGCGTCATCGCTATGCGCGGAGAGAATGAGCACCTTCGTTTCCGGAAAACTCTTGCGAATTTGCCGGGTGGCTTCCAGCCCATTGAGCAGCGGCATCGCTATGTCCATCACCACCACCGACGGACGAAGTTTTCGCGTCAATTGCACGGCCTGGCGGCCGGTCTCCGCTTCGCCCATAACCTCAATGTCGCTTTCGTGCTCCAATAACAAGCGAAAACCCTCGCGAACAATCTGGTGATCTTCCGCCAATAGAACAGTGATTCGTTTCATAAGCTTATCAAAATGCAATTCTGTTACCCGTCATTGCCAGCGCCGCTCGTTCAGCGGATGCTCGCTCAACAAGCGGAATTTGCGCGAGGACGGTGGTGCCTTTGCGCAGCGCGGACAGGATGTGGAATTTTCCGCCGACCATGTCCAACCGTTCCCTCATGCCGAGCAATCCCAGCCGTTTATTTTTTTTGGAATTCAAGGTGTCTTCCACCGCAAAGCCTTGGCCATTATCTTTTATGGCCATGCAGACGGCGCCATCCACCTTCTTAATCTTCACATCTACCCGGCTCGCATGCGCGTGGCGGCTGACATTATTGAGGGCTTCCTGGGCCACGCGAAAGAGCACGGTTCGTCGTTCGCCTGTCAGTTGTTCCACTTCGGCAAAGGCCGACAAGCTGACCTGCATGCCCGTCTGTTTGCGGAAACCTTTCAAAAAGGTACGCAGCGCGGGAATCAGTCCCAGGTCGTCCAATACGGTGGGGCGCAATTCGCGAGCGAACCGGTGAACGATGCTCACGGAATGTTCCACCAGCCGTTGGGTGCGGGCGATGTTTTGATCGAGCCCCTTCGTATTGGCGGCAGCCTCTTTTTTCAATTTCGCCAGCCGGACATTGATGCCGGTCAGCGTTTGCGCAATGACATCGTGCAGTTCACGGCTTATCTTTTTGCGCTCGTCCTCCTGCGCCGAGAGAATTTGGCGTGACAATCGGCGCAACTCTTCCTGCAAATGATCGGATTGTTTCAACAAGTGCGAATAATGTCGCTCGCTGTCTTTGAGTCTTTTCTCCACTGCCTTGCGCTGGGTGATCTCGAGGCTCAATTCCATGTTGGAGGCGGCCAGTTCCACCGTCCGCTGGCTCAAGGTTTCCACGAACTTTTTCAAGTAAATGGTGGCCTGCCGTGCGGTGCGATGCGTGTCTTCAATGGGGGTGATCGCCGCGGCGAAGAATATACCCGCTTGTTTGACGAGTGCCGAGCTTTTGCCCGGCAGGCAGCGGGGCAGCACCTGGGTGACCAGCACTCGCTCATGAAGCTTGGCCAAATCCAGCGTTTGTAGTCCTGCAGCCAAAGCTTCGCTGCCCAATCCTCGGGCTGACTCCAGCCCTGCCCGTGAGCCCAGCCTCATCAAGTGCCTTCTTAAGGCAGCCTCATACCGTCGTGACACGTTGAGAATGTTGTGTTTCATGCGCTCCGGAATTCACGCGCCACCCGCCTCACCGATTTGGTCGATTTTATCGCCAATCGCTGCGTGCTGGCGATTTCATTTTTGAGGCCCTGGGTATTGAGCCGTGCCTCCCGCTTCAAGGAAAGCAGCCGGGCGTTGACGCCCAACAAAGTCTGGGCAATTTCATCCTGAAGTCCGCGACTCATTTTCTTGCGCTCCTCCTCCTGCGCCGCCATTACCTGGTGGGTCAGCTGCCGCAAGCCTGTCTGCAACAGCAGCGAATCCTTCAATAGTTTGCTGTAATGCACGCCGCTTTTTTTGAGGGCGGCTTCCACGGCCTTGCGCCGGACGATGCCCCGCTGCAATTGCCGGTTCGTGGCGGCCAATTCCGCCGTGCGCTCATCGAGCGCCTCGGTGAGACGGTCCAAATCAAGCCTGATCTGCCGCGCGGCGCGATGGGTTTCCACGATCGGGGTGAGGGCTTCAGTAAAAAAACTCTCGGCGTTTTTCATCGAATGACGTTTGGTATGGGCCGGGCCAAGCCCGGCGACCGCCCCCTCGTGCATCCGCGCCAGCTGCAAAGTCTCCAGCCCGAGAGCCACCGCCTGGTGTCCTATGGCCAGCGCCGGACGCAGACTGGCACGCACTCCTGCTTTCAAGTGCGTTCGCAATGCGTTTGCATACCGCTCCGACAATGCGAATAATTTGCGCTTCATGATACCAAATGTCCCGCGATGCTATTCGGCGCCGCGTTGCGTATTGTTCCACCCCCGGAATGCATAATGCCTTCTAACGAGCGAACAACCTGTACAAACTCTCAGGCGGTTGGTTCGAACTGTCGATAAGGGAAGTCCCCGACCCCATGGTTACGCCGCCAGTTTGGTTTTTGCTACCGGCCCGGTCTTCACCCAGCCCACGGGTTTTTTGCGGCTCTGCGCAGCGGGACGAACTAGTTCGACTATTTCGGGCATCTCGAACCCGATTTTTTCCTCAATGATTTCCGTCAAAGCAATGTCCGCCATGCCCAGGTTTCCCGTGTTGTTGAAATACGGCCGGGCACCGGCAGTCAATTGACGAACCCGGCGGGAAACCAAATTGATCAGGACGTGTGGGTTTTCGACTATCTGGGATGCTTTTTTTACAAGGTCAGCGTTCATGTATTATAATTATGGTGGAATGCAGTATCTCACTTTGGAAAGGTGCTGACCAATGCCTCGTATGCTTCTCACCGATAGCTAGCGGCTATTATACCGAGGACGAGACCTCAAAGTGCCGCCTGCTTTGTCACGACATCGATGTAATGTAAAAGGGCTTTCGAGTGGTTCTCCCGATGCCACGCAATCCAGTAGTCGGCCTTGGCCGCAATTGCCAGCGGACGAAAAACCACGCCGGGATGCGGCAGGTTCTTGATTTGCTCGCGCGCCAGTGTCACTCCCAAACCTTCCGCCACAAACGTCATCAGACCAGACTCAAGATCCACGTCCTGCAAAATTCTTGGGGTGAAACCTGCTCCCTCGCATATACCGGATAACCAATCGCGCGATCCCGGATGCGTCTGTTCCGACATTGCCACAAAGAACAGCGCCTTTAGATCCGTTATTTTGATTTTGCTTTTCTTTGCCAGCGGGTGAGTTTCCGGCAAAACGACCACGACATTGTGGCGAGCGACGCATTCCCAGGCCAGCGCGGCGGTATTTTTGTTGGCAGTCGCCGGACGCAGGCCGACAAACCCAAGGTCGATTTTCCGCGCTTCCAAGGCACCAAGCTGTTCGGCGGGGGACATATCGAACAAGTTCACGGAAGTTTCAGGGAAAGTTTGATAAAAACTCGCCAGCGTCACCGGCAATAAATCAAAATTGAACTTGAACAGGTAACCGATGTTCAATTGTTTCGATTCACCGCGGCTAAACCGCTGAACCGACTTCACGCTTTCCAAGCTTAACGCCACCAACCGGCGGGCATCGACCAGAAAACTGCGCCCCTCTTCGGTCAAGGAAACCTGGTTTCGGCTCCGATCCAGGAGGCGCACACCGAGTTCTTCTTCCAGATTTTGAATTTGGCGAGTGAGCGAAGGTTGCGCCAGACGCAGTTTTTCCGCCGCCCGGGTGAAGTTCAGTTCCTCAGCCACGGCAACAAAGTACCGCAGATGACGCAGTTCCATAGTGCAACCTTAGCTTAACCTCCACCTTCCCGAGAGCAATCAAAGAAGTTGCCGCCAGCTCGGGTTATAGCACAGGGGTATGGCGACCGGTCGCACGAAGTATTAGTATCTCGTGTTTCCCTACGGCATCGTATCCCGATGCAACTGATTATCCGCAAGGCGTCAGTCCAATGGAAGGCCGGCTCCAGGGGTGATACCCGCGTCGTCAGTACCGGCAGCGGTGTGTTGAAGAACACTCGCTGCGCATCGGCTGCTCCCCTGAAAGAAAACTCCGCCACGGATCCCACCGAACTCATCGCCGCCGCTCACGCCAGCAGTTTCTCTTTGGCCTTGGCGAAAGAATTGAAATTGACTCCCTTCGCTTCGGGAAGCATCCTCACCACCGCAACAGTGACCACGGAACATTTGTCCATAGGCTGGACGATAACGAATATTCATTTGAACGTCGTCGCTATGCTTCCCAAAGTGACCCAAAGCGAATTCATCAATGCCACCGTCCGCGCCAAAACGAGTTGTTTGGTTTCGCGCCTACTCCGTGCCACCATCTCGGTGAATGCGAAGCTGCCAAAATAAAGGAGTGCAAATCATTGCTGACAGCGAAGGCACGCGCATTAGTGACACGAGCGAAGAATGAATGATGATTTTGCAGCCAACACCGAATGTAGCCCAATCATTAAATAAGCGACAAAAAACGCCCCAATTTATTCATCTGATCCGCCTTCGCCGCATGGATGCAAGCCTCCTTTTTGATGCCGCTATGATTTCGTTTGTTTCTATCACCAACATATGCGCCTGGCCCATTAAACGTTCCGAGCACTGAATCCTCTTTGTGGTTTTCTTTTTCATTACGGCGAGCCAACGAGGATGCGAGATGGGATATTTCATGGTGACTTCATACAGGCCTTGATTAGAAAGTCGCCAGACGTGGCTGCCCTTGGAAATTAAGGAATAATCAACTCTCGCACCGATGACGTTGAAACGCAAAGAGCCATTCTGACAGCATCAGGATCGAATCTCGGCCCATAACTCTTTTTTAGAAGACCGGTGCTAAGCCTTGTGCCCGAGCTTTCAACGGGTTAGACTCCTCTGTCTTTGACCAACTTTTTGCAGGCGTTTCGCAGATCGCTTTCTCCTCGTCGGCCGAACTCATCCGATGAATATGCCTGCGAGGAAAACCAATCCGCGCGCGGAATACCGCTTGCGTGAAGCTCAACGTATTAACCAATCCGCAAGCTTGGCGGAAAAGTTTCCGAAACTTAAATCCCTCAAAGTCGACCTCAATTATTTTGAACCCGATGGCCTCACCAGAACGGGGGAATTGAGATATACGGTCAACCTCACCCATGCCAAATCGGCATTCTCATTTGTTTGTCAGAATGGAGAATGCTTGGAGGGTGATTTTGATTTGAGTGAAGCCGTTGCTGAAGCTGTGTTCAAAAGGCGCAAAACGCTCGAAGGCGAAGTTCGCTGCCACGGAACGCACGTTAGACCCAAGGAAGGCAAACAACCCTGTCGCAATCTGCTTCGCTACAAATTGACTCTTGGATATGTCTGAAGTTTATCTCAAAAAAGGAGAACCGGTCGACCGCGCGCTGCGACGGCTCAAAAAGAAACTGGATCGCGAACAGACCCTGATACAGGTTCGCCTGCACCGCCGTTTCGAAAAACCCAGTGCGCGAAAACGCAAAAAGCAGAAAGCCGCACGGTTCGCCGCCATGCTCAAAGCCCGCTACGCCGACACCTGATCCTCACTATCCTCGCGTTCTGATGTGACTGGCTCTGATGGGCCGAACGGGCTTTTCGCTCGATTGGCTCGTGGCAGCGGAGCGACAAAAACATTGAGATCGCGGTCCCCGAGCATTTTGGGTGGAGCATCGGCTTGCCCATACGGCGCCAGTTCTTTTACAAATCGATTCATCACTTCGACCCCGATTTCCTTGTGCGCCTTTTGCCGGCCGCGAAACCGCATTTTAATTCGCACCTTCATGTCATCACAAAGGAATTGAATCGCGTGGTCTCGTTTCACTCCGAGATCATGAGGATCAATGGAGGGTGAAATTTGCAACTCCTTCACTTTGCCCGCAGCAGGGCGTGCTTCCTTGCTGCGTTTGGATTCTTCATAAAGGAATTTCCCATAATCCACGATGCGGCAGACGGGCGGCGTGGCGGTGGCGGCGATTTCGATCAAATCGAGGCTCTTGCCGCGCGCCAGTTGCAGCGCTTTATCAAGCGGCATCACACCCAACTGCTGCTTAAGATCATCGATGACACGCACCTCGCGCGCGCGGATTTTTCCGCTTCGACGATGCAGTGGCTCGCGGGAATGAGATTGACGGCGGAAAAACGGGCTGCTCAATAGCTTCCCGTCTGTTGATATGTGTGTGTGATCGAATGCGGGCCGCTGCTGCCCAGGGGAGGATTGCGATGAATATTAATAGGATGCCACTGTCGCACACTGCAGGCAGCCCGCAAGCACATTCAGGCAAAGGAAGAATAAGTTTGTGCTGCCTGACGACTGGCGCTACTGTGGGTCTGACTTTGACCCTCCTTTTGCAGGCGTTCGCAGACGTCTTCTCCTCGTCGGCCGAATTCCGGAGTAATCATGACGTCTCAAACTGAAATGGAGCACTTTTTTGCCCGCAACTGCTATACGGAAGCGGAACGCAAAAGAGTCAAGGCCTGGCATCCCTATCAAGCTGCCATGGAAAAGAACGATATTATCGAAGCCCAAGAGATCGCCATGCGCGTCCTTGAACGTGGCCTTGGCCTTTCCTCCGAATCATCCCCGCACCATCTTCTCGCACGTTTTAATCAAAAAGATGAATACTGAATTGCTTAAGCAAGCCTCGCTCAAAGTCCTCGATCCTCATGTCCTGGTAAATCTGATTTCCCGTCGAGTCCGCCAGCTGAATGGAGGTGGCGCGACCGACAGATCGCTGGTTGCAAATGTCGACAATCTTGGAATGGCGGACATCGCCTTGCTTGAAATCATTGAAGGCAAAATGGGCTTCGACATGGCGGAAATCGTCAAGCTGACGCGACCGACCGTAAGGAATGGCAAAAGGCCGCAAGGTTAGAGGGCCATGCTGTAAAACAGGCGGCGAACTATATCTCGATAAATTGCGTGTGCGGCCATATCTATTATTTGTTTTGGCCTTATGCTGTGGAATGAAAGTTTTATTAAAACAACCTGTTAATGGTTTGTTTCTGAAGGATTCAACTCGCTGGACCGGCAGCTATGCCGAGGCGCTCGATTTCAAAACCACCCCCGCCGCAATGGACTATTCCAGAATACACGGATTCATCGGGGCGAGCATTGTTCTGGCATTCGCTAATGCCCGCTACGATTTGGAACTGAAAAACTGCTGTTAACGTGGCTCGATTGTATACAATCAGTAGTTTGCTGGAGCACCTGCTGCGGGAGAACGCGAGTGAATTGCATATTTTGACTGGCAAGCCGCCGTTCATCGTTTTGCGCGAGGAACAGATGGTCGTTGAGCTGCGAATATTACCAACGACAACATTGCTGATTTGCTCTACAACATGGCCACGGTGGAGCAAATGAGGGAGTTAAATGCCTGTGGCGATGCACAATTCGTATATCTTTTCCGCAATTGGGCCCGATTCGCAATCAGCGCCTCTGCTGCGCATAGCACTTTCAGCGTCAAAATAAAAAAATTCGGGCGCTGATCTCTCCCAGATTTCGGAGATTAAGATTGCTGCGATCAGAAAACACTGCTCCACTGCAGCCTTGCTAAAGCCCACCACGCCTGCGCTTGAGAACATCCGCGTTTCCGCCGCAAAGGGTTTCGTCATACCCCACAGACCAAAACAATCTCAACATTGTATTGCGTGGATGGTGTTCCTAATCGAAAGATTGGTGAGCGCGTCGTTACGTTGTGAATGGAAGAATGAGTCCGGACTGGCGAATGCAACCCATGGTGAACCGGTGATCTTCTGTCTGTGGCACAACCGCCTAGCCATTTCCATGATGGTTCACCGCCGTCATCCTCGAAAGCTCGCGGCCCTTGTGAGCGCCAGCAAGGACGGCGCGTTGCTGGCCGCTGTGCTCGCGAAATTTGGAGTGGAGCAGGTGCGAGGTTCGAGCATTCGTCGTGGTCCCCAAGCGTTGCTTGAACTGACGACGAGAGGCGCAAGAGGATATGACCTCGCCGTGACACCCGACGGCCCCAAGGGGCCACGCTATATTGTCCAGGCCGGGATCATTTCGCTCGCGCAAGTCACTGGATTTCCCATTATTCCTGTCACCTGCAATACATTTCGCAAAGTTTGTCTCGGAAGCTGGGACGGTTTTCAAATTCCACTTCCGTTTTCGCGCTGTGAACTGTTTCTAAACAAACCCATATTCGTGCCGCGCGAGGTGGGAGCGGAGAGACGTGAGGAACTGCGCAAAGAGTTGGAAATGAGTTTGACCGAAGGCTCAATGGACTGACGAATTTTACGAGTTCACCCCCGGTCGGCGCTTCTTCCTCCTTCTGGCACCGCGAAACCAAAAAAATTTGAGGCCCGGCATATACCAGGCCTCAATGTGGCATCAATGGTTAATAGCGATTCCGTGCGCCGCTGAATTGGCGACGTTCCCCGCCGGTATTGCCCGAACGCTCTTCACGCGGCCTTGCTAAATTGACGGTCAACGCACGCCCGTCAACCGAGTGGCCATTAAGCGCCCCGACAGCGTTCTGCGCCTCTTCGGGTGTGCTCATTGTCACAAAACCAAAACCGCGCGGACGGCCGGTGGTCCGGTCGGTCATCAGATTGGCTTCCGTGACAGTGCCATGAGCTGCAAACATATCCTGCAGATCGTTTTCGGTGGTATTGAAGGAAAGATTTCCCACAAACAATTTATTATTCATAATGATTTTACTGGTCTAATGCTTTTTCCAGACTGTCCCCGACTATCGGGTTTAAAATCATCATTGAATGCAATTCACCTGAGGATTCGCCATATCGTGAAAGTAACAAGCTGTCGAACAGAGGGGTCACTATCTACTGTTCCGACCGAATAGCAATTTATAATTGAAACTATTTTGCGGTGGGCGTTGACTCAAATTAAAAGACACCGGGGAGGATTTCGGCTGAGGGGCCGAAAGGGGTCGTTGACTCATGGGAAAAAGACACCGGAAAAAGCCGGTGCCCATGAACATGAGTCAAGAGATCAAAGACATATATTTCCACGCAAAATTATCTTAGCGCAGATTAGCCCCGTTTTCCGTCTTTTAAGGAGGAAACGCCTTTCGCCCACACGCGGAGGCACCGCAGTGCGCGAAGTGTGATGTTCCATTGTCTCTTTAGCGATCTACGGGCATCCCAAGCTGCGCTCTCGAACGTGCACCAAAACGTGCACCAAAATGGTTAAAGACGATTACGAATGATTAGGTCGGGTTATCAGAGATATAGCTTGATTCCTTGAGAAAACCCGCAAAAATATCTTCAGACATGGGCGGAATCTGAGCGATTCCGACCCTCGCCTCCA
>Ga0134126_10011971_pt1 | contig 10950 bp, 11 predicted proteins | sample KB31752_FD_96881 | JGI IMG/M metagenome (GOLD analysis project Ga0134126, IMG submission 96881) | Terrestrial soil microbial communities with excess Nitrogen fertilizer from Kellogg Biological Station, Michigan, USA - KB3-175-2 | ecosystem: Environmental > Terrestrial > Soil > Unclassified ...
CGGGCCAGGCCGTACTTGATGCCGCCCTCGACCTCGATCGACGTGCCGCCGGACAGCACGCGAACCGTGTAGTTCGGCAGTGCCGGGTCGTTGGCGAAAGCCATCGGAAAGAAGGTCCACAGCAGCATGCCGACGAAATAAAGCATGCCGGCGTCGAGCAGCAGCGGCGGCGCGAGCGTGACCTGGGCCAGACGGGGCCAGAACGCCCGGCGGCCGGCGGCGTGCCGCTCGCGCGCCCGGCGCTGGGCCGAGCGGAAGGCGCCCACCCTCAGCCATGACACCGCCACCACCACGAAAAGACCCACCGCGCCGATGCCGAAAAAGCCCGGCAGCGGATCGACTGTGCCATCTGGATCGAAGATGCGGAGGAACCCGACAAGCCCGGCTTCGAGCAGGATGCCGACAAGGACATTGACCAGCCAATAGGAAGGACCGAGCGGATAGAGACCTCGCCAGTAGCGGCTGATCGGATTTTTGGCGCTCGGCTTCGGCTTCGGCAAGCTCGCTGCCGGATGGCTGCTGCCCATATCGAGCGCCGGTCCGCCCACCGATGCGACGTCTGCCAGGGCCCTGCCGGTAATTGTCGCCTGGGCTGCCAGGGGATCGGGGCCGTAACGGTTGGCGCCCGGCACCGTGCCGCGAAAGCCGAGTACGATCAGCAGGTAGAGGCCCACCGCGGCGATCGCCAAGTCGGCCGGCTGCAGATCGAGATCGAACGCGGCCGGCAGCTGGACGCCCGGAATATAGGGGACCACTCGCACAACGTTCAGCACCAGTTCGAGACTGGCGAGGACGATGTAGTCCGCCCCGCTCCGGCCCCGGTCGTGGCGCCGCTTCACCGAAAGGCAAACCCAGGGAAGGAAGAACAGGACGGCGTCACCTGCGCCGATGACGTCGATATCGCGGCGGACGGCCGCTGCGACCGCATTCCCCGCCGCCCCCGTATCGAGGGCAGCCGCGAGATCATCCATCGTGACCCCGAGCGCTGCGAGCTCGACGCCAGCCAGCAGCAGGCCGAGCACGAACAGCACCAGTCCCCCGAGCCACCACTGACGCCGGGCCAGGCGGCCATTGGTGCCGAAATAGAACCAGAGGAAGCGGCTCATCTCCCGATCATTGCCTGCTCAACACCGTCTCATCGCGCGATCGTCGTCGCCCCTTAGTCGCGTGCCAGCGCTGCAACGGCAAGCGACGATTCCGTGCGGCGACGTCGCCAGCGGTTAATAATGTGTTTTGACCCGCTTCGGCAGCTGCGTCATGCTCACCTCGCGGTAACGAGGAGGGCGGGACCGCAGCGAGATCGGAGGGGGATCTTGTCGATGTCGAACTGGTTCCACGTGCGGCGCGGCCTCGTGCTCGCCGCGTTTCTATTGCTATGGCCCAGCCTTGCCTCGGCCGCGATCATTGGTTCTAGCGACGGCTGGAAACCGTTGCGCCAGGGCGCCAAGGCGCTGGGCATCAGCGACAGGATGGTCGACCGCATTCTGGCCGCTGGCGTCGGGATGACATGTCCGGGCACCGTCCACAAGAACGGCGGAACGCTCAACGGCTGGTTCCTCGGGCCGGACGTGACGAGCTTTTATACCAATGCGCATGGGGTAATCGATCTCGGCGCGGACCGGCAGGCGGATTTCATCGAGCCGCTCGACAAGTGCAAAGTGCACTCCTATCGCGATCTGCTGCTGCGTGGCGACCGGGCAGCATCCTACGCACTGAGCCTGCCGGCCGACCGCCACGATATGGCGCTGGCGAGCTTCCAGCCGCAGCGCGACCTGCCGACATCCGACCGCGCCCGGCTGACGCTTGCCCGGACCCTCCCCGGCGCTGAAGCGCTCGACATGCCCGATATCAGTCACCTGCCACTGGCCATCGGGGAGCAGGTCATCATGGTCTCGCTGCAACCGCCGGCGATGCGCGAGCCGGTGATCCAGGCCTGTCAGATCAAGGGGATCGACATCAGCGGCGGCGGCCCGGGACGGCTGCTCACCGATTGCGACAACAGCTTCGGCAATTCCGCCGCGCTCTATTTCGTGCGCGATCCCGCCGACCCCGGCATGCTGGTTCCAATCGCCATGCACGAGGGATGCTACGACAAGGTCGGCAATTTCAAAGGCTGGAGCCGGGACAACACGGCGCTCGGCATTCTGCTCCGCCGCAGCTTCTTCAGCTTCCGGCGTGGCGCGTCCTGAGCTCAGCGCAGCGGCGCACCCGCTGTCGGCCAAGCCGGCAGCCCGTGCGCCACGCTCGCCTTGACGACCCATTGCTGGCCGATCAGCAGCGCAGCGATGAGTACGGCGGAGGCGATGAAGGCGCGCATGATCGGTTCTCGGGGCATTGTGGTTCGGCCGGGATGCACGGCCATGCCCCCGTTTGCGCGTGGCTGGCTGAACGATTTCTGAACCGGCTGCCGCTGTCCACGGCGTTTCGATTTGCCATGGTAAATGCCGGACTAACGGCGCCGGCGGCGGAGCCGCGACTGCCCCTTTGCCACGCCGGCCCAAACTGCTTATATGAACAGTGCTGCCCGGTGCGTGAGGACGTTCATATCCCCGGGGCCTTATCGATCCTGAAGGGAGCTGTCCCTGACCGGACCCGTGGGTCCGGACATATGGCGCCCACCTACGTGAGTAGGTTCCCGGGATCGCATGTCCCACGGCCAGGGTGGCACCTCATTCAGAGAGCAGTTCCGCCGGCGGAACTGCTCTGGTGCTTGTTCGCGATCCCATTTCCCGAAATTGCCTGAGGCCAACGCGGCAGACCGATGAGCGCCGAGTCGATCGAGGAAGCCAAGGCGGCCCTGCGTCTCAAGGCTCGCGCCGCCCGCGCGGCGATCGGCGATGCCGACCGGGTGGGCGCCGCGGCGGAAGCGGCCCGCCATTTCCTCAGCGGCATCGCCTTGCGCGCCGATGAGATCGTTGCCGCCTATTGGCCGATCCGCGAGGAGCTCGACGTGAAGCCGCTGCTCGGCCAATTGATGGATCGCGGCCAGCCGGTCTGCCTGCCGGTGGTGCGCGGCGAGGAAGAACCGCTCGACATGCGGCTCTGGGAACAAGGCATGCCGCTTTATCCTTCCGGCTTCGGCACGCTCGCCCCCGCCGAGGACGCGCCGCGCGTGGTGCCGCATGTCGTCATCATGCCGCTGCTCGGCTTCGACGCCGTCGGCACCCGGCTCGGCTATGGCGGCGGCTATTACGACCGGACCCTGGCGGCGTTTGGCTCGCCGGCGCGACTCGTCGGCTTTGCCTTTGCGGCGCAGGAATTGCCGAGCGTGCCGCGGGCAGCGCACGATCGGCCGCTCGATTCGATCGTCACCGAGTGTGGCGTGCGGCATTTCGCTCCCACCCAAACCGTTGCGTGATTCCACCGTGAAACTGCTTTTCCTGGGCGATGTCGTCGGCCGTGCCGGGCGCGATGCCATATCGACAAGGGTGCCGGAGCTTATCGCCCGATACGGGTTCGACTGCGTCGTCATCAATGGCGAGAACGCCAGCCATGGCCGGGGCCTCACCGAGCAGCATTTCGAGGGGCTCAGGGCGGCCGGCGCCGACGTGGTGACCCTCGGCGACCACGCCTTCGATCAGCGCGATACGCTTACCTATATCGAGCGGGCCCCCGCCCTGCTCCGCCCTATCAACATGCCGCCGGGCACGCCCGGACGCGGCGCGACGCTGATCGAAACCCGCAGCGGCCATCGCGTACTGGTAATCAACGCGCTGGGCCGGGTGTTCATGGGACCGGCGGATGATCCCTTCCGCGCCGTCGAGGCGGCGGTCGCCGCCTGCCCGCTTGGGGAGCAGGCCGACGCCATCGTCGTCGACTTCCATACCGAGGCGACCTCCGAAATCCAGGGTATGGGACACTTTCTCGACGGCCGCGTGAGCCTTGTCGTTGGCACGCACACCCACATTCCGACCGCCGATGCCCGCGTCCTGAAGGGCGGCACGGCGCTGATGGCGGATGCCGGCATGTGCGGCGACTATGACTCGGTCATCGGCGTCGATCCGGAGGAGCCGCTCAACCGCTTCCTCACCGGCATTTCGGGCGGCCGCTTCACGCCCGCCGAGGGCGAAGCGACGCTCTGCGGCATCGCCATCGAGACCGAAGCCCGCACCGGGCTGGTCCTGCGCCTCAGTCCGGTGCGCGTCGGCGGCGTCCTGGCCCAGGTGCTTCCCGATTTCTCGTAAAGCACGCCTCGCCCATCCGGAGATTTTCCCATGCCTCGCAGCCTCAAGCTCGATCACGTTTCCCTGCTGGTACGCAGCCTCGACGTCAGCACAAAATTTTATAGCGAGGTGTTGGGCCTGGACTTGATCAAGAACGGCACGCGCCAGCCGAACATCCGCTGGTTCGGCTTCGACAATCACGACGCGCTGCACATCACCGAGGCCGATTTCGGCGACACGAGGCTCAAGAAGTCGACGCACTTTGCGCTCTGCGTCGCCGATTTCGACGCCTTCGTCGCCGACCTCCGCGCCCGCGGCATCCGCTTTCACGACTGGCCGGGGGCCGAGAACAACGTCACGGCGCGGCCCGACGGCTTCCGCCAGATCTATCTGCAGGACCCCGACGGCTACTGGATCGAGATCAACGACCACGTCTGAGACGGCCCGCTCTTTATTTCGGCCGCTGCGACCACTATAACCCGCCTCCACAACCTTTCCTGGTACGACGATCTGAAGGAGTGACCGCATGGCCGGCCATTCGCATGCCAAGAACATCATGCACCGCAAGGGCAAGTCCGATGCGGAGCGTTCGAAGGTCTTTTCCAAGCTGGCCCGCGAAATCACCGTGGCGGCCAAGCTGGGCGCCCCGGACCCCGCCTTCAACGCCCGGCTCCGCCTTGCCGTGAACAACGCCCGCGCGCAGTCGATGCCCAAGGATAATATCGACCGCGCCATCAAGAAGGCTTCGGGCGCCGACAGCGAGGCTTACGAATCCATCCGCTACGAGGGCTATGGCCCGGGCGGCGTGGCGATCATCATCGAAGCCCTGACCGACAACCGCAACCGCACGGCCTCCAATATCCGCGCGACGCTCTCCAAGAACGGCGGTGCGCTGGGCGAAACCAATTCGGTCGGCTTCATGTTCGACCATGTCGGCGAGATCGAATATCCGGCCAAGGCCGGCAGCGCCGACCAGGTGCTCGAGGCCGCGATCGAGGCGGGCGCCGACGACGTCGAGAGCGACGAGGACGGGCACTGGATCTACACCAGCTTCGAGAACCTCGGCGAGGTCGCGGCGGCGCTGGAGAAGACGCTGGGCGAAGCTGAATCGGTCAAGGCGATCTGGCGGCCGCAGAACACGGTCGACGTCGACGCCGACAAGGGCGCGACTCTGGTCAAGGTGCTCGGTCTGCTCGAGGACGACGACGACGTGCAGAACGTCTATGCCAACTACGCGATGAGCGAGGAGGATCTGGCCAAGCTGGAGGCCTGATTCCAACCGCGCATGGGCAAGGGGCGACTCGAGGCATTCAGCGACGGCGTTATCGCCGTCATCATCACCATCATGGTGCTGGAGCTGCGCGCCCCGCACAGCGTCGACCTGCCGGCCCTGCTCGAAGACGCGCCGGCCTTCCTCGCATATGTGCTGAGCTTTATCTACGTGGCGATCTATTGGAACAACCACCACCACATGTTCCACCTCGTCAGGCAGGTGGATGGCTCGATCCTCTGGGCTAACAATTTCCTGCTGTTCTGCCTGTCGCTGGTGCCCTTCACCACCGACTGGATGGGTGAGAACCACAATGCGACGATTCCGGTAGCTCTCTACGGATTCTCGCTGCTGCTGCCGGGCGTCGCCTACTATCTGCTGCAGGGCCGCCTCATCCACCTGCAGGGCCCCCATTCGGAACTGGCCGCGGCGGTTGGCTGGGACTGGAAGGGCAAGCTTTCGCCGGTGATTTACATCGTCGGCATCCTTGCCGCGTTCGCCCTCCCCTGGCTCGCCGAACTGCTCTATGCGGTCGTCGCGGTCATCTGGCTCATTCCCGACCGGCGGATCGAGAACCGGATGCGTATGCACCCCCGGAGTTCCGTCGACGAGCCCGACTAGTCCCGCGCCCGACTAGTCCCGCGCCCGACTACGAAGGCGTTGCGCCCCGCGACCTGCCCTGTTGAGCCGTCAGGCCGCTGCCGCCACCGACTCGCCGAGGGCGATCACCGCGACACGGTTGCGCCCCGACTGCTTGGCGACATAAAGGCGCTGGTCGGCGGCGTGGTAGAGGACGGTAAACGGCACCTGCCGATCGAAGGTCGCCCCACCGACGCTGACCGAGAGCTGGCGCTTGACCCCGTCGGGGAGAAACTCAGCCGCGCTGATCGCCTCGCGGATGCGCTCGGCGGCCATCTCGGCACGACTGTGCGAGGCCCCCGGCAGGAATACCCCGAACTCCTCGCCACCCATGCGGCCGACGAGATCGACGCTGCGCAGCGCACCCCGGATCGTCGAGGCGATGAGCCGCAGCGCGTCGTCGCCCCGGTCGTGCCCGAAATTGTCGTTGATGCGCTTGAAGTGATCCACGTCGATGACCAAAAGCGCGCCGCTCTCCTGCTGCATCCGCACATCGCCCAGATAGGCATCGACGAGCGTCGTGAACGCGCCGCGGCTCAGCACTTCCGTGAGGCTGTCCCGCGACGCAAGCAGGGCGAGTTCGTGATGGGCGATCGCCAGCTCACGGAGCTTGCTGGCAAAGAAGAAAATGAACGGCCCGGCGACCACGAGCGTAACGCCGATGTCGGTCAGGATGGAGCGGTCGCGTTCCGCCATCGGAAGATGGCCGAAGGTCAGTGAATCGAGAACGATCGCGGCGCACATGCAGCCGAACGTGCCGAACACCGTCCACATTACGACACGGCCCCACCCGAGCGGCGAAAAATCGAGCTTTCCCAACACCGGCACGCCGTTTCGATCCCAATGGCCGAGTTTTAGGGCGAAATGCTTTCGAAGGACTTGCACGACGCCCGAGCATTTTATCTGTGCTGCCGAGGCTGTTGCAGAAGAGATGCAACCGGGGGAAAACTGGGCGAAACTGCGGCTTTTTCTGGCCGGCGATCGTGCCGTACCTTAGATTGTGTGTGATCACGAATCTCAGGGGCTCGCCCAAAATGATGAAATTTCTCGCCGCGGCAGGCGCATTTGCGCTGCTCGCCTCCGGTGCCTTTGCTGCCGATCTCGTGCCGGCGCAGCAGGTTGCTGCCGAAATGTCCGCGGTGAACTGGTCGGGGCCCTATCTCGGTGCCAATGTCGGCTATGGCCCGGGCACGACGAATCTGGGGCTCTTCACCGGTACCGGCGAAGGGGTCAGCTTTTCCGGCCTCTTCGTCGGCGGCCAGGTCGGCTATAATTACCAGCTCGGCAATGATCTGGTGTTTGGCCTCGAAGGCGATCTCAACTGGTCGAACGAGAGCGGCACGACGTCAGTCGTCTCGGGCGCGTCGAGCGAGTCGATCAGCTCGGATTTGAATTGGTTCGGCGGCGTCACCGGCCACGTCGGCTATGCGTGGGACAATGTGATGCCCTACCTGCTGGGCGGCGTTTCGGTGGGCAACAATACCATCAAGATATCCGAGACCTGCGTGGCGCCCTGCACGAGCATGAGCACGTCCGACTCGGCGACCCATATGGGCTACACCGTCGGCCTCGGCGTTGCGGCGATGCTGGCCACCCGCCTTTCCGGTTTCGTCGAAGTCCGCTACGCCGATTACGGCAGCAGCAACTATACCTTCACCGATCCCTCCGGAGGCGGCGGGTCCATCACCCTGCCGGCGAGCCTCACCGATACGACGGTTCGGGCCGGCCTGAACTTCCACTTCTGACGGGGGCGGGCGGCTGGCGCCGCCGGCACGCGCAGGATCGACCTTGCAAGCGGGCGCCCCGGCGGCGCCCGCTGCTTATTCGCTTATTCTTGGTTCCGCCCGCCGTCTTCTTTGGCTATAGGTCCGGCCAAACTCCACGCACGGGACGGCATCATGGCCCACTTCAAGACACTCGACGACCTCGATCTCAAGCGCAAGCGCGTGCTGCTCCGGGCCGATCTCAACGTGCCCGTCGCCGATGGCAAAGTGACCGATGCCACTCGCATCGAGCGGATCGTGCCGACCATCCGGGAGATCATCAAGGTCGACGGCAAGGCCATCCTGCTGTCGCATTTCGGCCGCCCCAAGGGCGGCCCGAGCGCCGAGTTCTCGCTCGAGCAGGTCGTGCCGGCGGTTGCGAACGCCGTCGGCCATCCGGTCGGCTTTGTCGCGACCGACTGGAATGACGTGAGCAAGGCCAGGCAGGCGATCGAATCGGCCCCGCCCGGCAGCGTCCTGGTGCTCGAAAACACGCGCTTCCATCCGGGCGAAGAGAAGAACGATCCCGAGCTCGCCAAGCGCATGGCGAGCCTGGGTGACATCTATGTCAACGATGCCTTTTCGGCGGCGCACCGCGCCCACGCCTCGACCGAAGCGCTCGCTCATCTCCTTCCCGCCGCCGCCGGCCGGGCAATGCAGGCCGAGCTCGAGGCGCTCGAAAAGGCTCTCGGCAACCCCAAAAAGCCGGTGATCGCGCTGGTGGGCGGCGCCAAGGTGTCCTCGAAGATCGACCTGCTGGAGAACCTCGTCGGCAAGGTCGAAGCGCTGGTGATCGGCGGCGGCATGGCAAACACCTTCCTGTTCGCGCTCGGTCTGCAGGTCGGCAAGTCGCTGTGCGAGAAGGATCTCGCCCCGACGGCGAACCGGATCATGGAAAAGGCGGAAAAGACCGGCTGCAGCATCATCCTGCCGGTCGACGCGACCGTGGCGCACAAGTTCGAGGCCAATGCGCCGCATCGCCACTACGGCATGGACGCAATGGACCCTGACGGCATGATCCTCGATGTCGGCCCGCAATCGGTGGTGCGGATCAAGGGCGCGATCGACGAGGCGGCGACGCTGGTCTGGAACGGCCCGCTCGGGGCCTTCGAGCTTGCCCCCTTCGATGCCGGCACGACGGCGATCGCCCGGCACGCCGCGGCCCGGACCAAAGCGGGACATCTGGTCTCGATCGCCGGCGGCGGCGACACCGTAGCGGCGCTCGCCCACGCCGGGGTCAAGGACGAGTTCACCTACGTTTCGACGGCCGGCGGCGCTTTCCTCGAATGGATGGAAGGCAAGACGCTGCCCGGAGTCGAAGCCCTCATGACGGCCGGCTGAGGGCACTCCGGAAGGGGTGCCGTTCGATCGGCGGACATCCTATAAGGCGCCGCATGGTTCCAGAGCTTTATCTCATCGCGCCGGCTGAAGCCGAGGCGGAGGCTTTCGCGGCACTGCTCAAGCGCGTGCTGGCAAGCGCCGATGTCGCGGCGCTGCTGCTGCCGGCGGGGACGCGACTGCCGACAGTCTACGAGGATTTCGTGCGACGGATCGCCCCGATCGCGCAGGCGGCCGGCTGCGCCGCTCTGATCGAAGGCGAACCCGCCGCGGTGCGGCGTCTTGGCGCAGACGGGCTCCACCTCACCGGTCCTGCCGCGGCGGTCAAGGCTGCAATGGCCGCGCTCAAGCCGGATTTCATCGTCGGCGTAGGCCCCCTCGCAAGCCGGCACGACGCGATGACCATCGGCGAGCTCGGCCCCGACTACATCCTATTTGGGCCGCTTTCCGGTGCTAGTTCGCCAATCGACCGCGAGATGGCGGGCTGGTGGGCCGAAACGATGGAAATTCCTGGCGTTTTCTCCGATCCCGAGGCGACGGCGGAGACGGCCGACGCAGAAGGCTGCGAGTTCCTGGCCCTCTCGGCGAGCCTCTGGAGCGCCGCCGATCCCGTCGCATCTATTATCGCCATCGCGGCACGGCTGGGATATTCGGCGTGAGCGGCCCGGCGGTCGTCTTCGGGCTGCTCCTGGGCAGCCTTCTCGCCGTGCCCGCGCTGGCGGCGCCGGCGGCCGATCCGCCAATGCCGCTGCCGCCCCTGTCGCGCGGCGCACAGCCCCCTGCAGCTGCGCCGCCCGCAACGCCGGCGGCGGGTAGCTCGGACACCTCTTCTGCAGGCCCGGCAGACAGCTCTCCGTCGCAGAATGCCGCCTCGATCAGCAACGACGTTTTCGGGCCGACTGAGGACGACGCCTACGGCGCCTTCCAGCGCGGCGGCTATCTCACGGCGCTGGCGCTTGCCCTGCCGCGGGCGCAGAAGAACGACCCGGCGGCGCAGACCCTCATCGGTGAGATATATGACCAGGGGCTCGGTGTCCCCCAGAACACCAAGACAGCAGCCGACTGGTTTCGGCTCGCGGCCAGCCACGGCGACAAGGTGGCGGCTTTCGAGCTCGCCCTGCTCTACCAGAACGGCGATGGTGTCCCCAAGGACGACAAGCGCGCCGCCGAGCTGTTCCAGAAATCGGCGGATGCCGGCTATATGCCGGCCAAATACAATCTCGCTTTGCTCTATATTGAAGGCGTCGCCGTGCCGCCGGACATGGTCAAGGCGGCGCAGCTGATGAAGGAAGCAGCCGATTCCGGCCTCCCCGAGGCCCAGTACGACTATGGCAACATGCTGGTCGAAGGTGGCGGCGTGCCCCCGGACGTAGTTGCCGGCGCCAAGGAAATCGGGATTGCCGCCAAGGCCGGGGTGGTCGCCGCCGAGGTCGATTACGCCACTATGCTCTATCTCGGCCAGGGTATGCCGCGCGACGTCGCCGGCGCCGTACGCTGGTACAAGCAGGCGGCCGAACAGGGCAATCCGGTGGCGCAGAACCGCTATGCCAAGCTCCTCGCGGTCGGCGAAGGGGTCGACCTCGACCTGGAGCAGGCCGCAATGTGGCGGGCGCTGGCGCGCCGTCAGGGCTTGGCCGATCCCACCCTCGACCGGCTCCTCGTTTCGATTTCGCCGAAGGACCTCGCGCAGGCCGAGGAGGAGGCGAGGTTCTGGCCCCTGCCGCCGCCCGAAGCGCAACCGGCCCCCACCCTCACCGGCAAGACGCCGGCGCCGACC
>Ga0134126_10011973_pt1 | contig 10950 bp, 10 predicted proteins | sample KB31752_FD_96881 | JGI IMG/M metagenome (GOLD analysis project Ga0134126, IMG submission 96881) | Terrestrial soil microbial communities with excess Nitrogen fertilizer from Kellogg Biological Station, Michigan, USA - KB3-175-2 | ecosystem: Environmental > Terrestrial > Soil > Unclassified ...
AGGAAGCGCGGCTGACGCAGCCGACCTTCGCTCGTCCATTCGGCGAACCCGATCTGTGCGACGAGCTCGGGCTGCGTCCAGTGTGTTCCGGGCGGGACCGGGCGAGCATCAACGAACGGCGACTCGGGCGCCTCCAGTGCGCGCAGCCGCTCGCCGAGGTTGCGCAGCGTCGCGACGGTGTAGCCGGTGCCCACCTTCCCGGCGTACCGGAGCCGATCGTCCTCGTAGTAGCCGACGAGCAACGCCCCGAATTCGATCCGGCTTCCGCGGGGATCGGTGTACCCGCCGATCACCAGCTCCTGCTCCCACGCGCACTTCAGCTTCAACCAGTCCCTTGAGCGGCCGCGGGCGTATGGCGCGTCGGCCCGCTTTGCAATCAGGCCCTCCCAGCCGGAGCGGCAGGCCTCGGCGAAGCGGCGCTCCGAGTCGCCGCGGAACGCATCGCTGAGCTGCAGGCCATCGCGAAGACGCATGGCCCGCTCGAGGCGCGCGCGCCGCTCGAGCAGCGGTCGGCCCGTGAGCTCCTCACCGTCGAGCTCGAGCAGGTCGAACACGCAGTAGACGACGGGGTACGCGGAAACGAGGTCTGCCGAAGGTGCCCGGACCCCGAGTCGCTGCTGCAGGCGACCGAACGACGTCTGCTCCCCGTCGAATGCGACGATCTCGCCGTCGAGTAGAAGCCGACTGGCTCGTTGGGCCGAGACCGCAGCACGCACCTCCGGGTACCTGTCAGTGAGGTTCGTTCCGCTACGCGACTCGAGCAGTACCTCGGACCCGGTCTTGCACGCGACGCAGCGCTCGCCGTCGAACTTTCGTTCGAGCAGCCAGTCGTCGCCGAAATCTCGGCGATCGCTCAGGGTTGCAAGCATCAACGCGAGCGGCACCCAGGCATCATCACCGAATATGCCCTGTTCGCGCCGGCCCGGTGATCACCGCTGATCGCCGGGATCTGTCTTCGCCCCAGCTTCGTCCAGACTTAGTGCTCGTGGGCTTCAGCAGCAGCCATCGCCGCAAGCTCGCCGCGCCACGCTTCCCGGCCCTCCTGGACGGCGGCTGCCGCGATCACAAGTCCTGCCAGCGGATCGGCCCACCACCATCCCTGAAGCGCAGCTGGCCTCAGGGTGCGCTCCCGCGTATGCGCGGAAGGACTCGATCACGACGTAAGCGTACTGAGGAGGGTCAGGAGAGAGTGTGTGTGCGCCGCCTACGGCTCCTGTGCAGTGACGACGCACATCACCAGCCGCCCCCTCCCAAGGGCTCAACTGGCGGAGTCGCGGCGTACTGCCGTCGGGAGCCGAAGCCGCGACCTACCAAGAGCCTACGCCCATCGGTCCGCAGGAACGGAGCATGGTGAGGATCTTCACCGCAGGATGGTCAGAATGGGTAATGCCGAGACCCGCCCCCGCGGCCGATAAGAATCTCAGCATGAGGCTCCTTGCGCGTCGTCTGGTCGGTACCTGCTGCGTTGCGGCGATGCTCGGCGTGGGCGGACAGGCGCTGGCCGCCGGAGCGCCGCCGCCGGGAATGCCGCCGGTCGGCCACACACGGCTCGGCATCGGCAGCAAGGATCCCGGCGCCTTCGACCGCCTCACCCGCCATCACCACGACGTCTGGTTGATGTTCGACATGCTGGGTGGATCCTGGGTCAGGTGGCACGGTTTCAGCACCCAGATCGCCAAGGCCACCTCCTCTCACCGGATCGCCATGATCACGCTGGGCGTGACACGTGTGTCCGACCGCCGCAAGCTCTCGCCGGGCACGCTGGCAAACGGCAAGGCCGACAGCATCTACCTGTCCTACTCGAGCCAGGCCAACGCCGCGGGCGTGCCGGTCTGGATCCGTCCGATGCAGGAGATGAACGGCTACTGGATGTCCTACTGCGCGTTCAACGCGAACGGCACGCATCGTGGCGCCGCCTACTCCACCGGCAACTACAAGAAGGCCTTCCGGCGGATCGCGATCATCATGCGCGGCGGCACCAGGGCGGAGATCAACGCCGCCCTTCACGCCGCCGGCCTGCGACAGCTGCAGGCGCCGCTGCCGGTCGCCGGGATCACACCCAGCGGGCTGGTGGCCATGGTCTGGAACCCGCAGGGAGCGGGCGCGCCGAACGTGAGGGGCAACCAGCCGCACGACTACTGGCCCGGCACGCGGTACGTCGACTACGTCGGCGACGACCTCTACGACCAGGGCTTCAGGGCCTACTGGAAGGGCATGCAGCCGCTCTACAACTACGGAAAGCCGTTCATCCTGGGCGAATGGGCGCCCTGGGGCATCGACGATCCCACCTTCGTCAGCCAGGTGTTCAACTGGGTGAAGACGCATCCGCGGACGGCGGCGCTGGTCTACTACGACTACTCCTCCACCTTCAGCCTGGGCAACAAGCCGCGCTCACTGAAGGCGTACCGGACGCTGGCCGCGCGCACGCGGTTCCAGACCACCGCCTGAGCCCTGACCGGCGCTACGGCGCCGCGGCTTCCTGCCAGGCCTCGCTGAGCTGGTCGCGGTAGCCCAGCCACAGCACCCCGGCCACGGCCAGCAGCACGATCTCGTCGAACGGCCCGGGCACGGGCAGCAGCCCCAGCCCGCCCGCCCAGCGCAGCGGTCGCGGGATCCGCCCGTCGCGGATCACCAGTCTGACGGCACGAAGCATTCGTGTGAGGGTGGCCCGCATTGCGTCCAGTCTAGGTACCCCCGCGCCATCGGGCTGTGGTTCGGCCATCGCGGGCGCGGTACGCTGGCGCCCGCATGTCCAGTTCCCCCACTCGGGTCGCCCTGATCACCGGCACCAGCCGCGGCATCGGCACCGCCCTGGCGGCCGCCTTCGCCGCCGAGGGCTATGCGGTGGTCGGATGCGGCCGCAGCGCCGGCCCGGACGTCGGCGTCGCCGGCATGGACTACCGCCGCTGCGACGTCTCCGATCCGGCCGCCATCCGCGACCTGGTCGCCGGCACGGTGGCGTCGCACGGCCGGCTCGACGTGCTGGTCAACAACGCAGCGGTCGAGATCGAGGGCACGGTCGAGGAGACCACGGTCGAACAGTGGGACGAGGTGCTGGCGGTGAACGTCCGCGCGCCGGCGCTGCTGGCCGCCGCGGCGATACCGCACATGCGTGCCGCCGGCGGCGGCGTGATCCTGAACATCGCGTCGGTCGACGGCACCTGGGCCGAGCCGCGGCTGCCGGCCTACTGTGCGACGAAGGGCGCACTGTTGGCGCTGACACGGGCGATGGCCATCGATCACGGCGCCGACAACATCCGCTGCATGAGCATCTGCCCCGGGTACGTCCGCACCGAGATGCTGGAGCAGTTCTTTGCGTCCCAGCCTGACCCCGACGCTGCCCGCACGCAGGGGATCGCCATGCATCCGCTGGGACGCCTGGCGGAGCCGTCGGACATCGCCGACCTGGCCGTGTTCCTGGCCGGCGACCGCGCGACCTACCTGACCGGCCACTCCTATGTCGCCGACGGCGGCCTCACAGCCGGGCACCTCTGAGGAGGCACGGGATGCCGGCCAACCACGTGATCCCGCTCGACCGCGAGACCCTCCACGGGCACTTCTCGACCGACCTTGCGCCCGTGCTGACCGTCGATCCCGGCGACTCGGTCACGTTCCAGGCGCTGGCCGCATTCTGGCACTGGCATGCGGGCGCCACGTGGCTGGACGACCTGCACCCGGTGCTCGATGACGGCCACCCGCTGACCGGGCCGATCGCGGTTCGCGGGGCCCGCGCGGGCGGGACGCTGGAGGTGCGGATCGACGTGGTGCGGCCGCGCGACTGGGGGATCACGTTCGCCGGCCAAAGCGCGCTCGAGTGGCAGCTGGACGGGTCGATCGGCGTCACCGCGGACGGCGCCCAGTCCGTCGCCCTGGCACCATTCCTGGGCGTGATCGGCATGCCGCCGCCCGAGCCGGGCGTGCACTCCACCATCCCGCCCCGCCGCTTCGGCGGCAACATCGATTGCAAGGAGCTGACCGCGGGCGCCACGCTGCTGCTGCCGATCGGCGTGGACGGCGCGCTGCTCTCGGCCGGCGACGGCCATGCGGCGCAGGGCGACGGCGAGGTGTCGGGCACGGCGATCGAATGCCCGCTCGACGAGGTGCGTCTGACGCTGGACTTGCGCCCCGATCTCGACCTGCGGATGCCGGTCGCCCGCACCGACGGCGCCTGGATCGCGTTCGGGTTCGACCACGACCTGGACGGGGCCGCCGACTTGGCGCTCGAGACGATGCTCGACCTGATGCAGCGCGAGCACGGGCTCAACCGCGAGCGGGCGCTGGCGCTGGCGAGCGTCTGTGTCGACCTGCGCGTGACGCAGGTCGTGAACGAGGCCAGGGGCGTGCACGCGGTGCTCCGCCACGAGGCTTTCAGCGCCTAGACCGATCCGCCTCGGCGTCCCAGAAGGCTCGGGTTTCGCGGTATGCCACCCTCGGCTGCCGAGGCTACATGTGTCAGCGGCAACCGGCGCTCGGCGGTGGAAACATCGAACACGAATGGGACATTTCGGACAACAAATTGTGACCGGAATCTTGCGGTGTGGTGAACAAATCCCATACGCTTGCATATCTCGGGAGCCTGACTGGCCTTCCACCACCACCTGCGGGTCGGGTCTGCTCGGCCGCTCAACAAGGGGATTCGCATGCACCATCTGCCAAAACAGATCGCGGCAGTAACCGCGGCTCTGGCGCTGGCGGCAGCTGCCGCCAGCTGCGGATCGAGCTCGTCCAGCTCGTCCAACGCGTCGTCGTCGGGCGGGGGCGCCGTGCCTCAGGTCGATGTCACCAAGTTCACGGCCGACTTCGCGGTGATGAAGACCCTGCAGAGCCTCGCGGCGCAGGGCAAGGGCAAGATCGGCGTGCTGCTGCCCGACACCACCACGTCGACGCGGTACGTCCAGTACGACGCGCCGAACCTGACGAGGGCCTTTGAGGCCGCGGGGTTGTCGTCCAGCGACTTCAAGATCACCAATGCCCAGGGCAGCGTGTCGACGATGCAGCAGCAGGCCGAGGCTGACATCACCGACGGCGCCTCCGTGCTGCTGATCGATCCCATCGACACCGGATCCGGCGCAGCCATCGAGAAGAACGCCGAGGCCAAGGGCCTCAAGGTGATCGACTATGACCGCCTCGTCCTGGGCGGACCGGCCGATCGCTACTACGTCAGCTTCAACAACGTCAAGGTCGGCCAGCTGATCGGCCAGGGCGAGATCTCGTGCATCAACGCATGGGGCGTCAAGAATCCCAACATCCTGATCATGGACGGCGACCCCACCGACAACAACGCGAAGCTGTTCGCACAGGGCTACAACGGCGTGCTGGCGCCGAAGTTCGCCGACGGCACCTACAAGAAGGTCGGCGAGCCGACCGGCACCTGGGATCCGCCGACGGCCCAGACCACCTTCGAGCAGCAGTACACGGCGCACCCGAACATCAACGCCGTGGTCACGCCGAACGACTCCAACGCCGCGGCCGTAATCGCTGCGCTGAAGAACAAGAAGATCCCGCCGAAGACGTTCCCGACCACCGGTCAGGACGCGGGGCTTGAGGGTCTGCAGAACATCCTCGCGGGCTACCAGTGCGGGACCGTCTACAAGCCGTACTTCCTCGAGGCGCAGGCCGCGGCAGCGCTGGCCCTGTACCTGCGGGCCGGCCAGACGCCGCCGTCGACGCTGGTCAACTCGACCACCAAGGACAGCACGATCGGCGCCAACGTCAAGTCGGTCTACACCCCGCCGACCTGGGTGACCGTCGACAACATGAACGACACGGTCGTCAAGGACGGCACCGTGACGGCGAAGCAGCTGTGCTCGGGCGGGTTCCAGAGCGCCTGTAGCGCTGCGGGGATCCAGTAACACCACGCTCGCCCCGGGGCCGTCGCCTGACGCGGCGGCCCCGGGGCGGGTACCATCGCATCCAACGGTCATGGATTCCACGCTGTGAGCACAGAGACAGAGACCCAGCCGCTGCTGCGGCTCGACCACGTCTCCAAGAACTTCGGGCCGGTGCAGGCGTTGTCCGATGTCAACCTGGAGCTGCGCGCCGGCGAGGTGACGGCGCTGATCGGCGACAACGGCGCCGGTAAGTCGGTCACCATCAAGACCATCTCGGGGATCCACGGGCCGGACTCCGGCCAGATCTACTGGGAGGGCCGGCCGGTCAGGATCCGCTCGCCGCGTGAGGCGGCGGCGCTCGGCATCGAGACGGTGTTCCAGGATCTCGCGCTCTGCAACAACCTCGACATCGTTCAGAACCTGTTCCTGGGCCGCGAGCGCACCAACCACGGCATCACGCTGGACGAGGAGGCGATGGAGAAGTCGGCGGCCGAGACGCTGGCCAGCCTGGCGGTTACCACGGTGCGCTCGATCCGTCAGCCCGTTGCGTCCCTCTCCGGCGGCCAGCGCCAGTCGGTGGCGATCGCCAAGGCGGTGCTCTGGAACACCAAGCTCGTGATCATGGACGAGCCGACCGCCGCCCTGGGCGTGGCCCAGACCGCGATGGTGCTCGCCCTCGTCAAGCGCCTGGCCGAGCGCGGCCACGCGGTGATGCTGATCTCGCACAACATGAACGACGTGTTCGAGGTGGCCGACCGGATCGCGGTGCTGTTCCTGGGCCGCGTGGTGGCGGTGCTGCCCGCCGCCGACCTCGACCGCCAGATCGCCGTCGACCTGATGACCACCGGCCAGTCGACGCGCCTATCAACCAACGGACACGCCGCGAAGGAGCCGGATCCCGCATGAGCGAAGTCGAGGATCCGACACCCGCAACGACCGAAACCGGCGAGCACGACGAGCCGATGACCGCAGCCGCGGCCCGCAAGGCCGAGCTGGCGCTGCCGCCCGACATCGCCGCCGATTCCATCTCCGGCTACCTGCGCACGTCTCTGGCACGGGTCAGGGCCGGCGAGAGCGGTGTGCTGCCGGTCGTCGGTGGGCTGCTGCTGATCTCGATCCTGTTCCAGTCGTTGAACGGCAACTTCCTGACCGCGGGCAACCTGGTCAACCTGCTGGTACAGGCGGCCGTGTTCAGCCTGCTGGCGATGGCCGAGATCTTCGTGCTGTTGCTCGGCGAGATCGACCTGTCGGTCGGCTTCGTGGCCGCCATCTCAGGGGCGTTCATGGCCACCCGGATCAGCCCCGCGCACGACTGGCCATGGCCGCTGGCGGTAGCCGTCGCGCTGCTGATCTGTGCAGGCATCGGCCTGCTGCAGGGCTCGATCATCACCCGCATCGGCCTGCCCTCGTTCGTGGTGACCCTGGCCGGCCTCCTGTTCTGGCAAGGCGTGCTGCTCAAGATCCTCGGGTCCGGCGGCAGCCAGCCGATCAACAACCAGGCCATCAACGACATCGCCAGCCGCGCCTTCACCCCCACCGTCGGCTGGATCCTGATGCTGGTGCTGGTCGGGCTCTACGGCGCGATGGTGTGGAGGCGGGACTCGAAGCGCCGCAAAGCCGGGCTGGTGGCACCGCCGCCGCGGGTGACGCTGCTCAAGATCGCCGGAGCGCTTGCAGCTGGCGTCGCGCTGCTGCTGCTCTGCAACACGAACCGCGGCATCCTCGTGCCGATCAGGGGCGTACCCTGGGTGGTGCTGCTGGTGCTGGGCGTGCTCGTGATCTGGACGTTCCTGCTCGGGCGCACGAAGGTGGGCCGCTACATCTATGCCATCGGCGGCAACGCCGAGGCCGCCCGCCGGGCCGGCGTCGACGTGATGGGAGTGCGCACGCTCGCGTTCGTGCTGTGCTCGTTCACGGCCGGCATCGCCGGCATCGTCTACGCCTCGCGGCTGCAGTCGATCTCCACGGCGGTGGACGGCGGTACGCTGGTGCTCTATGCCGTTGCGGCCGCCGTGATCGGCGGCACCAGCCTGTTCGGCGGCCGCGGCAAGGCTGTGCACGGTGTGCTCGGTGGCATCGTGATCGCCGCCATCGACAACGGCATGGGCCTGGTCGGATTCCAGGCCTCGGCCCAGCTGATGGTGACCGCGCTGGTGCTGCTGGCAGCGGTCGTGATCGACGCCCTGTCGCGCCGCGGCCGCGTCGCCACGTAACGAAACCGCGTCAAAGCGCGGGCGGCAGCCTGCCGCACCGGTACAGTCTCCACCAATGTTTCGGCGCTGGCGGACACCTCACCCCCGATCCCGCCGACGTCTCACACCACCAGGTGGCACTGGTGCTGGGCGCCGGCCTCACCGCCAATGGGACGCTGGCCTGGTTCCTGGCCGATCGCCTGGACGCGGCCATCCGCCTGTAGCGCATGGGCAAGGTCGACGGCCTGCTGATGTCCGGTGACACCAACACCGCCAGCCATGATGAGCCCACCGCCATGCGCACCTACGCGATCGCCCACGGCGCACCGGCGGCCGCCATCACCCTCGACGCCGACGTGACCACCCCGTCCCCACGCTACCTGGGCGCACATGAGCAGTTGCGCCTGCAGCCGGCCGCCGCCGGAGCCGGCTGATGGCGACCAGCCGCGTGCGATACCGGGCTGCGCGCGACGCGCGGATGGCGGAGCTGACGGGGCGGCCGACGTACCGTCGCACCCTCGGCCTCTGCACCGTGCCCGGCCTGGCCGTGGCCGTGATCGGGATCTTCACCGCGCCCTTGCTGATCGTGGTCGGGCTGATCGGTGCGCTGGCCGGGCCGCTCGTCTATTACCTCGTGCTGCGTTCGCAGGCGTCCAGCGCTGCCAAGGACCTGGTCATGCACCAGTGGGCCAAGGAGCACGGCTGGGAGTACCAGCCCTCGCCGCCGCTTCCGACCGACGTCGCCTTCTGCCGCGACAAGGAGCGGATGGAGGCGACCGACGGCTTCGCGGGTCAGATCTGCGACGTGCCCGGGCTGATCTTCAACTTCACCTACTCCACGTTCGAGACGCGCACCTCAACCGACGGTCAGGGTCATGTGACCACCTACACGGAGGAGGTGAAGCACCGCCACACGGTGCTGCGCCTGGTGGTCGGCGCCGTGTCCGGCGTCGACACCGTGCAGCTGGCCGACCGCGGGCTCGGGTTCCTGAACAAGCTGACGGCCGCCTTCGGACCGAGCCGCCAGGTCGAGACCGAGAGCGTCGAGTTCAACAAACGATTCTCGCTGATGGTCAACGACGGTGCCGACCAGGCGGCGGTGCTGCGCATCTTCACGCCTGCCCTGCTGGTGCGCCTGATCAACAACGAGTTCCCCCAGACCACGTTCCAGTACGAACGCGGCTCGCTGGCATACGTCTGGGAGGACCAGTACGACGTCGAGGACCTCGAGGAGATCGAGGGCCGCGTGGCCTCCGTGGAGCCGCTGACGGCGGCGCTTCGCACGGCCGTCGCGGCGCTGCACTAGTCGTTCAGCGGCGGGTGATACTCGTGCCCGCACGCCCCGGACGTGCAGTCGCGCACGATCCGGGCCACGTCGGCGGGCGTGTCCACCACCTGCAGCAGCTCCAGCTCGCCCTCCGTCAGCTTGCCTTCGGCGACGACACGCTCGCGTAGCCACTCGAGTAGCCCGCTCCAGTACGCGCTGTCGTAGAGCACCACCGGGAAGCGATGGATCTTGCCGGTCTGCACCAGGGTCACCGCCTCGAACAGCTCGTCGAGCGTCCCGAAGCCGCCGGGGAACACGACGAACGCCTCCGAGTACTTCACGAACATGGTCTTTCGCACGAAGAAGTAGCGGAACTCCATCGACAGGGTTGCGTAGGTGTTGCCGTGTTGTTCGTGGGGCAGCTCGATGTTGCAGCCGATCGACACGCCGCCGGCCTCCGACGCACCCATGTTGGCGGCCTCCATGATGCCGGGGCCGCCGCCGGTGATGACACCGAAGCCCTCGGCAACCAGCAGCCGGGCGGTCTCGCGGGCGGCGACGTACGCCGGGTCGTCCGCGGGCGTGCGGGCGGATCCGAACACGGCAACGGCCACGCCGACGTCCGCGAGCTGGTCGAAGCCCTCGACAAACTCCCCGGTGATGCGCAGGATCCGCCACGGATCGGTGTGCAGGAAGGTCGCGTCGTGGCGCTGCAGCAGGTGCTCGTCGGCCGTGCTGCCGACGCGAGGGGAGTCCGTCATCGCGGCTCAGATTACAGGCGGGGACGGCGTTCTGCCGATAAGCATGGTGAAGCCCCACAAGGGGCCGCGCGACCTGCGCGGAATACCACCTGACAGGTAGACTTGCCGTATGCCCGTGATGACGACCATGACTGCTGATGCCGAACCTGCGCCGGATCCCGAGGACAGTCCGCAGGCGGCCGCGAGATTCGCAGCGGCAGGACGTCGCGCGGACCGAGCCACAGGTTGCTGAGCTCGAGCTCGGCGGCGTTCGCTGGCTGAACATCGAGTCCCCCACCGCGGTCGAGACCGCGTACCTGGCCGAGCACTTCGACTTCCATGAGCTGGATCTCGAGGACGTGCTGTCCACTCGCCAGCGGCCCAAGATCGACGAGTACGACGAGTACCTGTTCATGGTGCTGCACCTGCCGCGCTTCGACAAGTCGATCGGCCGGCTGAACGCCGCCGAGCTGAACGTGTTCGTCGGCCCGGACTACGTGATCACGCTGCCCAACCACCCGTTGAAGCCGGTGGGCCGGCTGTTCACGCGCCTGTCGAACAACACGGAGCTGCGCGAGGAGTACTTCTCGAAGGGGTCGGGCTACCTGCTGTACGAGATCCTGTCGGAGTCGTTCGACTACTGCTTCCCAATCCTGGACAAGATCGGATTCAAGCTCGACCGCCTGCAGAATGCGATCTGGGACGAGCGCAGCGAGGACGTGGCCCGCGACATCTCCAACGTCAAGCAGGAGGTGATCGCCTACCGCAAGATCATCAAGCCGGAGCGCTCCACGCTGCGGCTGCTGGAGCGCGCCCGCACCCGCTACCTGTCCGAGGACCTGGAGGTCTACTTCGACGACATCGTCGACTCGGCGGAGCGGATCTGGGACCAGCTCGACAACTACAAGGAGGTTGTCGAG
>Ga0134126_10011975_pt1 | contig 10949 bp, 7 predicted proteins | sample KB31752_FD_96881 | JGI IMG/M metagenome (GOLD analysis project Ga0134126, IMG submission 96881) | Terrestrial soil microbial communities with excess Nitrogen fertilizer from Kellogg Biological Station, Michigan, USA - KB3-175-2 | ecosystem: Environmental > Terrestrial > Soil > Unclassified ...
AAAGACGAAAAGGCCCTTCCGATTCGGAAGGGCCTTTTCTATTCCAACTCACAATTTCACAGTTCCTAATGCAGGGCCGAAATCATGCTTCGGCAGCAGCAGGCTCAAGAAACGGCGCTGTCACTGACGTTGTGGACTCCTCGCCAGCTGCGAGGCGGGTCAGCGTGAGCACGGTGATGTCGTCCTCCTGCCCAAAGGCAATCGCTGCCTGAGTCGCCTGCTGCGCTGTGGGACGGGATGCGAACAAGGTATTCAACCGCTCAAACCCGTAGATCTCTCCTGTCGAACTTCGAGCTTCCACCAGACCGTCCGTATAGAGGCTGAAGTGATCTCCCGGATGCAACTGAATTTGTATCTCGGTGTACTCGGCGAAGGAGATGAGCCACAGCGGCAACGATCCCTCGATCACCAATTCGGCAGAATTCAGGAACGGCGGCAGGTGCCCGGCATTAGCCAGAATGACTCTGCCGTTTGGAAACAGGCGCATCACAATCGCGGTGACAAATCCCCCCTGCAGCCTTCCGCACAAGCAGCGGTTCAGCCCCTGCAGCATTTCCACCGGGCTCGAGTGCTCACCGGACAAAGAACGCAGCACTCCGACGATTAGGGAGACGCTCATCGCCGCTTTCAGGCCTTTCCCGCTGACATCGCCGAGCGCAACAATCGTCGATCCTTCGTCTTCATGAATAATCTGGAAGAAGTCTCCGCCAACTTCCTGCGCCGGCTGATAGGCACTCGACATAGCGAATCCTTCGAGAGATGGCAATGTCTCGGGAATCAGCACGCGCTGGATTTCGCGCGCGCTCTGCATCTCTTGCTCCAGGGCAGTCTGGCGCACCTGCTGCTCCATGCTGTAACGGTAGACGGCATACAGAATCGAGAGGAACAATGTGATCCCGGCCAGGGCGGCAGCAGTGAAGTGCACGCCGAAAATAGTGAATATCGGGGTTGTCACCTTGTAGTACAGGGTCCAGTGAGTGAATCGTTGGCCTGCAGCGCTGGCATCCGCGATCGTATTGATCATTTGCGAGACGAACGCGCTGATCGCAAGCCACCAGCGCGACGGCTCCAACCGTTGACGAATGCCGATTCCGATAATGACGAACGGAAAGACTTCCACTACTAGGATCAATGTCGTCAAAATCGCATCCAGGGTCAGCATGGCAGCGCCTGCGTGGCCCCAGAAGAACGCCAGCGCTCCATCCAGGACTCCGGCAGCTACGGTCACAATGGCGAGCACCTGTGTCCACCGAGACAACGTTGGGCGGTCATCCAGCCGCAGCAAGTAGAGAAGCAGGAACCATAGTGACACGTGGTTCAGCGCGTAGATCGGCTGATTGAACCCACGTCCAAACCCGTAGTAGATGGGGATCTGTAGCACTCCCTGAATGACAAACAGCATGACCGGGGTCGCGGTAAAGATGGCCAGCCACAGGAAGAGCTTGACTTTGCGATTGCGGCTCCAGAGAAGCAGACTGAGCAGGGTGACGAAACCGTACAGAATCACCAGAGTAAAGTCATATAGGTTTTGGCGAATGTTCTGGGCATTGAAGGCCGTTAACTGTGCGCCAATGGTGTCCACGTCCCCTAGTAGCGGTGGTCCATACATTCCACCCAGCGAGTCCGGATCGACGAACAACAGCGGCGACTTCCAAACTCGAATCGCAATCGTTCCTGACTCCGCCGATGGCACGGGAAAACTGGTGGGAAAGGTGGAATAATACCAGCGCGGCCGCGGCGGAAACTTGCCGAATTGTCCGATCGGCCTTCCATTCCAGAAGATTTCGTAGGCATCGTCGACAGGCGGCATCAGCAGGGCATATTTCGCCTGGCTACCGGGAAGGCTATGAATCTGCACATGGCGGCGGTACCATGCGTAACCGGTATAGCTGGGGTGACCCTGCCCCCCCCACGAGCCGTTGAGCTGCATCGACTCCCACCGGGAATCATCGAAGGATGGAGACGCCCATTCGGGATTGTCGCCGGTATGAAACTGCCATGAACCGTCGAGAGGTATCGCACCCTGACCCAAACCCTGCACCACCAGCACAGGTGTTGCAGCCTTGGCGGTCAGTTGCGGTGCAGGTGCTTCTTTCGGTTGTGCGAAGAGGGACGCGGCCAGCAGGAAAGTAAATGCCGCAATCTTTGTCCGCAGCAACATGCCACGAGAATAACACTCCGAACTTGCCCATTCAGAAGAAGAATGCCGCCCGGCAAGCCGCGCCTTTGGGCCTTCTAGTCGTTCGTGGATTGAATCGCGGCGTCTACCTCCTAATTACTGTGCCGCTCCGCCTGGTATCCAATCGTCGCTAGCCGAATTCGCTTAGCTGCAACCTCTTCCTTCATGTATCTTGCTGTTCATAGAGTCAATTAGCCAATCCGGTGAAGCGGGCTTGCCGGGGCACGACTTGTTTACGCGCGCAACCAATGGCGCTGCTGAAGGAGCTGTGATGGAACTCGAAAGTACCCTCCACCTGCAGCAGCAGATCGCCCGCCTGCAGGCGTTGTTGGAGGCCAGCCACAAGATTCACAGCACCATCGAGCTCGACAGCGTGCTGCGCGCGGTGCTGGAGTTGAGCGTGCGCGAGCTCGAAATGGCGGGCGCGTTCTTTACTGCGTTTCCTTTTTCCTATGGAGAAATTCAGCCCCGCTTTCTGCTGCACCCGCCAACCTCCGATCCCAAGCGCGGTTGTTTTCGCTTTCCGCTGGTCGATCGCAGCGGAGCGCTGCTGACAGAGATGATTGTGCTGACCCGCGATTGCGCGCCGCTCTCCTTATATGAGCAGGACTTCCTGGAAAACTTATCCATGCAGGCCGCTGTCGCGATTGAGAATGCGCGTTACCACGAGCGTACCCTCGATCTGGAACGAGTCCAGCAAGACCTGGCTTCCGCGCGTGAAATTCAGCGCAGCCTTTTACCGCAATCCATGCCTGCAATTCCGGGCTACAGCATTTTCGCGCGCTCCCAAACCTGTTATGAAGTTGGCGGAGACTATTTGGATATCCTTCCATTGGCCGAAGGCGGTTGGATGATGGTAGTCGCCGATGTCGCCGGCAAAGGACTGGCTTCCGCGCTGGTTGGTACCTCGTTCCGTTCAGCATTTCGCGCCATGGCGGCCTCCGGGCTTCCCCTGCAAGACATAGCCGCCAAGCTGAATCATGTGCAGGAATCAGACGGTGCGGAGACCCGGCGCCGCTACGTCACTGCTATCTTCGCCCAACTGAACCCTGCCGAACATACCCTGGATGTCGTGAACGCCGGACATAATCCAGGATTTTTAGTGCATGGCAAGGATGTTCAGGAGATTGGCGCCAGTGGAACGCCGGTTGGCATGTTGGCCGGGATGACCTATACCTCGATGCGATATCATCTGGAGCAAAACAGCCGATTTCTCTTGTATACGGATGGATTGACGGAGGTGTTTCGCGGGGAAGAGGAGTTTGGCCCCGAGCGCCTGCTTGAAGAAGTCCGTAGCTGGCGTGGTACGCAGGCAGAACAATTGCTCAACAGCGTCTGGTCCGCAGTAGAATCCTTCGATGGGGAAGTTGAACTCACGGACGATCGCACGGCTCTGGCATTGCTGCGCGTGCAATAGCTGCAGAGGAATGTGTTGGAACGCTTTGAATTGTGCAAGCAGGCTGGAAGGATTGCTTTCGGAGGTTGAGTATGGCGCAGGACATAACATCCGCGGTTGAGTTGAGGCTTCCTTCCAAATTGGGATTTGAGAAGGTTGCGATGCAGACTGCTTCAGGCGTCGCCCGGTTGATGGGGTTTCCCGACGATCGGATTGAAGACTTGAAGACGGCGGTTGCAGAGGCTTGCATCAACGCCATCGAACATGGCAACCGCTTCGATGAACGGCTCAGCATCGGAATCGTTCTCTCCATGGAAGACGGCAAGCTCGAAGTGAAAATCCTGGACTCCGGTTCGGGCCTCCATAAAAAGATGCATGCGCCGGATATCGACCGGAAAATGCACGGAGAAGAACAGGCGCGCGGTATGGGTATGTTCCTCATGCAGGCCCTGGTGGATGAAGCTGAATGGACACAAACGCCGCACGGTGGAAATTGCGTGCGCTTGATGATTCGACTGGACAAGGAAGAGGAGTGAGATAGCGATATGGCCATGCAACCGCAACTGAACACCCGCACCTACGTGGATGAGGTAAAAGCGCCCGACGGGAGCCCCGTCTCCGTGCTGCGTTTCACCGGCGATATCACCAGCACCTCCCGCGACGTTGTTTTTGGCGCCTACCAGGAAGTTCCGGCAGCCACCCGCAAGGTGGTCTTCGATTTCTCGAAAATGGAATACATGAATTCCAGCGGTATCGCGCTGATTATTGAATTGCTGATGGCTGCCAATAAAGCCGATCGTTCGGTGCAAAGCTATGGCTTGTCGCCACATTTTCAAAAGGTTTTCACCATGGTCGGCCTGAACAAATACACCCGTTTGCATCCGGATGAGTCGACCGCCTGCGCCGCATTTGCCGAATGAATTCTTTCAGCCTCGGCAGTCGTAACCTGCACGGAATCTCATGGCGACTGTGATCGTGCCCGCGTGAGTATGCCCGGGGTCGAATCGAGTCTGCTAACGAAAGCGTCTCCGCGTGAAGGTTGCGCATCTCACCCGACAGGAGCGGATGACAGTCTGTCGGCTCCGCACTTCCTCTTGCAGGATCGCCTACGATGAATAGTCATACCCCGGAGCACTCAAACAGCGCTCATTCCTCCGCCACCACATGCGCAATTGAAATTGACGGCGTCACGCGCACAGCTACGGTGGGCGAGCCTCTGGTCGATGTTCTCAATCGAATCGACAGGATCATTCCCCAGGTCTGTTATCACCCGCAGCTCGGCCCGATTCAAACATGCGACACTTGCATGGTCCAAGTGAACGGAAGCCTGGCCCGCGCCTGCGGAATGCCGGTTGCCGAAGGCATGCTGGTGGTGACAAAGTCCGATCTGGTCGATGTGGCCCAGCGCGAAGCCTTCGATCGCATTCTCGGCAATCACCTGCTGTATTGCACAGTCTGCGACAACAACAATGAAAACTGCACGGTGCATAACACCACCGCCCTGCTCGACGTGAAGCATCAGAAGCGCCCGTATAAGCCGAAGCCCTATCCAGTCGACAACAGCAATCCTTTTTATCGCTACGATCCCGACCAATGCATTTTATGCGGACGCTGCGTGGAAGCCTGCCAGAATTTCCAGGTGAATGAGACGTTGTCGATCAATTGGGAGTCGCAACATCCGCGCGTGTTATGGGATGGCGGTGAAACCATCGCTGGCTCCAGTTGCGTCTCATGCGGGCACTGCATCACGGTATGCCCGTGCAATGCGCTCATGGAAAAATCGATGATCGGTCACGCCGGATACCTTACCGGCCTGCCCACCAAGGCGCTCGACAACATGATCGATGTGGTCAAGGGTATCGAGCCGGAAACCGGATATGGGCCGATTCTTGCCTTGTCTCAGGTGGAAGCGAAAATGCGCGAGCAGCGCGTTAAACGAACCAAGACAGTTTGCACCTATTGCGGCGTGGGATGTTCCTTCGACGTCTGGACCAAGGACCGCCACATTCTGAAAATTGAGCCGGCCGACGGACCCGCGAACGGCATTTCCACCTGCGTAAAAGGCAAGTTCGGCTGGGATTTTGTCAACGCAGAAGATCGCCTGACGAAGCCGCTTATCCGCGAGAGGGACACATTTCGCGAAGCATCCTGGAAGGAAGCGCTCGAGTTGATCGCGAGCAAATTCTCTGCGATCAAAAACGAGCACGGTCCGGATGCCATTGGATTGATCGCTTCCTCAAAATGCACAAATGAGGAAAGCTACCTGATGCAGAAGCTGGCACGCGCCGTCGTCGGCACCAACAATATCGATAACTGCTCTCGCTATTGCCAGACGCCCGCCACCAAAGGCCTTTCTCGCACCGTCGGCTACGGCGGCGACAGCGGCTCCATCCGCGATATTGAGGCTGCGAGTCTGGTTGTAATTATCGGCAGCAACACGGCGGAAAGCCATCCGGTTCTGGCAACGCGCATCAAGCAGTCGCACAAGCTGCGCGGGCAACGCCTCATCGTCTCTGACCTGCGAGAGCATGAAATGGCGCGGCGGGCAGACATTCTGATTCGCCCGAAGCCCGGAACGGATCTGGTGTGGCTTTCTGCAGTTGCGAAATGCATCATTGACAACGGACTGGCGAAAATGGACTTCGTAGATCGCTGGGTCAACGGCTTCGCTGAGTATCGCGACAGTCTGGCTCCATTCAATCTGGAATATGCCGAGCGAGTGACTGGAATTCCGGTCGCCACACTGCAGCAGGTCGCGCAGGAAATCGCGCAGTCCAAGAGCGTTTGTATTCTGTGGGCCATGGGCGTCACGCAACACTGCGGCGGCTCCGATACGTCTACTTCCATTTCGAATCTGCTGCTACTCACCGGCAACTATATGCGGCCCGGTACCGGCGCGTATCCGTTGCGCGGCCACAATAATGTGCAGGGCACCAGCGACTTTGGTGCGATGCCGAACGTAGTGTCGGGCTATCAAAAGGTGGAGGACACAGAGGTCATTTCCCGCTTTGAGCAGAGATGGAATGTGAAGATGCCGACCACCAAGGGGCTAGACAACCACGAGATGATCGACGCTATCCATCAGGGAAAACTGAAAGCCATGTATGTGAAGGGCGAAGATACGATCACGTCTGACGCCAACGAGAATGATGTCGGCCAGGCATTGGAAAAACTAGATTTCTTTATTGTGCAGGACGTCATCATGAGTGAGACTGCGCGTTATGCCGACGTGGTATTGCCGGCCAGCCCAAGTCTCGAAAAAGACGGCACCTTCACCAGCACGGAGCGTCGCATTCAGCGGCTCTACCAGGTCTTCGAGCCATTAGGAGAAAGCAAACCCGATTGGCGCATCATTCAGGACATTGCCAACGCGTTGGGCGCCAATTGGAACTATTCCCACCCGTCTGAAGTGATGGACGAAGTGGCCTCGCTGACCCCCACGTTTGCCGGTGTCAACTATGAGCGCCTCGAAGGCTATAAATCGCTGCAGTGGCCGGTGGCCGCGGATGGTTCGGATCAGCCTCTTCTGTATACGGAGAAATTTCCCTTCCCGGACGGCAAGGCAAAATTCTATCCGCTGGAATGGATCGAGCCGTGCGAGCAGGTCAATGATGAATTCGATCTGCACCTGAATAACGGCCGACTGCTGGAGCACTTTGAAGCCGGTAACATGACCTTCCGCTCCAAGGGAATCATGGAAGAGACTCCACACACTTGGGTGGAGGTTTCTCCAGAACTGGCTGCGGAACGAGGCGTCGAGACAGGCCGATGGGTGCGCCTGCGCTCCAGATATGGCCAGGTGAAAGTGAGGGTGCTGGTCACAGATCGCGTCCAAGGAAAGCAGCTTTACCTGCCCTTGAACTCAACCGAGCAGCCTGTCAATCGGCTGACGGGTTCCGGCATCGATCGCGCAACACACACTCCTGCATACAAAGAGACCACGGTGCAGATGATTCCGCTGGAGGAGCAGGGAGTTAATCCGCTGCCGTGGAACAATTTTCGCTTCGGCCATCCCACTCCGCAGAATGGAGTTGAAGTGGAACGTAAATGGCAGCGCGAGGATTATCGTTTGCCGGGAACCGTACCGGACGACAAGCTTGTACAGATCGCCAACTTGCAGGTGTAAACAAGAGGGAGCGCCATGGCTCAACCGATTCGCAACTTCACTCCACATCGAGACGAGACGGAAGAACTGCGTCCGAAGCTGGAAAATGCTCGAGTGGAACACGGCGAAGCGCTTCTGGCAGCCTACCAGTTATTGCAGGAGGCGCAGAACCACGGCATCCTTGACATTTTGCGTGGCGCTATTGGAGCTGGCGATGCCATTGTCGACAAAGCGTCGCAATTCGCCAACACGCCAGAGGGCGTTCGTGGCATCCGCAATTTCCTCGCCTTAACGCGGGTCTTTGCAAATCTCGATCCGGAAAAAGTGGATGCCGTCGCCAACGCCATCACCGAGGATCAATGCCGCAAAAACGCACCGGGGTGCGAACCGCCATCACTATTGAAATCGCTGCAGCGCATGAACAGCCGAAACAGTCGCCGAACGCTGTCCACCATCACCGCCGTGACCAATGCGTTCGGCAGGGAGCCCGATCTTCCGCAGGCGAGCCCGGTCTTCGGCAGTGCTCCCAGTTGGCCGCCGCCGCGAATCGTTTTACCCCTGGTGGCCCTGACGCTGGCCGGCGTCGCAGGCTACTTAATTGGTCGCAGCCGTTAGCTTGCCCGGCACCCGCCCGGCGAATTTCGCCCGCTGTGGCACCCTCTGCGCACCTGCGTGAATCCTAGTGTCTGATAGAAATTTCAGAAAAGAGGCACCGTCCATGGCACGCCCATATTGGTCAGGACAAATTCAAATTTCCCTGGTTTCTTTTGGCGTTTCCTTGTTTGCGGCGACAGAAGCCGCAAGCCAGATCGCGTTTCATCAAATTGATCGAAGAACCGGCGAGCGAATTCGCCATCAAAATATCGCGCAGGATCAGGAGGCTGTCGATCGCGCCGACATCGTGAAGGGCTACGAAGTTCGCAAAGGCGAATACGTCACCATCGAACCCGATGAGATTGCGCATCTCCGCATTCCCAGTAAGAAAACTCTTCAGATTGTGCAGTTCATCAACATCGACGAAATCGATCCGGCGTTTTTTGAGAAGCCGTATTTCGTGGTTCCGCAGAACGATGCCCAGGCGCAGGCGTTCGCTGTCATTCAAAAAGCACTGCGCGAAACCGGCAAGGCTGGCCTGGGAGAAGCTGCATTCGCGGGGCGCGAGCACCTGATCGCCATCATGCCACCCACCGATCCAAAATCGCGTGGCTTGATGGCCTACACCATGCGCTATCAGGCAGAGTTGCGCAATGCATCCGAATATTTTTCAGGAATCAAAGAGCACTCTGTCGACAAAGATCAACTCTCGCTCGCCAAGGAACTGATCCAACGCAGCACAGCAAAATTTGTTCCGACAAAATTTGAAGATGACTACGAGGTCGCCCTCCGAGAGTTGATCGACGCCAAGATTGAGCATCATCCGCTTCCGCAGGAAGAGAAAACACCCAAACGCGCCAAGGTGATCAACCTGATGGATGCGCTTCGTAAGAGCGTGGGCGAACAGTCCTCGTCGTCTCGCTCCACGCGGTCCAGCGCGTCGAAATATACCGCGGCGGAAAAGAAAGGCAAAACTAAGTCCAGCGGCCTGAAGCTGGTCAAGCCTCATGCCCGTCGAAAGAAGACTGCATAAACCATGGCGACCGCTCACCCAAAGAAAAAATCCTCGCGCGCCCGCAGTTCCGCAGCAATTGAGAAGCAGCTCTCCCGTTACCGCTCCATGCGCGACTTCGACGTGACCGCCGAGCCTCGCGGGGAAAGTAAGAAGCGCGGCGCCGCAAAGAACTCCGAACTGCCGTTTGTCATCCAGAAACATGCGGCAACGCGGCTACATTACGACTTCCGCCTTGGTTGGCGTGGTGTTCTGAAAAGTTGGGCTGTAACTAAAGGCCCCAGCTATTTTCCCGGCGACAAGCGGCTTGCCGTCCAGGTGGAAGATCACCCGATGGAATACGGCGGCTTTGAAGGCATCATTCCCAAGGGTCAGTATGGCGGTGGCACCGTCATGCTCTGGGACCATGGGACCTGGGAGCCGCATGGCGATGTCGATGAGGGCCTCGAAAAAGGTCGCCTGAAATTTACCTTAAAAGGTGAAAAGCTGCGCGGTGATTGGGCATTGATCCGCATGGGCGGCAAGGCAGCGGGCGAAAAGAAAGCCAATTGGCTGCTGATCAAAGAACACGACGGCAAAGAGCGCGGCCCCGACGATACTCCGGTGACAGAGGAAGAGCCCGACAGCGTCGTCACAGGTCGCGATCTGGATGCCATCGCCGAAAATCAGGATCACGTCTGGGGCGCGAAGGGCAGCGAGCAGCAGAAGGAAGAGAAGAAACCGTCGTCGCCATCGCAGAAGAAAACAGTAGCCACATCGACGGACCATCGCCAGAACAGACGCAGCGCCGCCGCATCCCCAAGTCGATCTTTCGCCAGCGAATTGAAGGACGCGCCCAAAGAATCGCTGCCCAAATTTGTGCCACCGCAATTGGCGCTGCAGGTGACAGAAGCTCCGGACGGTTCCGAGTGGATTCATGAGTTGAAGCTGGATGGCTATCGCATGCAGGGACGCATCGCAACGGCTCGCGGCAAGACTTCCCGTTCCGCAACGCTGATCACCCGTAGCGGTCTAGACTGGACGCATCGCATGCCGGATATCGCCGACGCGTTGGTGAAGCTACCGGTGCAAGATGCATTGCTCGATGGTGAAGTGGTGGTTTTCGACGACGAGGGCAAGACCAGCTTTGCTGATCTGCAGGCCGCGTTTCAAGAAGGCAAGAAGAAGCCGCTCACCTATGTAATTTTCGATTTGCTTCATTTGAACGGCCATAATCTTCGCAATCTTCCACTGGAGCACCGGAAAACAATCCTGGAGAAAATTCTGGCCCGCGTTTCCGATGGCCACCATCAACGCATTTTGCGCTACAGTGAGCACCTCGGCACGCGCGGTGGCGAAGTCTTCGACAAAGCATGCAAGCTCGGCGCGGAAGGGATCGTATCCAAGAAGGCTTCCGCGCCCTATAGCTCTGGCCGCAGCGGTAGCTGGCTCAAAATCAAATGTATTCGTCAGCAGGAATTTGTGATTGGCGGATTCACTCCTCCCGCAAAAAGTGGCGTAGGCATTGGTGCGCTGCTCCTGGGCTATTACCGGAACGGAAAGTTGATTTACGCGGGCCGCACGGGCACCGGGTTCACGCAAAAGGCGCGTCTACAAATGCGCAAACGGTTGGAGGAAATTCGGCAGCCACGGCCGCCATTTTCCAGCGTGCCGCCCGAGGGCG
>Ga0134126_10011976_pt1 | contig 10949 bp, 9 predicted proteins | sample KB31752_FD_96881 | JGI IMG/M metagenome (GOLD analysis project Ga0134126, IMG submission 96881) | Terrestrial soil microbial communities with excess Nitrogen fertilizer from Kellogg Biological Station, Michigan, USA - KB3-175-2 | ecosystem: Environmental > Terrestrial > Soil > Unclassified ...
CGATCGTTCGATTATCTGGCGGCGAGCGGGCTCGCCAGCGGCGGTGCGGGACAGAGCGAGCTCGTCAAGCAGCGCAAGCAGGCCATCATCGAGCGCTTTCTGCGTGTCGCCGAGCATGCCTTCCTGGGCTCTTATGCGGAGTCCAGCCGTCCTCTGCCACACAAATGGAGCACGCCGGAGGACTCTCGCCGGCTGCTCGATGTGTTCCTGTTGGAGAAGGCCGCGTATGAAGTGTGCTACGAGGCCGCCAACCGGCCGACATGGCTCAACGTGCCGCTGCTCGGCCTCGCCGCGCTGGCCGAGCGGCTGACCTCGGGAGCTTGAGCCGCGGCGCTGCGCCCTAGGCCTTGGCGCGTGCGCGGATCAGCCGCTCGAGCTCGGGGACGATCTGGAACAGATCACCGACCAGGCCGATATCGGCCACCTCGAAGATCGGCGCATCGGCGTCCTTGTTGATCGCCACGATGGTGCGCGCATCCTTGATGCCGGTCAGGTGCTGGATGGCTCCCGAGATTCCCAATGCGATGTACAGCTCCGGCGCGATGATCTTGCCGGTCTGTCCAACCTGCAGCTCGTTGGGCACATAGCCGGCATCCACGGCAGCGCGCGAAGCGCCCACGGCCGCGCCCAGCGCATCGGCGAGCCGGTAGAGCAGCTGGAAATTGTCCGCGCTCGCCAGCGCCCGCCCGCCCGACACCACGCGCGCCGCGGTCTGCAGATCCGGCCGGCCCAGCACCGGCTCGGAACGCGACACGAAGCGCGTATGGCTCGGCAACGCCAGCGATTGCGTGCGTGCCTCGATGGGGGCTTGGCCGTCGGCGGCGGCGGGCGCGAAGGAGGCGGCGCGCACCGTGGCCACGAGCTTGCTGTCGGGGCTCGCCTCGACCGTGACGATCGCATTACCTGCGTATACCGGCCGCTGGAAGCGGTGCGCGGACTGCACGGCCATGACGTCACTGATCTGTGCGACGCCCAGCAGCGCAGCCACGCGCGGCATCAGATCCTTGCCGAAGGTGGTCGAGGGACCGAGCAGATGCGAATAGTCATCGGCCAGGGCCACGATCTGCGGTGCCCACACGGCCGCGAGCGCCTCGGCGTTCTCAGGCCGCGACAGCGTCAGCACGCGCCGCACGCCATGCAGCTGGGCGGCCGCCTGCGCCACCCCGCTGAGCTCAGCCCCCATCACCAACACATCGAGCGGCGCGCCGCCGGCGGCCGCGCAGATCGCCGCAGCGCAGGTGACGCAGCGCGCGGTGCTCTGATTGAGCCGGCCCGCGGCATGCTCGGCAATGACCAGGATCGCGACTGCGGCGCTCACAGCACGCCCCGCTGCGCCAGCAGCTCCACGAGCTCGCTCGCGCTGGCGACACGCACGCCCCGCGCGCGCGCCGCGGGGGCCTCGTACTTGAGCACGCGCAGGCTCGGGCCGGACTGCTCAACTCCGAGCGCCGCCGGCGTCACGACATCGAGCGGCTTCTTGCGTGCCTTCATGATTTCCGGCAGACGCACGTAGCGCGGCTCGTTGAGGCGCAGATCCGTGGTGATGACCGCCGGCAGCTGCACCTCCAGGACCTCCAGTCCCGCATCGACCTCGCGCGTGACGAGCGCCCGTGCTGCTTCGAGCTCGACCTTGGAGGCGAACGTCGCCTGGGGCCGATCCCAGAGTGCGGCGAGCATCTGGCCGGTCTGTCCGTTGTCGTCGTCGATCGCCTGTTTGCCGAGTATCACCAGCTGCGGCTGATGCGTGCGGCACAGTGCCAACAACGCCTGTGCGACCTGCAGCGGCGCCAGGGCCTGCTCGGTCTGCACGAGAATCGCCCGATCGGCGCCCATCGCCAGCGCCGTGCGCAGCTGCTGCTGTACGTCCCCCGGCCCGATGCTCACCGCGATGACCTCGCCGGCCTGGCCGCGCTCGCGGATGCGCAGCGCCTCCTCCAGGGCGATCTCGTCGAACGGGTTGAGACTGAGCTTGACCCCGTCGGTGACCACGCCCGAGCCGTCGGGACGGATGCGCACACGCACGCTGTAGTCGATGACGCGCTTCAAGGCGACCAGGATGGGACTCATGCCAGCACCAGCGCGGCCATCAAGTCGCCCACGGTCTGCGACTCCAGGCGCTCTCGATCGTCGAACAGCTCGATGATCGCTGCCGCCTGCGTCTGGCCGAAGTGGCCGCGTACGGCCGCTTCGAATTTCGCGCGCAGCAGCGGCAGCGCTTCGGCGCGCCGCAGGCGGTGACCGATGGGATAGTCGATCGCCACGCGCTCGGTGGCGCTGCCATCGCGGAAGTGCACCTGCACGGCATTGCCGATGTAACGCTTGGATGCATCATGATAATCGCGCGTGAAGTCCGGGTTCTCGCGCACCTGCATCAACGCACGCAGCGCATCGATGCGTGGATCGGCGGCGACCTCCCGCTCGTAGTCGCTCGCCTGCAGGCGCCCGAAGATGAGCGGCACGGCCACCATGTACTGCAGGCAATGGTCACGATCGGCCGGATTGGCCAGCGGTCCGGTTTTGTTGATGATGCGATCGCCCGCCTCCTGCGTCTCGATGAGGATGCGCTGCACTTGATTGAGTCGCGGAGCAACCTGCCGATGCAGGCGCATCGCCGCCTCGACCGCTGTTTGCGCGTGGAACTCAGCGGGATAGGACACCTTGAAGAGCACGTTCTCCATCACGTAGCTCGCGAACGGCTGCGGCAGGGAAAACTGCTGGCCCCGATAGAGCGCATCGTAGAAACCCCAGGTCGGGGCCGTCAGCGCCGAGGGGTAGCCCATCTCGGCGCGCAGCGACAGCAGCGCATGCCACACCCCGCGCGCCGTTGCATCACCGGCGGCCCAGCTCTTGCGCGTGCCGGTATTGGGCGCATGGCGATAGACGCGCAGCGCTGCGCCGTCCACCCAGGCATTGGAGACCGCGTTGGCCGCCTGCTCACGCGTCGCGCCGATGAGCGCGCAGGCCATCGCCGTGCTCGCGACACGCACCAGCAGTACGTGATCGAGCCCCACGCGATTGAAGGCATTCTGCAGGGCCAGTACTCCCTGGATCTCGTGTGCCTTGATCATCGCTTTGAGCAATGCGCGCACATTGAGCGGCTCGCGTCCTTCCAGCCGTGCCGCACGCGACAGATAGTCGGCGATTCCCAGCAATGCACCCAGATTGTCGGAAGGATGCCCCCACTCGGCTGCCAGCCAGGTGTCGTTGAAGTCCAGCCAGCGCACCAGCGTGCCGATGTTGAAGGCCGCCGTGACCGGATCGAGCTCGTAGCCGGTACCCGGCACGCGCGCACCCCCGCGCACCAGGTTGGCCGGTATCACCGGCCCCAACAATCGCGTGCACGCCGGGTGACGCAGCGCCAGAAAGGCGCAGCCCAGTGTGTCCATCAGGCACAGATACGCCGTGTCCCAGGCCGCTTTGCTCGGGGCCAGATCGCCCAACGCGTAATCGGCGATCGCCGTGATGATCTCGTCCATCGGCGGGCGCTCGGCGGCCGTACGTGCAGCGGCAGGCGCCTCCCCGCTCGCCACGGGCTGGGCTCGCGCCGCACCCGCCGAGCGCATCGGACGCTTCGAACTTGACGGACGTGCGGGGCGCGGCGGCCGGGGCGGATGCTTCATGCGCGCTCCCCCAGTGGCACGAAGGCGCGCGGCGCGGGACCAATATAGTTCGCACTCGGACGGATGATCTTGCCGTCGGCGCGCTGCTCGAGCACGTGCGCTGCCCAGCCGCTGGTGCGGGCGATTACGAACAGCGGCGTGAACATCGCGGTGGGCACGCCCAGGCGGTGATAGGCCACGGCCGAGTACCAGTCGAGATTGGGAAACATGTGCTTGCTCGATTGCATCACCGACTCGATGCGCGCCGCGATCTCGAACAGGCGCATGTCCCCGGCGCGCTCGGAAACTCGACGCGCGACCCGACGGATGACCTCGTTGCGCGGATCCAGGATGGTGTAGACCGGATGGCCGAAGCCAATGATGACCTCGCGCGCCTCGAGGCGCCGGCGAATGTCCGCCTCCGCCGCATCCGGCGAGTCGTAGCGGCTCTGGATCTCGAAGGCGACTTCGTTCGCACCGCCGTGCTTGGGTCCGCGCAGTGCGCCGATCGCCCCGACGATGCACGAATGCAGATCCGAGCCAGTGCCGGCGATCACGCGCGCGGTGAAGGTGGAAGCATTGAACTCGTGCTCGGCGTATAGGATGAGCGAGGTGTGCATGGCGCGCACCGACTCGGCATCCGCGGGCCGGCCATGCAACAAGTGCAGAAAGTGCCCCGCGACCGACTCATCCGCCGTGGCGAGCTCGATGCGCCGACCTGCGTGGCTGAAGTGATACCAATAGCAGAGCATCGAGGGCAGCGCACCGATCAGCCGGTCGGCCAGCTCCCGTGCCGCCTCGGGTGTGTGTGCGGCCGGCTCGGGCGAGAGGCAGCCCAGCATCGACACCGCCGTGCGCAGCACATCCATCGGATGCGTCGCGGCCGGCAGCAGCTCCAGCGTTGTCCTCAACATGGCCGGCAGCTCGCGTGCCGCGGCCAGCCGCTGCCGGTAGCGCCCCAGTTCACTCGCCGTCGGCCAGCGCTCATGGATCAGCAGGTGTGCGACCTCCTCGAACTCGCAGCGCTCGGCGATCTCCAGGATGTCATAGCCTCGATAATGCAGGTCGTTGCCCGACAGCCCGACCGTGCACAGCGCCGTGTTGCCCGCGGGCACGCCCGAGAGGGCAACGGACTTCTTGGCCATCTAGCGCTCCTTTCCGGCCGCGAACAATCGGTCCAGCGCGCGCTCGTAGCCGTCGTAATCCAGATAGTGATAGAGCCGCTCGCGCGTCTGCATGTGCTCGAGCATGCCGCGCTGGGTACCCTCGCGGCGGATCGTCTCGTAGGTGGCGAGCGCCGCGGCGTTCATGGCGCGGTAGGCCGAGCAGCAGTACAGCACGATATCCACCCCGGCCGCACCGAGCTCATCGCGGCCGAACAGCGGCGTGCGGCCGAACTCGGTGACGTTGGCGAGCACCGGCACCCCCACGGCGTCCTTGAAGCGTCGATACTGCGAGAGCTCCGTGAGCGCTTCGGGAAAGATCATATCCGCGCCCGCCGCGACGCAGGCCACGGCGCGCTCGATGGCACGCTCCAGCCCCTCGCTCGCGAGCGCATCGGTGCGCGCCATGATGACGAACTGCGCATCGCTGCGTGCATCCACGGCCGCCTTGATGCGATCGACCATCTCATCAAGGCTCACCAGCTGCTTGCCGGGCCGATGGCCACAGCGCTTGGCCTGCACCTGGTCTTCCAGGTGCAGGCCCGCGGCGCCCGCCTTGCAGAAGGAGCGCACGGTGCGTGCAATGTTGAAGGCGCCACCCCAGCCCGTGTCCGCATCCACCAGCAACGGCAAGGCACAGGCGTCGGTGATCCGACGGATATCGGTCAGCACGTCTTCCATGCTGCTGATGCCCAGATCCGGCAGCCCCAGGGAGTTTGCGGCCACCCCGCCACCGGACAGATAGAGCGCGCGAAAACCCGTCGCCGCCGCCAGCCGCGCGACATAGGCGTTGATCGCGCCAACCATCTGCAGCGGCCGCTCCTCGCCCAACGCCGCGCGCAGGCGCGCACCGGCCGAACGCATCGCTTCGTGCTGTGAGTCCATCGTCAAACCCTACACCGGCCGCGGGAAACTGCAACCTGCACATTTGCGGGCAGGACTTCTGAAGCATACAGTTTTTATCGGTATGGACACTGCTGCCCGAAGGCGTCGCGGATGACCGCAGTAAACGTGTCCGACACATCCACCGACCCTCAACGCAGCAAGCTCGGCACGCTGCAGGTCCACGATCGCAAGCAATGGCGCCTGTGGTTGACGAAGAACCATGCCACGAGCAACGGAGTTTGGCTGGTTTACTACAAGGGCCACACGGCAGTGAAATCGATCCCATACGAACATTCGCTGCGGGAAGCGCTTTGCTTCGGATGGATCGATAGCTTGATCAAGCGACTGGATGACGATCGATACGCCCGCAAGTTCACGCCGCGCAAGCCGCAGAGCAAGTGGTCGCAAACCAATCGCAAGCTATGGGCTCGGTTAAAAAGAGAGGGCCTGCTCGAGCCTGCGGGCCTGGCCCGCGCTCCAACGCAGAACCACTACGGCCGGCGCCCCGACATTCCAGAGCTGCCGGCGTACATGGCGCGGGCATTGAGGGCCAATCCGACCGCTTGGCGATTCTTTCAGGGTCTGGCGCGCACCTATCAACGGCCCTTCGTGATGTGGGTGCATACCGCGAAGCGGCAGGCGACACGCGAGAAACGTCTGCACGAAGCCATCACTCTCCTGGCCAGTGGCAAGAAGCTCGGCTTGAAATAGAGCCGCTATGGCTTCGGCGCTCGCGCCTGCGCCACGCGCGAGCGCGTCGGTCGGCCGAGCGCCGCGCAGATGAAGCGGTCCGCCGCCAGCAGCCCATCGAGCTGTACGCCGGTCTCGATCTGCAATCCCTGCAGCAGGTACAGCAGGTCCTCGGTGGCGACATTGCCCGATGCGCCCGGCGCATAGGGACAACCGCCCAACCCCGCCACCGAGGCGTCGAAGACGGCAATTCCCGCCTGCAGGGCCGCATAGACGTTGGCGAGCGCCTGCCCATAGGTGTCATGGAAGTGCCCGGCCAGCTGCGCGCGCGGTACCTGTGCAGCACAAGCCTCGAGCATGGCCACGGTCGCCGCGGGTGTGCCCACACCGATGGTGTCGCCGAGGGAGATCTCGTAGCAGCCCATGGCGTGCAGCGCACCCGCGACGTGCGCGACGGCTGCCGGGGCGATGTGTCCCTCGTAGGGACAACCCAGTGCACACGACACATAGCCGCGTACCGGTACGCCGTGGTGCCGCGCTGCCTCGGTGACCTGTTCGAAGCGCTGCAGGCTCTCGGCGATGGAGCAATGAATGTTTTTCTGCGAGAAAGTCTCGGAAGCCGCCCCGAACACCGCGACCTCCTGCGCACCGGCGGCCAGCGCCGCCTGCACCCCCTGCAGATTGGGCGTGAGCACGCTGTAACGCACTCCCTGGCGCGCCGGCAGCGAGCGCAGCAGCGTCTCATGATCCGCCATCTGCGCAATGCGTCGCGGGGACACGAAGGCCGTGGCTTCGATGCGTCGCAATCCCGCATCCGCCAGCCGCTCGATGAGCTCGAGCTTCGTCGCCGTGGAGACAGGCCGGTCGGTGGGCTCGTTCTGCAGCCCATCGCGTGGCCCCACCTCCACGATCTGTACCTGCGCGGGCAGCGACGCCGGCATTGCCACGAGCTGGCGCTCAGCGCGCGGGCGGGTGCGCCGCCCCGGGTTCGGGCGCCGCCGCAGCTTGCGCCGCCGCAGCTGGAGCCGCCGCCTCGAAGTCCACGAGCACCGTACCCTCCTGAACCTGGTCACCGACGCGCGCGCGATAGGCGCGCACCGTGCCATCCGCCGGGGCGCACAGGGTGTGTTCCATCTTCATGGCCTCCATGATCAGCAGCGCGCTGCCGCGGGCGACGGGAGCGCCGACCTCTACCGCCAGCGCAATGATACGACCGGGCATCGGCGCGGCGAGACTCGCCTCGGACGCCTGGGCGCCCGCCTGCACGGCGCGCGGATCCTGCCAGCGCAACCGGTACTGCGAGAGCCCGAGCGTCACCTGAAGCCAAGCCCCATCCTCCAGAATCTGCAAGCGCTCGGTGCGCTCGCCGAGCTGCACCGCATACTCATCGTGCCCGAGGCACAGCAGCTGCGCGGGCTGGTGCTCCGATGACTCGCCGATCGCGAGCCATACGCGCTGCGCGCGATATTGCAGTTGCACGCTGCAAGGCTTCGGCTCTGCCGCGGATGCGCCTGCGCTGCGGGCGAAATACAGCGTGCGCGCGAGCGTTCCATTGAGTCGCCAGCCATCGGCGTGACTCCACGGATCGCTCGCAGCGCCGCCCACTGCGAGCGCCTGTCGCTCCCGTTCGAGCTGAAACAGCGCCGCGGCCGCGAGCACGACCGGTGCAGGAGCGAGGGACGCCAGGTTGCCTGCCGGTCTGTCCGCACCGATCAGTGCACTCAGATCGCGCTCGATCCAATCGGTATCCACTCTGCCCTGCGCAAACACCGCGCTCGCAACGAGCCTGCGCAGGAACAGCAGATTGTTGCCCACGCCGGCGATGCGCACCTGCGCCAGCGCAGCGGACAGGCCGGCGAGCGCGGCGGGACGCGAGTCAGCGTGCACGATGATCTTGGCCAGCATCGGGTCGTACTCGATGCCGATGCGATCGCCGCCTACGACGCCGCTCTCCAGCCGCACCGTGTAGTCTGCCTGCGCTCCCGCGGGTGGCAGCGTAAAGCGCGCCAGTCGCCCGCTGGCGGGCAGAAAGCCCGCCTCGGGCTGCTCGGCGTACACGCGTACCTCGATGGCGTGTCCGCTGGCGCGGATCTCCTCCTGCGCAAGCGGCAGCGCTTCTCCCGCCGCGACCCGTAGCTGCCACTCCACCAGGTCCACGCCGCAGATCATCTCCGTGACCGCATGCTCGACCTGGATGCGGGTGTTCATTTCGATGAAGTAATGCCGCCCCTGGGCATCGAGCAGGAACTCCACCGTGCCCGCCCCGGTATAGCCGACGGCCCGCGCTGCCTCGCAGGCTGCGCCGGTCAACGCGCTGCGCTGTGGCTCGCTCAGATGCGGCGCCGGCGCCTCCTCGATGACCTTCTGATGCCGGCGCTGCGTCGAGCAGTCGCGCTCGAAGAGATGCACGATGTGCCCGGCGGCATCGCCGAAGATCTGCACCTCGATGTGCCGCGGTGCGGGCAGATACTTCTCCAGCAGCACACGCGCATCGGCAAAGCTGCCCTGCGCTTCGCGCTGACAGGCGGCCAGAATGGCGGGAAAACTGGCCGCATCCGCAGCGACGCGCATGCCCTTGCCGCCGCCGCCGGCGACCGGCTTGATGAGTACCGGGTAGCCGATCTGCGCTGCCTGCTCGAGCAGCCAGCCAAGCTCCTGGCGCTCCCCCTGATAGCCCGGCAGCACCGGCACCCCGGCCTGCAGCATCAGCTCGCGTGCGCTCGCCTTGGAGCTCATGGCTTGCATGGCGCTTACCGGCGGCCCGATGAAAACGAGCCCGGCCTGCACCACGCGCTGTGCGAACAGCGGGTTCTCCGACAGAAAGCCATAGCCGGGATGGATGGCCTGCGCACCGCTGTCGCGCGCTGCCTGCAACACACGCTCGATGTTCAGATAGCTCTCGCGCGCGGCCGCCGCTCCCAGATGCCACGCCTCGTCGGCCAACTGTACGTGCTGCGAGTGCGCATCCGCATCGGAATACACCGCAACGCTGCCGACACCGAGACGGCGGCAGGTGGCGATGATGCGGCAGGCAATCTCGCCGCGGTTGGCGATGAGCAGCTTGTCGAACACGCGCGTGGCTATTCCTGGGTCGCCCAGGCGGGCTTGCGATGGGCGAAAAACGCTTCGATGCCCTCACGCGCCTCGGCGCCGGCGCGCACGCTCGCGAGACTGCGCGCGCACTCCTCGAGCTGCTCGAGCGAGTGCGGCGGCAGCGTACGCAGCTCAGCCATCAACCACTTGCTGTGCTGCTGTGCCTGGGGCGCCCCCAGCCGCAGCGTGGCGAGCAGGCGCTGGAGCGCCACGTCGAGCGCCTCTGGGTCGACGACCTCGTGCACGAGACCCAGCCGCTGCACCGTGCTCGCCGTCAGGCGTTCGCCGAGCAGAAACCAGGCGCGCGCGGCACGCTCGCCAATCGCCGCACTGATGTAGGGTGCGATGCTCGAGGGGGCGAGGCCCAGGCGCGTTTCGGTTGCACCAAACTGCGCATTCGCGCTGGCGATGACCAGATCGCAGGCGGCCGCCAGTCCCAGCCCGCCGCCGAGCGCCGCCCCATGCACGCGGGCGATGGTGGGCTTTGGACAGTTCGCCAGCGTGCGCAGCATGAAGCCCAGCTGCCGCGCGTCCTGCAGGTTCTGCTCGATCGGCGCCGCCGCGTTGGCGCGCATCCATTCCAGATCTCCGCCGGCGCAAAAGCTCGCACCGCGCCCCGCCAGCACCACAGCGCGCACTGCCACGCGCGAGGCCGCCTCATCGATCGCATGGTGCAGCTCGGAAATGAGCGCGGCATTGAGCGCATTGTGTCGCTCGGGACGATTCAGCCACAGCGTGACACAACCATCGGCCTGCTCGAGTTCGATATATCGGTACTCACTCATGAATGCTCTGCTCCTCACATGCGGAAGGTGCCGAAATGCGTTTGCCCAGCCGGGGCATTGAGCGCCGCGTACAGGCCCAGACCGAGCACGCGGCGGGTCTGGGCCGGATCGAGGATGCCATCGTCCCAGAGGCGCGCCGTGGCGTAGTACGGATCGGACTGCTGCTCGAACTGTGCGCGGATCGGCGTCTTGAACGCCGCCTGCTCCTCGGCAGAGAAGCTCTTGCCCTGTGCAGCGAGTGCCTCGCGCCTCACGGTGGCCAGCACTCCGGCAGCCTGCTCGCTGCCCATCACGCCGATGCGCGCATTCGGCCAGCTCCACAGGAAACGCGGCGCATAGGCCCGGCCGCACATGCCGTAATTGCCGGCGCCGAAGGAACCGCCGATCAGCAGCGTCAGTTTGGGCACAGCGCTGCATGCCACGGCCGTGACCAGCTTGGCCCCATCCTTGGCGATGCCGCCGTGCTCGTAGCGCTTCCCGACCATGAAGCCGGCGATGTTCTGCAGGAACAGCAGCGGCAGGCCGCGTTGATTGGCAAGCTGGATGAAGTGGGCACCTTTGAGGGCGGACTCGGAGAACAGGATGCCGTTGTTGGCCAGAATCGCCACGGGGCGGCCATACAGGTGGGCAAAGCCGGTCACCAGCGTCGTGCCGTAACGCGGCCGGAATTCCTCGAAGCGCGAGCCGTCGACCAGGCGCGCAATGACCTCGCGCACTTCAAAGGGTTTGCGCAC
>Ga0134126_10011978_pt1 | contig 10948 bp, 3 predicted proteins | sample KB31752_FD_96881 | JGI IMG/M metagenome (GOLD analysis project Ga0134126, IMG submission 96881) | Terrestrial soil microbial communities with excess Nitrogen fertilizer from Kellogg Biological Station, Michigan, USA - KB3-175-2 | ecosystem: Environmental > Terrestrial > Soil > Unclassified ...
CACAGCAGCGGCATGTCGGGTTCTGCATCGATAGTATATGATTTTTCGTTAATAGAAAGATTATAGGCTGACATAGCTTAAAATTTAAATAGACAATAATTAAGAATTTGAATATGAAGGTACAAAAATACTTTATTCGGGAATTCGAACATTTGACTTGTGATATCGACGTTCGCAATAATCAGATCATCTATCAGGATTTACTTCTGCATTAGCCGTTCAGTTTACACCTCAAAAGCAGTAAACCCACTTATAATGTTGATTTGTATTTTCTTATTTTAGGTTTCAAAGATGAAACCTTTTAAAAAGGTTCATCTCTCCTCTCAATTAGTAAACAAACTAATTAGAGTGATTTGCATTTCATTCCTAATCGGGGATACAAACATCAATTTAAAAATTATTCTCCCCTACCCATTTCTAATAAATATAGCAAAGAACGGTTAATTTTAATCTTAGCTATTCCGGTTTTATTGTAAAATCCCCGGAACTTTTCAAAAAAAAAAGTAATGAAAGATAACTTTTCAAAAAACGCCCTATCCTATTCCCGTTTTCGTCCGGGTTATCCACAGCAATTATTCGATTTTTTGATTCACCATCTTGCTGATAAAAAAACCGCGTGGGATTGTGGAACGGGAAACGGACAAGTCGCTATAAAACTTGCGGAGTATTTTGATAAAGTATATGCAACGGATATTAGTGGCGGCCAGCTTTCAAATGCTGTAAAAAAAGAAAACATTTTTTATTCAATAGCAAGAGCAGAAAAAACTTCTTTTGGTGATAATCAATTTGATTTAATCACTGTTGCGCAGGCAATCCATTGGTTTGAATTTGAAAAATTTTACAAAGAAGTGAACCGCACATTAAGCAAAGACGGGATATTGGCGGTTTTCGGATACAACCTGTTTAAAATAAATAAAGAGATTGATTTTATTATTGATGATTTTTATAAAAACATAATCGGGCCTTATTGGGATAAAGAAAGAAAATATATTGATGAAAGCTATGCTACCATTCCATTTCCTTTTGAAGAAATAAAAACCCCTGATTTATTCATGGAATACGAATGGGAATTTGAACACGTAGCCGGTTATCTAAATACATGGTCTTCTGTTCAACATTTTATAACAAAAAATAATACAAATCCTGTTGACCAGGTTATAAATCCTTTAAGAAAAGCCTGGGGAGATGCCTTGAAAAGAAAAGTTTTTTTTCCAATTTTTATGAGAGCAGGTAAAAAATATTTATGAGAAACAGAAGAAACAAAGTAGGCCGCCGAAACGGTTGGAAATCAGTAAACCAACTTATAAGGCAGATTTATGTTTTTCTTCATCACAGCCTCTGCATACAACTTTTCCTCGCGCAAAAAAATGATTTTTTATTCCCTTTTGAAAGGGTGCATTTCAAATTGTCGCCGGTTGGTGGGGACACCAACCGGGGCGGCCGATTTATGTTTTCTTCATCACAGCCTCTGCATACAACTTTTCCTCGCGCAAAAAAATGATTTTTTATTCCCTTTTGAAATCAAACCCAATGATCTCATTTTTAATTCGTAATTAAGGCCACACTTGCAATACGTACGGTATGTTCTGCTCCATCATCTGACAGTGTAATTGTTTTATCAGGAAGTTGCAGCCCATCTACTGTTATTCTTATTTCCTGCCCATTATTGATTTGCATTACTTCAATATGGTACATTGATTTCCCGTACCGGTAATGCACTTTAAATGATGGCCATTCTTTAGGAATACATGGATTTATTGTCAATTTATTTCCAGCCTGTTTGAGGCCAAGAAACGATTCAGTGATTAAACGATAGAACCAACCCGCCGAGCCTGTGTACCACGTCCATCCGCCACGGCCGGCATGTGGGGTGCGTGAATATACATCTGCGGCCAGCACATAGGGTTCTACTTTGTAGGTCGCTATGTCTTCGGCAGTTTTACCATGATTTACCGGGTTAATCATGTTTAATAATTCCCATACCCGGTTGTTGTCACCCAATTTTGCAAACGCCATGATCATCCATACGGCAGCGTGTGTGTATTGGCCGCCATTTTCTCTTACCCCAGGCACATATCCTTTTATATAACCGGGATTTAGCGCAGACTTATCGAAAGCTGGTTCCAATAATTGAATGATACCGGTATCTTTTTGCACCAGGTTATTATAAGCAGATTCCATTGCCGTATGTATGAGGCTGGCGTTTCCTCCCCCTGATAATACTGACCAGCTTTGAGCAATGGAATCAATCATACATTCCTCATCATTTTTAGATCCGAGCGGCGTTCCATCATCAAACCAGGCACGCTTGTACCATTCACCATCCCAGGCGCTTTTATCAATATTTTGTTTTAATTGCTGCGCCTTGTTTTTACACTTCGTTGCAAATGCATTATCCCCATTCAAAACGGCAATGTCTGCAAATTGAATAAGTATTTCATAAAGAAAGAATGCAAGCCAGACACTTTCGCCTTTCCCATGCTGACCTACCTTATCGAGCCCATCGTTCCAATCTCCTGTACCTATTAACGGTAATCCATGTACGCCAAATTTTAGCCCATGTTTTATGGCCAGAACGCAATGTTCATAGAGTGTGGCATGGGTATGTGAATCAAGAGGAAGATCATAATAGGATTCTTCTCCCTGGTTTAGCTGGCGTCCATCAAGGAAATTTGACGACACATTTAAAATTTCCTTATCGCCGGTAAACTTAATATAGTAAGCGGTTACAAAAGGAAGCCAGAGATAATCATCAGATATGCGCGTGCGGACTCCGCGACCTAATGGCGGGTGCCACCAATGCTGAACATCTCCTTCTTTAAACTGACGGGAGGCACAAAGTAAAATCTGTTCACGTGCAAGCTCGGGCCGCGTATGAAGCAGTGACATTACATCCTGTAACTGGTCCCTGAAACCAAATGCGCCACCTGACTGATAAAATCCACTACGCCCCCAAAGTCTTGATGAAAGCGTTTGATAGGTTAGCCAACCATTTGCAATAAGATTAATAGTTTTATCCGGTGTTTCTACCTGTATTGCACCCACAGTTTCAGCCCAATATCTTTTTACTTTTGCTAATGCTTCAGTTGCCATAGTTCCTCCCCTGAATTGGTTAATAATAGCGCTTGCATTATTAGCATCAATGCCTGCACCGAGCCTGAAAATAATCTCCTGTTCTTCGCCATCTGCCAAAAAGAAGGGTATTTGTATGGCAGCACAAGGATCCAATGCAAGTCCCACCTTACCGGAAAGTTTGATGCGTGACATCGCATCCGGGTTTTGCAAAGTTCCGTTGCGGCCAATAAATTCCGTACGGTCACCTGTAAACGTTTTTTTCAAGTAATCCACATCAAAAAATGCAACCCTGGTATTAAATTCGGTATTGTATTGATTTTTTGCAATCAGCGCTCCACTGTCCGGATCTATTTCGGTATGAATATGCATGGCAGTTTTCATCCTGCTATCGCCTAATACCCATTCTGTATAACCTGTCGCGGATAATTTACGTGACCTTCCCGATTGGTTGCGAATTTTTATTACGCTGAATTTAATGGTTGATTCGATATCTACATACACAATCATTTCTGAATAAATGCCGTCTTCTATATGCTCAAAAACACTATAACCAAACCCATGTCGCGTAATATAATTTGATTTGCCAGCTGCAGGCAACAAAGTAGTTGACCAGAAATGCCCGCTCTCTTCATCTCTAATATAAAATGCTTCGCCGGTTGTGTCTGATACAGGATCATTACTCCAGGAGCTTAGTCTTAGCTCATGGGCATTTTCAGTCCAGGTATATGCTGATCCACTTTCTGAAATCACCATTCCAAAATTTGGATTCGCAATTACATTTACCCATGGAGCCGGCGTTTTGTTTTTATCACCGGTAACAATAACATATTCTTTTCCATCCGGAGAGAAGCCTCCGGAACCATTAAAATAAATAAGGTTTTCGGGCAAAGAAACTTGCGCTGAAATAACTTTGGGTTGCTCATTTTTGATGATGCGTGGAATAGCAATTTTTGGAAGTGATTTACGATTCACCTGGTCAGCTAATGATCCGCCGGCGTCCGAAATATTTACGCGTGCGACTGTTTGAAATAAAATTCGATCTTCATTAGATATCTGATCTGAAGCCCTGACAAATACGCCACCCGGACGATCTTTAAATTCAAAAGGTACAAGCGCTTCAATTTCGTTTTGAAAAACCTGCCGGTATCCGCTTGGCTCTTCATTCCATATTACCAAATCCACCAACAGGCCTTTTAAATGCCAGTAAGCATGGGCTTGTATCAACTGCTTTACTATTTGCAGGTTTTCCCTGTCTTCTATCTTTAAAAGCACAATAGGTAAATCTCCTGAAATAGAATATCCCCACAGGCCGGACTGCTGCCGCCGGTTATTAATCAGAATAACCGGGTCTGCACGAAATAAAGCGCTTGAATAAATGATGGAACTGGCTAATCGACCGTATAATTGTGCGTCTGCTTCAGAAGCATTAATTTGACGCAACACTACCTGGCTATGAGTCCAGGCCATTTCAAATACCCGGTCCCTGTTAGATTGATCCTGGTATTTATTAATGAGTACCTGGCAAAGTTCTCTCGTTTCAGTAATACCAATAATCATATTCAGGATAGTCGTTTCATCCGGCTCCAATATTATTTTATACCTTATTGCAACAATAGGATCCAATACAGAACCCTGGTTTCCCGGAAGTTTACCGGGAATATTCATAGCCTGCGGATTCATAACAGAATTACCACGGCCAATAAACTTCATCCTGTCGGTTTCATAAGATATTTCTTCAGCAGATTTTCCATCTATGGTCATTGAATGAAACATCCAGGGTGGTTGTTCTTCAGCAGATCTTGGCCTGCGTGTGCACATGATGGCATGCTGATCGGGAATGATTGTTGTTTGCACAAAAAGATTGCTAAAAGCGGGCGCCATTATATCAGATGCTGCGGAAGCCAATACTACTTCGGCATAACTGGTTAACTCAATTGTTTTACGAATACGGCTACGATTGGTTATTCTTAATCTTCTTATTTCAATATCGTCTTCCGGAGAAACGACAATTTCAGTATGGGTTTCTATTCCATTAAGTACAGTATTAAAATCTGCACGTCCCTGTGAGTAGGCTGCTTCAAACCTGTCTGCTTTCCTGAGAGCAGGCTGATGTGTATTTGACCAGTAATTGTTACTATCTAAATCCCGGATATAACAAAAAGTTCCCCAATTGTCGCAGGTAACATCTTCATGCCAGCGGGTAACAGCTATATCTTTCCAGTGACTGTATCCGCCACCCGCATTAGTTATCATGACATGGTATCTTCCATTGGATAATAATTGGACTTTTGGTACTGACGTGTCAGGAGTATTAATGATTCTTGTTTCCTGCCCTACCGCCACATAATCAATCTCAGCAATATCTGTATGGTGTGTAAAGAAAGTAGTGGCTTTTGGAATTCTTTCCTGCAGCAACAAAAGCGCAGCCTTAAACTGTGGTTCAGCCTCAAATAGTTTTTGCATCGGTTTATCATGAAGCAGATAGTCCAACGACAAAAAACTCATCCCATGATGATGCGCCATAAATGAATATACAATGGCGCTTGATTGACCGCGTTGTAAACGTGAAGGGGTATAATCGATGGCTTCATAAAATCCATATCTTCCTTCCAAACCTTTTTTCCGGAGCAGTTCAAGGTTTTCGCATGCTTTTTCCGGCGCCACCATCAGTGCAAGTATGGAGGCATAAGGAGCGACAACAACATCCTCTTCCAATCCTCTTTTCAAGCCCAGGCGTGGAGCGCCAAAGGCGCGGTATTGATAGTTGGAACCGGCATTGATCATATTGTAACCTGACTCTGAAATCCCCCATGGCTTGTTTATTTTTTTACCATATTGTATCTGCCAGTCCACAACTGTTTTATAGGTTTGATCAAGCAATGTATTGTCATAAGTCGGCATCACTAACAAAGGCATCAGGTATTCAAACATAGACCCACTCCAAGATAAAAGAACGGATTTGCCTTCGAGATTGGTTAACAAACGCCCTAAAGCAAACCAACTTTCTTCCGGCAACTTTCCTTGCGCAATGCAGATGAAGATACACAACCTTACTTCTGAAGCGAGCAAGTCGTAGTAACTTAAATCTACCGAATGTTCCTGCACATTGTACCCAATGGTAAACAAATGACGCGTGTTGTCATAAAGAAACTCCCATTCCATATCGGCAAGTTCATTGCATTGCTGCGCAAGCATTTCCGAAGTAAAAATTAATTTGTTTGCCTTTTGAATTGATTTGGTCAAAGCTGTTTGCAGTTGGTCTAACCATTTGCTTTCTTCAGGCGTATCATCATTCCCATTTTGTTTTCGATTTACTATTACCTGTAATAGAGTTGCCGTTTTTAATAATTCATCCAGTGTCGAAATTGAATTTATTGAAACTTCCTCTTTGAATTTTGGCGGAGCGTTTTCTATTAAATACCACGGTTCAAAAATCCCGAAATGTTCTCTTATTTGTATAAGTTGATCACCAAATAATTGCTTCCATCTATAAGTTTCACTTTCCGGATTGTTATTAATTTTTTCAGAAAGAGAAGTGAAGTTAATTTCTAAAGAGTCAATTTTCTTTTTAATTTCTTTTATGGAAAAAGATTTTACACCTGTTAAACTTTTTAATTCCGTTATTAGTGGTTCACTTAAATTGTGGGTTTCGCCAATTGTATCTTCAAGGACGTTCAAAGTGTCCAACAGTCCTTGAAATAATTCAACACCCCGAATCTCCCTGTGGGCAACTGCCAGAAGCCCTTGTCTTAGTACCAGCAAATGGCCTGCAAGGTTTCCGCTGTCAACAGTTGAAATATACTTAGGGGCAAGAGGAGCTAAGGAAGTTGTGTCGTACCAGTTATAAAAATGCCCTCTAAACCGCTCCATTTTTTGCAAGGTGTCGAACGTATTTTTTGTCCTTTCTATTAATTCGCCAACGGTTATATAACCGAAGTCTGAAGCACTCAGATTGGCAAGCAATGAAAGCCCGATATTGGTCGGTGAAGTACGGTGAGCTATTTGTTCTGCGGGTTTTTCCTGGTAATTATCAGGAGGCAGCCAGTTATCTTCTGCGAGCACAAAATGCTCGAAGTAATTCCACGTTTTTCTTGCCAGTTTATAAAGAAATACGTTTTGATCATCGGTGAGTAGCGCTGCTTGTCTCTTTGAAGGCTTGCTTGTAAACCAGGTTACAAAAGGAGCAGCAAGCCATAACAGCAAAACAGGACCAGCGATCAATAGTTTTGATGGAGCGTGCATTGCTAAAAACGCAAAAAGCAGGATGGATAAAAGCGGCTCGATCCACATGGCAGAATAAGGTGATAATAAAGAATCCGGATTAACATTTGAACTATGGGCAGATGGATTCCATTCCAGCAACCTTTTGCGGGTGACAGCCATGCGCCAAAGGGTAAGAAGAATGGCTTTTCCGTTTAAAAATGCTTCGAAAGGAAGGCATATTAAAGTAAACAATGTCTTCGCTGTAATATCTGCCAAGTCGCGAAAGGAATTGCTGATATGGTATTTTAATCCTACATTCTCCGGTTTACTTAAAGTGTTCCAAAGTGTGGTGACAAAAATTGGAAATATAATAATAACGGAAACAGTTACAGTCCAGAATAAAGAAGACGACAAAAAAATCCAACCCACTAATAACAACATGGTAAGTGCGATAGGAACAAGGCTGCGCCGTATGTTGTCAAATATTTTCCATTTAGATAATCCTGAAATAGGATTTTTACAAAGGCGCTTATCCCCTCCTTTCACTAACGGAAAAAGCCAGGGTAAAATCTGCCAATCGCCACGCACCCAACGGGCACGTCTTTTCATATCCGCTTTATAAGTGACCGGGTATTTTTCAAATAGCTGAACATCGCTTATTAATCCGGACCTTATATAACTACCTTCGAGGAGATCATGGCTCAGAATACGATTTTCCAAAAATCTTCCGGCAAGTACTTTTTGAAAAGTAGCTATTTCATAGATTCCTTTACCAATAAAAGAGCCCTCTGCAAATAAATCCTGGTAAACATCTGAAGATGCACGGGTATAAGGATCAATACCAGGTTCATTTCCATTCAGCCGGGCATATAAAGAACCCGTTTCATCCGGCAGACTCACATCCACCCTGGGTTGTAGTATTCCATACCCTTTGGTTACGCGCCCTTTCTTTTCATCATACCATGGCCGGTTTAACGGATGAGCCATAGTCCCGATTAATTTACCGGCTGAGCCAAGAGGCAGTTGAGTATCCTCATCTAAAGTAATTACATATTTTAATTTAGGAAAGATAGTTGGGTCACCTACGATGACGGAGAAATATTCTTTTCCCTTACCCTGGAGTAATGCATTTAAGTCTGTTAATTTGCCACGTTTTCTTTCGTAGCCCATCCATACTTTTTGATGAGCATTCCACTTTCGTGGCCGGTGAAAAAGATAAAACAAATCATTTTTTTCTCTTTGGTATTTTTTATTAAGTCTTTCAATTCCGTTTATTGCGGTTTTTAAAACTTCCTCGTCTGAAGACAGCATTTCCTCTGCAGCATCCGTAAAGTCAGTTAATAAACAAAAATATAAATTATCATCTCTGTTAGCGAGAAAGCGTAACTCTAATTCATCCACCAAATTTTCTGCTCCATCCTTAGTGGCTAACATGGAAGGGATTGCAACCATAGCGCTTGCGTCTTCCGGAATTTTCCGGGAATAATCCATCTTTGGCAACAACCTGGGTTTTATCAATAAAGTAGCGAAAAAATTAACTACCGATATGGCCAATTGACTTGTGGACAGCAATAAAAGAGTTGCAATTGCAATAATCAATTCTATATTTTTTGTACTTGCCAAAAACCTGTGAAGAATGGCGGCGCTTATTACTAACGTGGTCAGTAATATCAACGTTAAATATGTGCGAAGAGAATGATGGCCTAAGAATTGACCAAACTTTTGAATAGAAGAAGCCTTGATCCGGGCAAGTTGTTTTGTTTGGGCCAGTCCTTCATCGATCAGGTAGTAGCCTACATGAGAAGTTCGTTGATTCTCATTTTTTTCCGCTGCATTTTCTTGAGCTAATTGTATAGCCATTTCAGCAATTTCAGGTTCGCTGAATGCGCTCCGCTTTGCAAGCGATTCTACCACATGGCGATATCGATCTCGAGTATCAAAATCCATAAGACCATATATCCCTTCTTCATCTTTAAGTAAAGTTTGCTCAACATGGCTATGGGTTTCCACAAAATCGCGCCAATCCAAAGCACCGATCAATCGAAGGCTTCCGATGCTGTTGCTTATCGAAACCTGGTCTGCAGCTTGCTTTTGATTTTCTGAATTCACCATTTCAGCGCTGGTTAATCCGGTCCCTGATAATTGCTGCTCGATCCAGTTAAGCACTAAAGCAAGATCAGGACCTTTGCCGCGCAATTGCCGCGTTAATTCAGAAACAAATGCACTTACAATGGAGGGATTAGACCTTGACATATCGGCAATCACAAGAATCAGATTTTTAGGGTCTTCTTCTGCAGTTTTAATCATTTGTTCGGCCCAATAATCTGCCAGGTTTCTGTCAATGGTATCAATAGCGATACGGGCAGATACCCGCCGGATATTTTCAATGAGGGCGAGTCTCAACATAATAGGTATAGACCACAATTCTCCCAATTTAAGGGGAGTAACGCTTTGGTACGCCTTCACAAAATCTCCCAACCTTGCTATATCTATCCGTCCATCGCTGTGGGAAATTATCTGTAAAACGAGGTCATAACTGCGGGTAATGCCAGCAGACCCGTCCCCCACCAATTGAGGAAGGTTTTCACTATAATTTTTCGGGAAATGTGTTTTAGCAAGTTGGATATGCTCTTCTACCAGGTAAAAATTATCTATCAGCCATTCGCCGGCCGGCACAATCTGGTATTTCTTTTTAATAGTTTCGGTGAGAAGCTTTCGTACTTCCTGCAATGTGATTTCATTGTTAGCAAGTCTTTTGAGTAAATGGTCTTTTGCGGGCTTTGTGCTTAACTTATGCCTCGTCGCAAGTATTTTGCCAAAATTTTCCATCTGGCCCGAACTGAATAATTCTTCTCTTAGGGGTTCTTCATAGGAGTAACTAACTTTATCACTTATCTGGAAAAAGCCCCTCATATTAGAAATAAGCTCATGAGCTGCCGGAATTAATTTTAATTTCATACCTTGATTTATTTCAACTTTTATGCCTTTATTGCGGCATTGACAATTCCTTGCGCTTTTCTATTATTTCTACTGGATGATCTTTGTTTTAAAAAGCTTTCATAATAGACTTTTATATCTAACTTCAGTGCTGAAGTGTTGCGCCGTAAATCCGCCGTCCTTCGTCTTAACTTTTATCCGTCTATGGTGACTTCTTCTAAGGTGCATTGGCAAGCAAGTTAGCAATTTTTTCTCCGCAAGCTCCTCGTGGTTTGTTTCATACACAGACGGGCTTCTTAATTTTTTTGTTCAGCAATCGCTTTTAATTCGATGCGATAAAAAAAATCCATCAAATTCGCTGGTGAGCTTTTTGACATTTATCAGGATCGGCTTTCATTTTAGTGATGATCCATATCAATAAAAATGCCGGAGTAAAATTCATCTTTTACCTGTTATGAGATTGCTTTCACGATGTATGATCTTTTGTTGTTTCCAAACTGAGCCAGCCACCACTAAAACCTGCCCGGCGCAAACCGTTTATAACAGGTGGACATTTTTTTATGATACCCGATGTTAAATTTGACTGTCTATATATTCATTGCTAAACAGTTTCTAAGTATTTGCCAGCAAACCAAAATATTCATCGTCTTCATTTTTGCCGCCAAATCCTTTGCCAACCGTCTCATACGTTTTCACAAACTCAATCGCACTAATCCACTTCACCATTTTATAA
>Ga0134126_10011979_pt1 | contig 10948 bp, 14 predicted proteins | sample KB31752_FD_96881 | JGI IMG/M metagenome (GOLD analysis project Ga0134126, IMG submission 96881) | Terrestrial soil microbial communities with excess Nitrogen fertilizer from Kellogg Biological Station, Michigan, USA - KB3-175-2 | ecosystem: Environmental > Terrestrial > Soil > Unclassified ...
CCTCGAAGTATTTTATAATCGGCAGCGACGCCACTCGACCCTTGGCTATCAGTCCCCCGCCGAGTTCGAAGCAAAGGCGGCTGTCGCGTAACCCGGTGTCCACAAAATCGGGGGAAGATCAAGATCAGACAATTCTGTGAAGGTTAACGAGTCTTAACCATGACAGTGCTTAACCACCTGAATTATCTTAATAGTGTAGTGTCAAAAAACAATGTTTGTGAAAGGCCTTCTTCCTGCCATGAGTTGTTTCATAAGTGGGAACTTGAACCCGCGTAAACATCACTTCTTGACTGTTTCATAAGTCTGTCCCATTGTGGAATGGCGTCCCTGCAAGTATTTCCTTACAGACTATCGAAGCTGACTTGTCAGAGCGCCGACAAAATTACTTCATTTTGATCGCAAACCTATGCGCCATGATTATCTGGACATGGGCAGTCCGTCCGGCTTTCGTTCGCCAATCATCTGAGGAGTATGTATCCGAGCCGATGCTGGTGACATTGCCGGACACTCCACTGACTTTGATATAGCCTTTCAAGGCCGGATCGAGCGTGATCATCGTCTCATCGGCATTGGCCAATGAGACGATGGCGACAAAGGCCCACAATAACACGACGCACCACAGACGGGAACTGGCAACTATCTTCTTCATTGAAACTCCTTTCATCAATCCATCTTGTATGAGTGTGTCGCCTGTTTAATGGAGGAGCCGAGAAGTGACTGCCATGTAGGCACTGACTAGGGGAGTCAGCGACGTAACCGCTCCACCTGATCCTGTAACCCCCTGCATTTGCTTCTGCTGTTCATTAAGCCGATCGCGGAGGTCTTAATTGGTGGCACGAAGCCGACATGGAACGCTAGAGAAGATGACCCCAACCCACCGGCATTGCAAATGGCGAACACTGCCGACTGGCACTGGAGATTGACTTACAGTAGCAAAAAGACTTATAATATTATACGTAATAAGGTAGAAAAGGTAATACTGTGAAACCGCAACACACAGTTTTCCTACTGGCTGCAGTAATGACCATGGGCGCATATGAAGGTTGTGGCCCGCACGATGCATCTTTCAAAACCGATGATAAGCCGATACGGCATACGCTAGTTGTGAATAATAATAATATTTTGAAGGATGGTCTCAGTTCTTTCATGCCTCAAGACGCCAATAAAAATTCTGGTACAGATCCATTAAATTTTGTTTATACACCTGTTCTCAGCCCAGAAAATACTGACCTCGGACTCCTGAGCAGGTTGCTATTGGCTGAAGTACGTGGTCCTGGTTCTTCCGACTACGTCGCTGCTGATAGCATTAAAGGCATGTCGGCAATTCGTTCAATTCTTGAAAATATTAAGAAATGTCCAGCCAAGTTTGGAGCACTGAGCGCATCTCTTCATGATGTAATTACAGCGAAGAACCAATTTGCTGGTTTTGAACGGGGTGCGAAGCCAAAAGCAATCCAGGATGTAAAGGAAGTAATCGATTCCAAACTCAATCCGCCTGGTAATACACAGAAATATAAAGCCTACTGGGAAGCTATGTTCAACATAACTCAGAATTCGACGGTGAACGATCCATTTGGCAGTATCACAAAAATTGGAAACAAAAGTGTCGAGCCGGGGACGTGGGGTGTTAGAACAACTACTAAGGGAACTCCAGGAACTAATTATGTACTATTGCCTAGGGGAAATGACCTCGCTGGACAAGATTTTTTCACTATAGAGACGGGTTTAATTGAGCATGCCACCCGAGCAAACCTCTGCTTCCCGAGGTCATAGGACTTCGCTTGCTCCCATTATGGTAACTTCGCCTCCAAGGTAGGGTATTTGCTGTTGATATTCACTATGCCAGTGGGAGCATGTTGTGGGGCGAGCCATCGAAGTAGCTGCAAGTAAATACAATCTCCTCTGAGCCGGCCAAAGTTCGCAAGACTCTTAGCAGAATCAAAGTATCACGTTTAGCAGAAGCGCACTTCCGAGACCTCTTTTCCATGTTTCATAAGTGGTAACTTTTGCAACACTTCCAGAACCCGCATAAAACCTATCGCTTGACTGTTGCATAAGTCTGTTGCACATTCACAGCACCTTTTCAGGATAAAATCTGCTTGTAATCTCCGATTGCTGTAGCGGTAAAGTATGATAAAGTATGATTTATGAATTATACACGGAGGACGCTATGACGAGTATTGAACGCATGACCATTACCATGCCTTCCGATATGGCAGCGGTTATTAAAGCGGCGGTTGATGACGGTGATTATGCCTCTACCAGTGAAGTCGTGCGCGAAGCCGTACGCGAATGGAAACAACGCCGGGCATTTCAGTCTCAGGAATTCGCGGCACTGAAAGCGGATATCGATAAGGGATTGGCTGACATTGCTGCTGGCCGGGTACGTCCGTTTGATAAAAAACGCATCACTGCCAGAGGGAGGAAGTTATCAGCCAAGCCTTGACCCTCCATCTCACCGACGCAGCGGAAGCCGACCTTGCAGAAATCTGGGGATACATTGCGACCGAAGTGGGTGAAACGACCGCAACCCGTTACCTTGACCGGATTACCAAAACTATAGATGTGGTGAGGCACTCTCCGCTGATTGGCACAACCCGCGACCGACTCAGTATGGGCTTGCGGGTGACGTTTCACCATCCGTACGCCATTTACTACCAAGTGACCCAGCGCACGCTTATCGTTGTGAGGGTTCTTCATGGCGCACGGGACGCTGCCGCCATCGCTGAACAAGGTGGGTTTGTTCACTGACGCATATTCTCAGCAGTAACGCCGCCTGGCTTCCGAGCTAGGCGGCGCAACAAGGAACCTTTTATGAAATACGGATATGCCCGCGTCTCGACCGACGACCAGAACACCGACCTGCAACTTGCCGCGCTGAAGCGGGCTGGCTGTGACAAAACCTTTGTTGATGAAGGCAGGAGCGGTGCGATCATGAGCCGCCCTGCCCTTAAGCGTTGCCTGAAGCAACTGGAACATGGCGACACGTTAACAGTGTGGAAGCTAGATCGCCTCGGGCGCAGTGTGCGCGATGTGGTGAACACCCTGCACGACCTCACCGATAGAGGTGTACAGTTCCAAAGCCTGACCGAGCAGATAGACACCACGCAACCGCTCGGCAAAGCCATGCTGCATATGGTGGCGTTACTCGCGGAACTGGAACGCGGGTTAATTGAGGAGCGACGATGAAGCAGGACTGGCACCCCGACGAACTCGCCCAATCCTGGACCCTTTCCGCTGATGAGCGCGACTAGCTCGGCAACCGGACCAGTGGAGCTCGACTGGCGTTTGCGGTGCTACTGAAGTCCTTCCAACTGGAAGGGCGTTTCCCCGACACGCTCAAAGAAGTCGCGACCAGCGTGGTGACCCATCTTGCTCGTCAGATGGGTGTCCCACCGGACTCCGTTCTGAACGATGGGGAGTGGAGCGAACGTACCCAGCGGTCCCAACGCGCACAGGTTCGCGAGCACTGTGGGTTCCGGACGTTTCACGCCGCGGACGAACCCGCCTTTGTCCACTGGCTGAGCGAACGGGTCACCACTCTGAATCCGGATGCGGAGGAGTTCCCGACAACAGCGTGTGCGCATCTGCGTGAGCACCACCTTGAGCCGCCAGGGACCGAACGGCTCCGGCGTCTGCTGAGGCTGGCCGTCGCACACCACGAGGAACGGCTCGTCTCCGACACAGCGGCGCAACTGTCGTCAGCGATGTGCCGTGCGTTGGACACTCTCGTGAGCACCGAACCCACAGAACTCGGCAGCGACGACGATCAGATGACGCTCTTCCTCGTTCGTTCCGATCTCGCCAGTGTGAAACACGACGCTGGTGCGGTCAGTGTGGACACCGTGCTGGCGGAAATCGTCAAGCTCCAACGACTGCGCGCGCTGGGGCTACCAGAGCAGCTCTTTCGTGGCGTCCCGACGAAACTGGTCACGCAGTACCGGCAGCGCGCCGCAAGCGAGCCGCCGCGCGAACTGCGCCGCCATCCGCCGAACGTCCGCCATACGCTGCTCGCTGCGCTGTGTTGGCAACGAGAACAAGAAATCACCGACAATCTCGTCGAAATGCTGATGCGCATTGCCCATCGGGTCGGTGTGCGGGCCGAGGAGAAGGTCGAAGCCGAACTGCTGACGTATGCACAGAAGGTCCTTGGCAAAGCCCGGCTGCTGTACCAACTGGCAAAGGCGGCCACAGGACAGCCGGATGGTCTCGTCAGAGATGTCATCTACCCGGACGTGGGCGAGCAGACACTGAACGCGTTGATTCAGGAGGTAGAGGCGGCCGAACAGCATGACCGGCACGTGAAACTGGTCACGCGAGCCTCGTACAGCCATCACTACCGCCGTATCATGCCGGCCCTGCTGGAGGTGCTGTCGTTCCAGTGCAACAACGATCGGTATCGGCCGGTGATGAACGCCCTGGCGTTGTTGAACAAATATCGCGGTCGCAAAGCTCCGACCTTCCCGACCGGCGAGACCGTCCCGCTGGATGGCGTCGTGGCGAAGGGCTGGCAGGACCTGGTGCACAATGACGAGCACGGGGAGATCAACCGCATCTCGTATGAGTGGTGCGTGCTGACGACGTTACGGGAGAAACTGCGTTGCAAAGAAGTCTGGGTGAAAGGGGCCCGGCGGTTTCGCAATCCGGATGAGGACGTGCCACAGAATTTCGAGGTGAGGCGCAACGAGTACTATGCGGCCTTGAAGCACCCGCCAAACGCACGTGTGTTCGTCGAGACGGTGCGCCGCAGAATGGACCAGGCGCTTGCGGAACTGAACGCGAGTCTGCCGACGAACGGCCTCGTCAGGCTGGAGAGCATCACAAACCCGGGGGTCACACAAGATGAAGCTCCCCGCAGCAAGCTGCGGGGTATCACAGAACTCAATTCCGAAGACTTCTCGGAAGGAGAGGCCAACCCCGTAGCGAGCTACGGGGAATGTCAAGTTCAACGCGCGGCACCCAGCGACCGCTCGACACTGATCGTCAACGACTCACGCGCCGATGATGCTGCGCCCCCACAGCATCGTCTCCCACGTCACTCACCAGCACCGAACACCATCACGATCTAGAAGTCGATCGCGGCAGCGAGCCGGTGTATGCTGACACCATGGCTCAGACATCAACCACCCCAACCAAGCGCCTGGTGCTACGTGCCGTCCTCAACGATGTCAGTCCGATCGTCGCGCGGGTCATTGCGGTTCCCGATCATTTGGAGATCCACGACCTGCATGAAGTCTTTCTGAGCCTACTCGGCTGGACACAGGATCTGGGGTTCATTGTCCGAATCCGTGCACACGAGTTCAACAGTTTCCGTCGCAAGACTCATGGCACGAGGCTGCGTGACTTTGCAATGCGACGCCAGAAGAAATTCCGCTACATCTGCGACATGCTGGACCTATGGGAATGGGAGATTCGCGTATTGGACGTCGAACTGGTCGAAAGCGAGGAGGTCGACATTGTCTGCCTAACAGGGCGCGGGGCGGCACCGCCGGAACACTGTGGCGGACCCCGTGGCTATCGCCTGATGCTGAAGCGCCAGCAGGCGGGCCCTGAGCTGACCGATCCTGCATCCATCTCGGTGGGTGTGAAGTTGTTAACCGATGTCTATCAGGACGAGCTTGGAGTCGATCTGCAGTTCCTCGAAGACACCATGCATGAGGGGTGGAAGAGCGTCGAGGAGCGCCTGGCGCGCAGCGGCCCACTCACCCCGACGCGCTTCAGCTTGAACGAGACCAATGAACGCCTGAAGCAGCTGATGCAGCACAGGAGGTGGTGGCGATGAACTTCTCTCTTGCAGTCATCTGTCTGAAGAAAGATGGGACCGAGGAACGCCACGACGTCCTGACGGTCACCAAGGAACAGCTCGTCATGGAAACACTTGGGGTGACCGTTGCGGAAGGCAAAGCTCTCTTGGCTGGTGTCCAGGCCGTTGGGTGGACGAGCAAGAATGTCTGTTCTCCGGTTCGGAAGATGAGTGGGCCGCCCAACCCACCCCTCTGATGGTCCCATGACGGTGGGCATTGATGGAGGATTTGTGCGGACCCGTCGCAAGGCAGGATTCTTTGAAGTCATTGCAGGCAGGAGTATCGTGGCGTTCAAGCGTGAGCACGCCGAGGCCAGCCCTTCCGCGAAACGTTTCGCGTTCGTCCAGACCTATGACACAAAACCTCGGCGACGCGTGTGGGAATTGATGAAATCCCAGGGTCTACAGGAGAACCAAGAGGTCTTATTCCTGTCAGACGGCGGCGAGACGGTGCGGAATCTCCAGGCGTATCTTCACCCGTCGAGCAAGCACGATCTCGATTGGTTCCACATCACGATGGGGCTGACGGTGTTGAACCAGCAGACGAAAGGCGTCGCAGAGGAGGATTCGGCGCTCGGCGCGGAGACGGCACAGTCCCTCGAGAGCGTGAAGCACGACCTCTGGCATGGCACCGTTGAGGCTGCGTGGGAGCGGATCGAGGGGGTGTTGTTTGAACTCGACCTCCGGAAGAGCCGCTCAACCGCCACCGCAACGCTCTCTCGAAGCGTCACCGAATTCGACACCGACATGCGCAACAACCGTGCGTTCATCCCGAACTTCGGCGAACGCTATCGGCAGGGGGACATGATCAGCACGACGTTCGTGGAGTCAACCATCAATCAAGTGGTCAGCAAACGCTTCGTAAAAAAATAACAGATGCAGTGGACGCCGGAGGGAACGCACTTCCTCCTTCAGACTCGAACCCGGGTACTCAATGGAGACCTCGATGCCGCATTCCGTGATTGGTATCCGCGGTTCCGACTGGCAGCCGCGTGACCCCCGGGTTTGTGATACTCTCCCAGAAGACACGACGCGATCCATTGCGAACACAGACAATAGACAAAGGTACCTCCTCAAATGTGCTGATAGCCTAATGCTATTTCCCGAATCATAGAACTGGCGATTTGGCCAGGTGGATACTGAGCCATGATGAATGGAATGTTCCACTGGCCAGGCAATTTCCGAAGCGCATGAGGAGGTGGAGAAATGGTCAAATTAAATCATAAGGTTACGATCGCCAACCCAAGCATCGTTGGAGCAAGCCTGTATCTACTTATATACACCTACTGCATCAAGTTTAATACAGAGCCCATGGTCTGACGCGTCAAGGTGTCACCGTCTTAGAGATCTCTCACTAAACGGAGAACTTTTGGGGCAGCTCACTGGACGAGCTTCGGTTCAAACATTCGGAAGTTTTACTCTTCGCTTCTACCTTCGTACAATAGACCACATACCTTGCATGCTGGACTCGCAATGGGGGAATAGAACCGGTGCTTCACACCGCTTGGATGGAGGTCTCTTCGCATGATGATTCCTTGGAAAATTCTGCCAGCCCTTGCCGCTGCCGTCTTAGCTCTTGGTTTAGCGTACGGAGCCTATAGATCATTGACCACCACTCAGATTGTGCATATTGCGTCCGGCGATCAGGGCGGAGGCTATTACGAGTTAGGCCAAAAACTCGAACAAATCCTCCACGCCGACTTTGAACAACAAAGCCTCGAGGCGCCGATCACCTTTCAACACATGGATTCTCGTGGTCCCCAAGAGAATCTTAGGCTGTTGGCTCACCGTGAGGCTCAATTGGGGTTGGCGCTGGAAGGCCTGTCCGTCAAACCAAAAGAAGCAGGCAGTGCGGATATCCGCGGACTGATTAAATTATCCAGCTCAAACCTGCACATCGTCGTTCAGCAGCAGCTGAGCCAGCAGATGGGCAAACCCATCACCAAATTGTCTGATCTTGTTGAAAATGTGCGCCAACGACTGGGGAGACCGCTCCGGGTCTATATGGGCTCTCCGCATGGATCGACCCACGCGGTGATGAGTCACCTCCTCACCTATTATAAGACATCGACAGGGACCGATCTGGGGTGGGAGGTCATTGAGCACGGTTCCTACGCGGAAGCCGCGGAGGAATTCCTCCATGATCGCATTGATGTCGTGTATCTGTTAGTGGCGACCGGGAGCCCCGCCGTCGTGACCATGTCGCAGCATGGCATCTTAGTGCCTCTTCCGGAGGCGGTGATTGATGCGATTCACATGCTGCATCCGGCCTTATCGGCTCAAACCATTCCAGCGGGTGTGTACAATAAGGACTTTCCACGCACGACGATCGCCACTCTCGGAGCGGAGGATATCCTTGTGGCCAATGGTGAAGTGAGCAACCGCCTGGCCTATCGGATTGTCCGCACCCTGGCACTCCATTGGCCGGAACTGCAAACCGGCGTGCTGTTACCCGAGGATTTCGCCAAAGCGCAATTAAGCCAAAATGACTATTTTCCGCTGCATCCTGGTGCTGTGGCGTATTACCAAGGTGAAAACGTCCCGCTGTGGCCATGGTTCGAGAACAAGATCGCGGTTCTAATTGAGCACCGGGATATCGCCTTGTCCGTCCTCGGTGGCATTCCAACGGTCTATACATTGTTCTACGCATGGTACCAACGCCGTCGAGTCACGCATCTCATGGCGCAAATCGCGGCGATGCGGCAACAAGGAGAAATCGATCATGCCACCATCGAAAACGTCCGCATGCATGCCATTACACTCATGGCACAAGGAAAACTCAGTCGTGAAAGCTATGCTTCGCTCAATGAATTTATCGAGGCCCAGGTCCGTCATGCTTCGATGACAGCCGACCTCTCCGCGAAGAAAGAAATATCCCCATCGCCTGCACCGTAGCGTCCCGATCCCCCCGTTCCATGCCGAGCCTTCACCGCCCACTAGGACGAGTCCATTTCAAACCGGGGCAACTGAGCCCCATCACAGGCTCCTCGGTAAGCTCTCGCCAGTCGCGATTGAACCCATAACTTGCTAATCTACCGAGGTCATGGACGCGACGGCGCAGGCCACCACCTACTCTGATCTACGTCTGGATTCAGGGCATTCATCCCATGCTGTGGCGGCGCTTCCTGGTCTGCGCCGAGAGCACACTGGCTGACCTGCACTGCATCCTCCAGGTCGGATTCGGATGGACCGATTTTCACTTACATCGATTTCGGATTCGAAAGAAGAGCGACACCGTTCCGCGGATCGGGATGATGAAGGGCCACGATGCGCGCACGGTGAGATTGGCAGATCTGAAATTTCGCATGAACGAACGATTTCTCTACGAATACGACTTCGGCGATGCCTGGCTGCATGAGGTCCGGATCGAGCAGCGCCTGCCGCTCGATCCCAAGCAAACCTACTCCGTTTGTATCGATGGCCAACATGCCTCGCCGCCTGACGACTGCGGTGGTACGCAGATGTATCTGCAGATGCGGGTAGGACTCACGTATCGGGCATGGTTTGGCAGTCACGGGCGGGAGCACGACTTCAATGACGAGGACGATCGTGGCGTTGAAGGCGTATCAGCGGATCAGCCGGTTGACCCGGATGACTTCTCCCGTCGTAAGGGTAATGCCCGCCTGCGGCAATATGCGAGCGTGGACCGCGAGGGCTGTTTTCAAACTGAACGGAGGCCACTATGAAATTCACGATTCAATTGATCACCCAGCGTGAAGTGGGTGAGAAGATCCAGGAACTGGCTTGTCTGGAATGGGAAGCCGAAGGGCTCGAAGTGATCGGCATCACCTTGCTGAAACGAAGGCACTCCTTGGCCACTCTGTAACGACAGGTTGTTGAACAACAACTGGCGGCTTACCTGGCGGTTCGGCGGCGGTGTCCTCACTGTACCCAGCCGTTTCGGCATAAAGACCAGCACCCAGTCGTATTTCGCCCACTGTTCGGCAATCTGGAAGTATCCAGTCCGCGCTGGGTCCACTGCGCGTGCCGGCCGTACGAAACCCGGACGTTCAGTCCGCTTGCTGATCTGCTCACGGAGCACTGCTCACCGAGAGCATGCAAAATCGGGCGTCAAAACCGTGATCCCGCCCAAATCAAACCGCACGGAACAACACGAATACGATACGGACATGTAGAAGGCCAGACATTTGATCGAGAATTTATTCGCAAAACTCAAGCAATATCGCGCCATTACCACCAGATACGATACACGCGCCGCCAATTTCCTCGGCGCTGTCTATCTCGCCGCTTCTGTCATCTGGCTCAATTGATGATACGCCCTAGTAGTTTCACTAGTATCTAAAACCGTTATGCGCGTATATACGTATGCAGCTAAGATCTGAGGTAGGTATTCAACTAGGTATTCAACACGGACAGGAGAAGCGATGATCGCGATGCTCATTCAGAGACGTATGGCGAAGCGGGCGCTTTTGAGCATTCTGGGCATGATCGCCCTGGTCAGTTGCGTGACCTACCAGCGCGGTCTGCCGGGGGAGGTGATCGATGAAGCGCACAGCGGAGCGCGTGCCCCATCTTCGTTCCCCGCAGCCGATGAGGATTATTTTCACGATATGGATGGCGGAGTCGCCCTCTCTCGTGAAGAAATCCAAGGCCGAAATACCTGGCTGGTCTAGACCGCGGGCAACGATCGGTTCTGGGACACGCTTGCCACCGCCAGCTTCGGCAACCTGGATTTCTTGAAGACGCTCTCGTCGCACCCGAGCCTCAAATTCAGCCGCGACAATCGCTGGCACTATCTCGGCCTGGTCAACGAGCCGTGTTTCGAGAAGGCAACCGGCCCCGACCCTACTCGTTATGGCCTGTGGTTGGATCGACGTCGCGATGATTGTCCGTCCGATCCGTTCGTGAAAGAGAAAAAATACCCCGGCGTGGCGATTGGGGCGCGCGGAAAGAATCTGCCGATCGGCTCCTACTATGGGGAACCGACCGGCATCGTCGGGTTGCGGCTTTTCCCGAACCCCGACTTTGACGAAGCCGCTGCGAAGAAATGGGACTCCACGCGATATTGATCTTCCCCCGATTTTGTGGACACCGGGTTACGCGACAGCCGCCTTTGCTTCGAACTCGGCGGGGGACTGATAGCCAAGGGTCGAGTGGCGTCGCTGCCGATTATAAAATACTTCG
>Ga0134126_10011980_pt1 | contig 10948 bp, 6 predicted proteins | sample KB31752_FD_96881 | JGI IMG/M metagenome (GOLD analysis project Ga0134126, IMG submission 96881) | Terrestrial soil microbial communities with excess Nitrogen fertilizer from Kellogg Biological Station, Michigan, USA - KB3-175-2 | ecosystem: Environmental > Terrestrial > Soil > Unclassified ...
CGACTGCGACACCGGGACCGCCTGCATCAACAACACCTGCGGCCCGAAGCCGCCTGGCGCCCAGTGCGCGGCGCCCAGCGAGTGCGCCAGCAACTTCTGCGTGGACGGCGTCTGCTGCACGACTGCCTGCACCGGCACCTGCCAGTCCTGCGCGCTGCCGACCTCGCCCGGCACCTGTTCGACGGTCGCCGCCGACACCAAGGACCCGCGCGGCGTCTGCCAGGACCAGGGAGCCGCCTCCTGCGGCACCAACGGCAAGTGCGACGGGACGGGGAGCTGCGAGAGCTACAGCACCAGCACCGTCTGCGCCGCCGAGACCTGCCTGGACGGCGTCTTCACGGCGGCGTCGCTGTGCAGCGCGACCGGCCAGTGCGTGGCGCCGAGCTCGCGCCCCTGCGCGCCCTTCGTCTGCAACGGCAACGAGTGCTTCACCGTCTGCACCAGCAACGACCAGTGCAAGTCGCCCAACAGCTGCAACACCACGACGAACTCCTGCGGCCTCAAGGGCCAGGGGGCGAGCTGCGCCAAGACGCCCGAGTGTCAGCCGGGGCTCACCTGCGCCCAGGGCTTCTGCTGCAACTCGCCCTGCGGCGGGGCCTGCGAGTCGTGCGCGCTCCCCAACGCGCAAGGAACCTGCACCAACGTGCCGGCGAACCAGGTCGACCCGTCCGCCCTGTGCACGGATCAGGGGCAGACCTCCTGCGGGACGAACGGCAAGTGCGACGGCAACGGCAGCTGCCAGCTCTACGTCCAGCAGACCACCTGCGCCGCTTCGACCTGCCCCACGGGGACCTCGACGTTCACCGGGACCGCAACCTGCGACGGCGCCGGCAAGTGCCTCACGCCCAACCCCAGCCCCTGCTTCCCCTACCAGTGCGGCGTCGGCGTCTGCAAGAACTCCTGCACCGCGGACGCCGACTGCTTGTCACCCGCCGTCTGCATCAACGGCTCCTGCGGTCTCAAGCCGCCGGGGCAGGCCTGCGTGACCGGCGCCGAGTGCTCGTCGAGCTTCTGCTCGCAGTCGGTCTGCTGCACGACCGCCTGCACCGGCACCTGCCAGTCCTGCGCGCTCACCACCGCCCCCGGCACCTGCACCAACGTGCCGAGCGGCACCGCCGATCCCCAGGGGACCTGTCACGATCAGGGGGCCACGACCTGTGGCACCGACGGGTTCTGCGACGGCAACGGCGCCTGCCGCAAATACGCGGGCGGCATCTCCTGCGCCTCGCCGACGTGCCCGGCCGGAGGGACGACGCTCACCTCGGGCCGCACCTGCGACGGCAAGGGGAGCTGCCAGGCGGCCACGATGGTCAACTGCGCCCCGTTCCTCTGCAACGGCACCACGGCCTGCAAGGGGGCCTGCGTCGCGGACACCGACTGCCAGTCGCCCGACATCTGCGACCCGATGACCAGCCTCTGCGGCAACAAGAAGCGGCTCGGGCAGACTTGCAGCGTCGACACCGACTGCCTGACCGGAAACTTCTGCACCGACGGCGTCTGCTGCAGCAGCAAGGCGTGCGGGACCTGCCAGGCCTGCAACGTGGGCAGCAGCGCGGGCGGCTGCGCCAACGTCGCCGCCAACAGCAGCGAGCCGCACGGCCAGTGCGCGCCCAACGCCAGCTTGCCGTGCGGGAACACCGGCGCCTGCGACGGCGCCGGACACTGCCAGAACGCCAGCACCAGCGTCTCTTGCGGCTCGGCCTCCTGCACCGGCTCGACCTTCACGCCCGTCTCGCACTGCACCGGCAGCGGCACCTGCGCGGCGCCGACCTCGTCGGCCTGTCCGGGCGGCTTCATCTGCGCTTCCAACTCGACCTGCAAGACCGCCTGCACCGCCGACGTCGACTGCGTCGCGCCGCTCACCTGCCAGGGCTCGGGCTCGACGAAGAGCTGCGCGCTCAAGCCGAACGGCCAGGGCTGCGCCAGCGCCGCCCAGTGCATCAGCGGCTTCTGCACCGACGGCGTCTGCTGCGGCAGCGGCGCCTGCGGCACCTGTCAGGCCTGCAACGTCAACGGGCTCGGCAGCTGCGCCCCCATCCCGTCCGGGACCTCCGCGCCGGCCGGCCAGTGCCCGTCGAGCGGCACCTGCGGCAACACCGGCGCCTGCAACGGGAGCGGCGGGTGCGCGCTGGCGCCCACCACCGTGAGCTGCGCGGCCGCCACCTGCACCGGGACCACCTTCACGCCGGTGGCCTTCTGCTCGGGGACCGGGACCTGCACGCCCGCCGGCTCGTCGAGCTGCGCCCCCTACGTCTGTGGCGCTTCGAGCTGCAACGCGACTTGCAGCACCGACACCGACTGCGTCCCCTCCGGTGGGAACAACAGCTACTGCACCGCCACGGGCGGCAGCTGCCTGCCAGTGAGGGCCCTCGGGGTCGCCTGCTTCTCCAACCACGAGTGCGGAAGCGGCAACTGCGTCGACGGCGTCTGCTGCGGCAGCGCGAGCTGTCCGACCTGCCAGGCCTGTAACGTGTCAGGCAGCGCCGGCGCCTGCGCCAACGTCGCGAACGGCGTCAACGAGCCGCACAGCCGCTGCGCCGCCAACGGCACCTGCGGCAACACCGGCACCTGCAACGGCGCCGGCGCCTGCGTGCAGACCGCCAGCACGGTGAGCTGTGCCGGCCCGACCTGCAGCGGGTCGACCTTCACGCCCAGCTCCTTCTGCTCGGGCAACGGCGCCTGCGCCACGCCGGGGACCCAGAGCTGCGCCCCCTACAAGTGCGGCGCCACCGCCTGCAACAACACCTGCACCGCCGACACCGACTGCATCCCGAGCGGCGGCGTCGGCTCGTACTGCACCGCCGCCGGCAGCTGCCTGCCGGTCAAGAGCAGCGGCGTCGCCTGCCTGGCCAACCACGAGTGCGGCAGCGGCTTCTGCGTCGACGGCGTCTGCTGCGGCACCGCGAGCTGCGGCACCTGCCAGGCCTGCAACGTCGCGGGCAGCGCCGGCACCTGCGCCAACGTCGCCAACGCCGTCAGCGAACCGCACGGCCGTTGCGCGGCCAACGGCACCTGCGGCAACACCGGCACCTGCAACGGCGCCGGCGCCTGCACCCAGGCCTCGACCAGCGTCACCTGCGGGTCGGCTTCCTGCAGCGGCTCGACGTTCACGCCGGTGGCGTTCTGCAACGGCGCCGGGAGCTGCTCGACGCCGAGCAACTCCAGCTGCTCGCCCTACCTGTGCGGCGCCAACAGCTGCAACAACAGCTGCAACCTCGACACCGACTGCGTGAACGTCTCCGGCAACAACAACTACTGCTCGGCCCCGAACGGCAGCTGCCTGCCGGTCAAGGCTAACGGCGTCGCCTGCGGGACCAACCACGAGTGCGGCAGCGGCTTCTGCGTCGACGGCGTCTGCTGCGCCAGCAACGGCTGCGGGACCTGCCAGGCCTGCAATGTCGCGGGGAGCCTGGGGACCTGTGGCGCGGTGGCCAACGGCGTGACCGACCCGCACGCGCGCTGCACGCCGAGCGGGACCTGCGGCAACACCGGCGCCTGCAATGGCTCGGGCGCCTGCCAGCAGCAGCCTCCCTCCGTGATGTGCAGCGGCCCCTCGTGCACCGGCGGCACCGCCACGCTCGCCTCCTTCTGCTCCGGAGCGGGGACCTGCCCAGCCCCCGCGACGCAGTCCTGCGGCGACTACCTCTGCGGCGGCACGACCTGCAAGACCAGCTGCACGCTGGACACCGACTGCGTGGGAACCGATTACTGCGCCTCGGGCCTCTGCACGGCCAAGCTGGGCGCCGGGAAGACCTGCACCGCCAGCAACCAGTGCGGCACCGGCTTCTGCGCCGACGGCGTCTGCTGCACGACCAACGGGTGCGGCGGCAGCACCTGCCAGGCCTGCAACCTGAACGGACTCGGCACCTGCTCCGCCATCCCCGCGGGACAGCCGGCGCCGGCGGGCCAGTGCCCGACGGGCGCGACGTGCGGCAACACCGGCGCCTGCAACGGCGCCTCGGGCTGCCAGCAGCAGACCGGCGGCACGATCTGCGTCGCCGCCAGCTGCACCTCCTCGAGCCTGTTTCAGCCGGCCTCGACCTGCAACGGCAGCGGCAGCTGCGTCACGCCGGCCGCGAACAGCTGCGGCGCGTACGTCTGCACCGCCAGCGGCTGCCCGACCACCTGCGCGCGGGACACCGACTGCGCCAGCGGCGACTTCTGCAATGCGGGGAGCTGCGTCGCCCAGCAGGGCGCGGGAACCGCTTGCACGGCCAACGATCAGTGCGGCGGCGGGCTCACCTGCGCGCAAGGGTTCTGCTGCAACTCTGCCTGCACGGGACCCTGCCAGTCCTGCGCGCTCGCCGGCTCGCAGGGGACCTGCACGAGCCTCCCGTCCACCACGGTTTGCATGAGCAGCTGCGCCGTGGACAACCTCATGCTGACGCAGAACTTCTGCGACGGGCTCGGCAACTGCAGCGGCGTCCCCGTCGTCAGCGTGTGCGCGGGAGGCACCTGCAGCGCCGGCCCGCCGTCGGTCTGCCAGTAGCCTCCGTGTCGACCGGCACCCCGCTCAGCGGGCGAGGTTGCGCAGCAAGAGCCGCAGGTTCTGCATGTCGATCGGCTTCTCCACGCGGGCGTTCGGGATCCGCTCCAGGAACTCGCGCGCGCGCGGCGTGAAAGCGCCGCCGCTCACGAAGACCATGCGGGCCGCCTGCTCGGGGGCCAGCTTCTCGATCGCGGCGAACAGCTCCATGCCGGTCATCTCCGGCATCATGAGGTCGCACAGGATCAGCTCGTAGCGCTCGCCGGCCCGCAGCCGCTCGAGCGCCTTGCGCCCGTCGCCGACGCAGGTGACGTTGTACTCCGACGACAGGGCCCGGCGGAGCGCGCCCAGGATCATCGGCTCGTCGTCGACCACCAGCAGCTTGCCCCCTTGCGCCGCCGCCTCCGGCGCCGACGTGGTCAATAGGTCGCCAGGCGCCTCCATCACCGCCGCCGGCAGAGTGACCCGGAAGGTGCTCCCGCGGCCGATCTCGCTGTCGACCCCCACTTCGCCGCCCAGCGCCTCCAGGATGCCGCTGCAGATCCAGAGCCCCAGGCCCGTCCCTTCGCTCGCCGGCTTGGTCGTGAAGAAGGGATCGAAGATCCGCTCGCGGATCTCGGGCGGGATCCCCGTCCCGCTGTCGCGGACCTCGACGATCGCCCGCCCCTCCCCGTCGGTCCGCGTGCTGACCCGGATCTCGTTGCGCTCCGTGGCCCCCTCGGGGATGGCGTGCGCGGCGTTGAGCAAGAGGTTCAGGAAGACCTGGCCCAGCCGCGATTCGTTCCCCTCGACCATCGGCGTGTCGCCGTAGTCCTTCACCAGGCGCGCCCGGTGCCGGATCTCGTTCCAGGCGATATTGATCGAAGAGTCGAGCACCCGCCGCAACGCGACCGGCCCGCTCTGGTCCTCGTCGCCACGGGCGAACACCCGCAGGTCGCGCACGATGTTGCGGACCCGCTCCGCCCCCTGCCGCGCCTCGGTCAGCGCCTCGCCGGTCTCGTCGAGCACGTGGGCCGGACAGCCCCCCGCGGCGCTGCGCGAGAGGCGCGAGGCCACGGTGGTGATCTGGTGCCGGGCGAAGTCGATGTTCGCCACGATGTACGCCAGCGGGTTGTTGATCTCGTGCGCCACCCCCGCGGCCAGCGTCCCCACCGCCGCCATCCGCCCCGCGAAGATGAGCTGGTTCTCCATCCGTTTTCGGTCGGAGAGGTCGCGCATGAAGAAGTAGTGCCCTTTGCCGGCCGGGCGCGCCCCCTGGGCCTCGACGACCGGCACGATCGAGAGCTGCATCTCGAACGTCGAGCCGTCGGCCCGCAGCCCCCCCACCTCGCGCTCGATCTTCTCGCTGGCCGTGCGGAGGTCGTCGCGCAGCGCCTCCCGGTCCTCCGGTGCCACGAAGGTTTCCCATCTGCCGCCGGTCGATTGTTCGGCGCTGGCGCCCACGAGGCGGGTGAACGCCCGGTTGACCGAGGTGACGCGCCCCTCGACATCGACCCGGCAGATCCCCTCGGCCGCGTCCTCGAGCGCCGCGCGCAGCTCGCGGACCTGCTCCTCGAGCCGCGCGACCACCAGATCCGATGTCCTCACCGTCGCCAACAGGCCCTCCGCGCGGCTCGTCTCGGCTCCCTCACGGGTTGCAGAATATCAGTCGCCAATAAGGCAAGGAAAGTTACTTCTCTAAGTACCTAGAAAACTGCGCGTTACCGTTTGAAAAGGCTGGAGCTCGCCTGACGGCTGCTTCCGCCCCACCCGCGCCCCCCACCTTCCAGGATCTCGGCGGCGCGCTCGCGGATCCTCGGATTCGGGTCGCGCCGCGCGGCCTCCTTCACGAACGGTGTCGCCGGGGCGCCCAACCCGCGCAGGAAGGCCTGCGACTTCTCGTAGCCGCGATCGTTGGCCAGGGAACGAATCGCGCCGCGAATCAGGTCACCGTCGTTCTTGAGGTCCGGGTTCAGTCGAATTGCCGCTTGCGCGGCCGCCAGCCCCTCGGACCAGCGGTGCTGGTCGAAGTAAATCGTCGCCAGCAGATAGGGGGCGTCGGCGTCGTTCGGCTTCTCCGTGCGAAGCTGCACCAGAACCTCGATCGCCTTCGGCGTCTGCCCGGCGGCCACCAACTGGCGGGCCTGCTCGATGTGGGGGTTCTCGGCGGCGGGCGCCGGGGTCGCGCCCGGCGTCGCGGCGGCAGACGAGGGCTGCGTGGCGGCCGGCGCGGGCGCTCCCGCCACCTCGTTCGCCGGGACGGTGCCCCCCACCTTGCGCTGGAGGCCGCGCCCGATCGAGAGCGCCACCAGAACGACCAGCACGAAGCCACCCAGGATCCAGGCCAGGCGCCACTGCTTCGGCGCGGCGGCGGCCGGCGCAGCGGCGGCCGGCGCGGCGGCCGCCGCGAGCGCGCGCGGCGCGTCCGCGCCCAGGCGGCGTCGAACGGCCGAGACGGTGTCGACGGTCGTCTTGGCCGGCGCGCGCGGGGCGGCGGCCTTGGCGCCCGGGCGCACGCCCCCGTGCGCCTCGGGCACCGCCGCCAGCGCCGCCGCGAAGTCCGCGGCCGACTTGAATCGGTCCTCGGGCATCTTGGACAGCGCCTTGGCGAGCAATGCCTCGAGCTCCGCCGAGTACCCGGACGCCGGCGCGGTCTCGCGCAAGAGCGGCGGCGGCGCCTCGCGGTGCATGTAGATGAGCTCGCCGACGTTCTCCGACTGGAAGGGCTTGCGCCCGGCCAGGATCTCGAACAGCAGCACGCCGACCGCATACAGATCCGTCCGCGCGTCGACGGTCCCGGTTCCGCCCGACTGCTCGGGAGACATGTAGCTCGGCGTGCCGACCGCCATTCCGGCGGTCATCGCCGGCCCGTCGCGCAGCTTGGCCAGCCCGAAGTCGAGGATCCGCAGGTGCTCCTCGAGCCCCCCCTCGCCGCTCAGGATCAGGTTTTCCGGCTTGAGATCGCGGTGCACGATCCCCTGCGCGTGCGCGTGCGCCAGGCCGGCCAGGAGCTGCTGCCCGATCTTCAGCACGCGCTCGAGGGCGATCGGCCCCGCCAGCATCACCTCGCGCAGCGTGCGCCCGGTGACGAAGTCCATCACCAGGTAGGGCGCCCCCTCGACGCCGAAATCGATCACCGACACGCAGTTGGGGTGCCCGAGGCGGCTCATCGCCTTGGCCTCGGTCTCGAACCGGGAGAGAAAGGCCTTCTGCGCGGCGATCCAGGGGTGCAGGAACTTCACCGCCACCGGCCGCCCCAGCTGCACCCGCTCCCCCTTGTAGACGACCCCCATCGCGCCGGAGGCGAGCTTGGCGAGGATGCGATACCGACCCTGCAGCACGTGACCGATGCGCGGGTCGGGCGGCGAAGGCGATTCGACGTCCACCGCCCGCCAGCGTATCACGGACCGAGGAGCTCGCGGACCGGCGTTCTCACCGGCTACTGCAAGAGCTCCGACTCTCCGGGGTGGATCACTTTCTGCTTGAGCAGAAACTCGCGCACCGCCCGGTTGACCAGCAGGACGTCCGTCCCGTCGAACTCGCCGTGTCCCGCCTTGTGCAGCGGGAAGAGGCGGTTGGGGACGCCCGCCCGATCGAGCGCGGCGTGCAACCGCTTGGCCTGGGCAAAGGGGACGACCGGATCGGCGTCCCCGTGGGCGGTGAAGATCGGCGGCGCCCCTTTTCCGACGTAGGTGATCGGCGAGACCCGGCGCGCCAGCGCCAGGCGGTCGGGGGCGTTGCCGATCCAGCCGACCGCGAAGTCGCGCGCGTCCTGCGGCCCCAAGAGGTCGGCGACGTCGACGACGCCGAAGAAGTTGATCACCGCCGCCACCTTGAGCGGCTCGTCGCCGGGGCAGAGCCCATCGAACCCGGCTGACGGCGGGGCCAGCGCCGCCATCAACGCCAGGTGCGCCCCGGCCGAGCTGCCGACCAGGATCACGCGCTCGCTGTCGAGCCCGTACTGCTTGGCGTGGCGAATCACCCAGCGGAGCGCGCAGCGGCTGTCCTCGACGGCGGCCGGCGCGGTCGCCACCCGCGCCAGCCGGTAGTCGACGTTCGCCACGGCGAAGCCCATCTCCAGATACGGCAGGACGTCGAGCGCAATCTCGTCCTTGCTCCCGGACACCCAGCCGCCGCCGTGGAAGAGCAGCGCCACCGGCATCGGGTCGCGCGGGCGGCGCGGCAGATAGAGATCGAGCCGCCCGTTCCAGCCGCCCACGGTCAGATAGAGCTGGTTCGGCTCGACCCGATAGTGAGTCGCAATCAGCACCGCGGTGTCGAGCGGGCCGGACGGGTGGACCTCCGCGGCGGCGCGCGACGCGATGAGGGCGGCGACCGCGACGGCAACGATCCGCGCCGGGCGTGAAAGGGGCATCGACGCCGACATCTTTAGGTTATCCAAACTGTTTGACAAGGGCGTCTCCCCCCCTCGACACTCGTTGCGTGGCATCGGAGGCACCCTGCGGTGGGATCCTGGTCGTCGACGACGACCCCGATATTCGCGACTCCATGCGCGAGGTGCTGGAGGACGAAGGCTACAAGGTCTCCTGCGTGGGCAACGGCCGCGAGGCGCTCGATCACCTCCAGGCCGCGTCGCCGCGCCCCTGCGTGATCCTGCTCGATCTCATGATGCCGGTGATGGACGGGTGGCAGTTCCGGAAAGAGCAAAAGAAGCTGGCGCCCGAGCTCGCCAACATCCCGCTGGTGGTGATCACCGCGACCGGCAAGCGTCCCGTCCTCGTCGACGCCGCCGAGCTGGTGATGAAGCCCCTCGACTTGAATCGCCTGTTCGAAGCCGTCGAACGCTACTGCCGCTGAGCGCAGGTTTTCGCCGGAGCGCCAGAGCGACCGCGGGGAGCGAGTTTGCCGAGGGGAGCGCGGGCTCTCCCGCCCGGCTCGCCTCGGCCCCCGGGGTGGCCGCCGGGAGGGGCCCGCCCCTCCCGCGCTCACTACATTCCGGCCAGGAACTTCCACTCGTCACCCTCTTTGTCGAGGATGAAGCGGTGGTAGTCGTTGACGCGGCGGTAGCGGTCGCCGGCATCGGAGGACCCGATCTCGAACGAGCCGTCGAGGAAGACCTCGACCTCGGCCTGGTCCCCGGACACGTGGATGTTGCGGTACTCGATGTCGTAGCGAAGCGACTTCAGCCGGGGCAGCTGCGTCTCGAGCACCGTCTTGAGACCGTCGTAGCCGTAGTCGTCGTCCGAGCGCGGGGTCCCCGAGTCCTCGAAGTACTTCGGCGAGGCGAGCGCCAGCAGCCCCACCACGTTGCGCTGGATCAGCCGCTGCCGGTACTCCTCGACGGTCTCGATGATCTTTCGGTTCTCCTCGGAACGGACGATCGTCGTTCCCGGAAAGAATTCGCGATGCGCGCAGCCCGCCGCCGTCCCGGCCAGCAGGGCGAGCGCCAACCCCGCCAGGGTGGTCGTGAGCTGTCTGCGCAGGAGGCCGATCATGAGCGGGCCCGGGTGCTGCACGAAACGTTCCAGCGGATCGCCCTGGATTTGCGGCCCCCGCTCGTGACGCCCACTGCCGCTTCGTCGCGTCGGTCCAAGAAGGTTGTGCCAGTTTGGCAAGCCGCCCGAACGCGACCTTTGACCGCAACCGGGATCTGCGATAGTGACGGGGGACGGCCATGGGTGATCTCCCCGAGCACGCACGCGAATTTCCCCGGTTCGAGGTCAACGCTTACGTCGACTACACCGGCAACGAGGTGCTGTTGTTCCATCGGATCCAGAACATCTCGCTGGGCGGTGTCTGCATCCAGACCTCCGGCGTCGAAGAGGTCGGCACGATGGTCGACCTGGTCCTCAACTTCCCCGATCTCGATGCCTCGATCGCCGTGACCGGCGAGGTCGTCTGGGCCAACCGCGAGCCTCCCATGGACATGGGGATCCGCTACGTCGACCTCGACGAAGAGCGCAAGGACACGCTCCGGAAGTACATCAACATGGTTCGCAAGTAGCCCGGAAGCAGCCCGCCGCCTCGGCTTCGCTAGAGGGAGAAGAGGCTGTCCGTGCCGAGGTGGATCTGGAGGCTGGCGAGGCGGGCCAGGTAGCGCTGGTAGCGCTTGCCGGGGGCGGCGCCGGCGCCCTGCTTGAGGTGGACGTCGGTGATGCGGGTGACGGCGAAGCGGCAGGCGGCGAAGCGGAGCTCGGGGCCGAAGGCGGCGCGCTCCTCGGCGGCCGGGGCGCGCACCGCCGTGTAGGCGTCGATGAGGGCGCGGGTGACCTCGGGGCGAAAGTCGTCCTGGCCGAACCCGAACGCGAGGACCGTCACCGCCAGGTCGTAGCAGAGGCGCCCCCAGGAGGCCTGCTCGAAGTCGAGCAGCGCCGCCAGCGCGCCGTCGGCGTAGAGCACGTTGTCGATGAAGAGATCGCCGTGAATGAGGCCCGTCGGCAACACGCGGGCACGCTCCTCGGCCAAGGTGGAGAGCTCGCCGGACAGGATGGTCACCGCGGGGACGAGATCGGCGCGGCGCAG
>Ga0134126_10011982_pt1 | contig 10947 bp, 10 predicted proteins | sample KB31752_FD_96881 | JGI IMG/M metagenome (GOLD analysis project Ga0134126, IMG submission 96881) | Terrestrial soil microbial communities with excess Nitrogen fertilizer from Kellogg Biological Station, Michigan, USA - KB3-175-2 | ecosystem: Environmental > Terrestrial > Soil > Unclassified ...
ACCTTGCATCGCTAGGCCTGAGGATGTTTATGTTCTGGCATGAGCCGATGCTGGACTGTACCGATCTGCATTCTAGTACTGCAGTTGAGTGCCTTGGCAGCTTCCAAGCCGCGTGTCGTCGCACTTGGACACTGGACATCAATTTCCATTCGCAGCGATAGCAACGAAAAACCGACAACAACTATCAAAATCAGGGCGCTCTACGTTGATGGCCGCGCCAAAGAATTCACCTTCGGCACGGCCCATGATGTGACCGAGCGCATATTTGTTGTCCAGCGAATTTACCGCGTGAATGATTCCCTGCCGCAGCAAAGCGGTCCTAGCCAATGGCAGTGGCAGCGCGGTGGGTGGTTAATGATCGATCGCGTGAGCGGAAAAGTTCAGCAGCTCGCGCTCGCCGAATTCGATCCCGATTCTTCGGCGGTAAATTGGTTTCGCGATTACGCCGCTTATTGCGGGATATCCGATGACGGGCAAAAGCTTTCGGCTGTAATTATGCAGATCGGCCGGCGGAAGCCGCTTCTGAAAAAGCTTATTGGTAGCGTCAAGGATTCCAATCCGGCTTGCGCGGCCCCGATGTGGGAACGCGACCCAGTGCGCGTGACCTTCACGTACACACCCGACCAGAAGCTCACTTTTTCGGTAAAGAGCCGTGCAGTCGACGCAATCACGCCGGATGACAGCGAAGGCGGTGAGTAAAAGTTACCCGTGGAGCACTGATCTTCGAACCGCAAAAAATATTCCCAGCAGGACTACGCCGCCGACGAGGAACACCAGGTTTCGCCAGGAACCTCTTTCTTCCGGCGGGGACGTCAGGTGCTTCGCCATCACGGCTCCCAAAATCAGGCCGCAAAGCAACCCACCGATGTGCGCCGAATTATCGATGGCGGGGACTACAGCGCCAAAAAATAAATTGTAAGCGGCAAATAAAATCAGGCTTTTCAAAGTTGATTTCAGAGCGCGTGGTGGGACCGGCAAATGCCCAAGGTAAAGCGCGGCTATTAGCGCTCCCGCCATTCCGAAAATTGCGCCTGAGGCCCCCGCTCCGAAGCGGTTGGGATGAAGCCCCAGGCTGGCAAGGCTGCCTGCAATTCCGCAAAACGTGTAGGTCACAAAATAAGTCCAGCGGTCAAAGATGCGCTCCGCCAAAACGCCGAGGCTCCACAAGCACCACATATTGAGCGCAATGTGAACGATCCCGATGTGGACATAATTCGAAGTCCACATTCGCCAGGGCTGGTCGACCAAAGTCTTCACCCCGGTATTTGCGCCCCATCTCACCAAGTCTGGAATCTGCGGGGAGGTGAACGAAGCTCCCGTAAACACCATGCCAACAAAAACCAGAACATTCGCACCGATAATCGCGGAGGTTACGGGCGCTATTTTGATCAGCGATGGCCGGCTGGCGCGCGCCTGCTCCTGCGCCTTGATATACGCCCGCGCGCGGCACTCCGGGCAGATGTTGTCGGGATGTCCTCCAGGCTGTAGCTCCCGACCGCAACCTATGCAACTCGCCATGAATGAACTATATACGAGCGGCGACCGGGAGCACTGACCAGGTCGAAAAGCAACTCAGTGGCGATGGTCCCGGTCATGGTCCCGATCGCGGTCGTGATCACGGTCGTGATTGTGACGCCATTCCCAATACCGCCTCTGATCTTCCTTGGACAAATGGTTGTAGTCGCGATGCCTATCACCGTGAATTTCGATGACCCACTGGTTGTAATACCCTCTCTCATTAGCATTCCAGCGGTGATAGTCATTGTCGTAGGGATCGTAATAGCGATGTGCGCAACCTACGGTAAATAACGTCACTCCGACGATCGCAGTCGCCGCGAAACGTCCAGCCCAGCCAAAACGAGAAGTCATGTTTCCTCCTTCACAATTCAACACGAGTGAAGGCCATTGGTTGCTAAACAGCAACTCTACGTTGCCCGCTGAGATTGAGTGGCTACTTGTGCGGCAACTCTTGCCGCGTTGTTTTGGGCAAAACCTGCCCCCAGCGAACTCACAAGCATTTAAATCCTCTCGCAAGTTCCGCAATTACATCATTCTCTCCGCAGAAGTATTTGGCAGGGTGGTTGCGTCTACCAGTTGGACGTACCGCAACAAGAGTTGGGCGAATGCCGGATGAAGAACGTTGGTAAACCGCCGATAAAACTCTTGACCGGACAACTTGATCGAAGGAGATGGACATGTCAGTCGCAGGCATTTCCAGCAGTCTGCTTCATTACACACCGCAAAGCGTTCTAAACAGTTTCCAGAACTTCCAAAAAGAATTCCAGCAACTCGGACAAGACTTGCAGTCCGGAAATCTCGCGGCCGCGCGGGCCGATTTTGCAACCCTGCAGCAAGATGTCCCGCAAGCTATTTCCACTTCATCGCTGCGAAACAGCAGCCCTATAGCTCAGGTATTCAGTCAATTGGCGAAGGACCTCCAGACCGGCAACATAAACTCAGCCCAGCAGGACTACAACACCCTTCAGCAAGATCTTCAGAGTCAGACCGCCCAAGGCCGTCACCATCACCCCCGCGGCAGCGGGAGCGGCGAAGTCAATCAGCTGCTGAACCAGTTAAGCCAGGACTTGCAATCCGGCAATCTGACCTCAGCGCAGCAGGCATACAGCACTTTGGCGCAGGATTTTCAACAATCCAGCCCCGGTGGCGGAACGCAACCTCAATCTCCACTGATTCCGCTGTCGGCGAATGTTTCGGTGAGCGCGTAATTGTGGATCGCCGGTTCGGCCGAGTTCGGACAGGCGAGGACGGCTGTCCTCACTGATGGCGGAAAGCATACTGGGCTCCAAGTTTTTCTTTGACTGCTGCTCTCTCCGGCTTGATCCACTGCTGCGGACAGAGGCGTACTCCCTTCGTAACCTCGTGCCTCTTTCAAGTCACAACTACTCTGACGGGAGAGGGTTTCTATCTGCATGATCAAAAGATTGGGCAGTTCGCTAGTTGTCCTTGCGGTTGGGGGATTGATGTTGGCCGGTTCCGCCACCGCGCAACAAAACACAGGCTCCGGGCCGGGCGTAGTCGATCCTGGACATCCACGGGTCAACCAGGTTAACCGCCGCGAAGGCCGCCAGCAGCAGCGCATCGCCAATGGCGTGAAGAACGGCACCTTGAAACCGCGCCAGACGGCTCGCCTGGAGAACCGGGAAGCCAATCTGCAAAACCGTCAGCAGCGCGACATGGCTAAGAACAATGGACACCTGACCAAGTCCGAGCAGCGAGGCTTGAACCGGCAGGAGAACCGCATCAGCCGTTCAATCGCAAGGAATAAAGCCAAAAATCGTTAACCTAACCGTAAGGCGTCCGCCGAAGCGAGTGGGCAGAAACCCCATCCGGCTTACCGGTTGGACGCCGATTCCTTTCCATCGAAAACCTTCGGGTCGCGAGCAGGCGAAATGCCCGACATGTGCTTCTCCAGATCGCTGCGGCCGTTCTCGTTCGAATGAAATTCCCTCTCGCTTAAAGCTCCGAACGCTCTCCGAACCTGATGATTTCCACGGAGTGCATGTGCAAAACTTCTTAGAATGTTAAAGCTCTGTAATTTCAGTAGTTACGAATGGCCCTAGGCCGGCTTACTTCTAATCGATGGATGGGCAGCAACTTGCAAGCGTCTGGCACGTAAGTGCTATCCGACCGAGTGGTCGGTTTTAAGGAATTTAGCGAAGCAGCTGGAATGTTCCACAATCTTTCCACAGGAGTTTGAGCGCACACACGCGGCTAAAACACACTGCAGGCCGTCAACGAATTTTCGTATTAACGGTTCGAGATTTAGCCCTCGTCTGCGTCGGGACCAACTCCATCCGCTCTGGATTCAAACCGCGTTGAACTCTTCAAAAATGCCAACTTGACGGTCCCGGTCGGGCCGTTGCGCTGTTTGCGGATGATCAGTTCGGCAATGCCATCGAGTTCTGGATCATCAGGCTTATAAACCTCTTCGCGAAAGATGAACGCCACTACGTCTGCGTCCTGCTCGATCGATCCTGATTCACGAAGGTCAGCCAGTTGCGGGCGATGATCGCCGGCGCCGCGGCTTTCCGGAGCGCGGCTCAATTGCGAGAGGGCCATGACCGGCACGGCCAATTCCTTCGCCAGCGCCTTCAGTCCCCGCGATATAGCCGACACTTCCTGGGTGCGGTTCTCGTAACGTTTGCCTCCGCCGGACATGAGCTGCAGGTAATCCACGACGATCAGATCCAGTGCTCCCTTGGATTGCAACAGCCGACGCGCCTTGGCCCGCATTTCGCTGATGGTGATTCCCGGGGTGTCGTCGATGAAGATGGGCGCCTCGGCCAGTTGCTCGATGGCACGGGTAATCTTCCGCATATCGTCCTGCCAAAGCGATCCGGTGCGAAACTTGTGCGCGTCAACGCGTGCTACCGAGCACAACATGCGTTGCAGCAGAGCCTCTTTCGACATTTCAAGCGAGAAGACGGCTACGGTCTTCCGATCTTCGATAGCGACATTCTCGGCAACGTTCATGGCGAACGAGGTTTTACCCATCGAAGGACGGGCGGCGATGATGATCAAATCTGATTTCTGGAATCCGCTGGTTTTTTCATCCAGGTCGACGTAATGGGTTTCCAGTCCCGTAATTCGGCTGCCGCGCTGCAGGAAAGCATCCACCGAGCCGAAAGATTCACGGATGATCTCCTGTACTCCCATGAAACCGCGGCCAATGCGCTTTTCCGAAAGCTGGAATATCTGCGCTTCGGTGTCATTAAGTATTTCTTCCGCGGCATCACCTTGCTCAGAGGCGCGCGCGATGGCGGCTGTGGCGGTATGAATGAGCGAGCGCAACAACGACTTGTCGCGCACGATCTTGATGTAGTTCTCAATGCTCGGGCGATCGGGAACTCCGTCTAGCAGGCCGGACACGTAAGCCGCGCCGCCGATGGTTTCCAGTTCGCTTTTGCGGGACAGCTCTTCGCACAAAGTGATCAGATCGATGGAGTGCGAAGCCTCAGATAGATCGATCATCCGCGAATAAATTCGGCGGTGGGAGTCGAGCAGGAAGTCTTCCGGCTTGAGATGCTCGGCGGCCTGATTGTAAGCCAGATTGTCGAGAAGAATGGCGCCAAGAATGGAACGCTCGGCCTCAATATTTGCAGGCAGCGCTTGCGCGGAAATGTAATCAGTGGTCGCCAATTAAATTGTTCCGTTATTTTTCAGGAGAGATTTCGTCCAGCGCGAAGCTGATACTACGCGCAGGACGGTTGTGGATGGCTGGAAGTTCTTCTGGAAAAAGAATCCCAAACTATTTTTCTGCGGATTCATAATTGCGTTAATGCATCTGGGGAAAGCGGCCTTCGAATTAACACCGTTCATCTCAGGACAGCGCTCTCGGCTGCCCAAAAATTATAGGCCGAATAAAAAGCGAAGATCAACGAAAGAATTTTAGAAGCTGCAGCCGGCAAGTTCAAAAGCTTTATCACAGAGAGCGCTGAGGAACACAGAACAAAGCCACAGAGGAATCGGTGCCCGGTCTTTTGTCCTCTGTGGCGCTTTCTTTGTGAAATTCTGTATTCTCTGTGGTTGATTTTTTAAGCAGTTGAGGAGTGAGCGCAAAAAAATAATGCGGTCCGGGCCAGCCACCCGAACCGCATGTTGCCGCATGAATTTCACGCGTGCCCTTTGACACCGCAAAGGGCTACCTAGTCCGTATACGGAGCCAGATTCGCTCGGCACGCCGCATGACGGCGGGCGGTTCGAATCAAACCCTGATATCCAGAGCGCATGCGCACCCGAAAGTGCACCGCATCTGATCGCGTCCACCGGTCGCAGTCTCGCTGGGCGAGACCGTTCTCTGAGGAGGCCGCAACGCCCTGGGTGCCCCAACGCTTTCACGCTTGGGAACCGCTCGGCAGCATATCCGTCCGGCTTTCTGTCAGCTCAGGCTTTACAGCATGCTCCGACTTTGGCCCTTGGGAAAACTGCCGCAGACCCTGCTTTCGCGATCACTGGTAGCGTTAAGTTCACGCTTGCAGTGACTGAACTTTCTCGCATCTGCTTAAGTTCAGCAATCGGAATTCGCAACCTTGCTGTGCGAAAACTGTGGAGTGTGGAAGTTGCTTGTGGAAGAGGAAGGAAAACTTGGCAGAAATTCTGCAATGCTTAATCCGTCGTACCGGCGCCAGTATGCTTACGGGGAAATCGCCGATTGAGAATAGGCCGAGTCGCGGGCTACTGTGATAAACGCCTGATTGCGTTCCTAAGATGGTGCTCTGAGCGGCGTGGACTTCCCGGTACTCTAGCGCAAGCGTCTCGAAAACACCCGGATGCTATATGCCACCGGCAAGCCAATGACGATCATGTGAACGATCAGGCCCACGAGTATGTCATGCAGACGATACGGCCCCCGTGCCTGCAGGGCCGATAGCGGCAGGACCACATAACTCATAACTAACTCAACCGCCATCCCGAAGAACAGACCACATACCAGCGGGTGGTCTGGCATGAAAGTCAGGCGACGGCTGGCGATGTAATAGATTGTCGTGGCCGAGAGCGCGATCGAAAAGTGCAGTAGGACTCCTAAAATGTACGTGCCTGCACCTCCAGTGAACGCCCGCTCTCCCAATAGTCCTCCAGCTATGATTAACGGAACTTTCCATCCGAACAAAATGGATGCTTGGATAAGGTCCAAAGTTCCAGCGACTAGGCCTCCAACGACAATCGCTAGTGAGGCGTTCTTCTTGACTGGGGCGGCAGCAAAGGCACTGCTCATGAGCTTTTCCCTCAAACGAGCTATTCATTTCCTAACAGCGCAAACATACCCAATAGTGGTCGCGAAGTCCTGAGATTCGCCTGAAAGGTCCTGAATAGTTCTGAAATACCGTCTTGCGATATAGAAAATCGGGTCTAAACTCGTTGGCCTTGGTAAAATCGCCAAGCGCATGGAACCTTCGGCGATTCTTCGCATTGGAGCTTGGCGCGTCAGTCCAGCGTCCGGCGAGATTTACCGGAATGGTGAGATGGTTCACCTGGAACTTCGTGCCATGCGCCTGCTGCTCTGCCTTGCCGAGCACGCTGGAGAGATCGTCAGCATCGATGACCTGATCACAAAAGTCTGGACAGGCATCAACGTTTCTCAGGACTCGGTCTATCAGGCCGTAACTTCGCTGCGCCGTGTGCTCGGCGATGATCCTAAGCAGCCCGCATACATCGAGACCGTGCCACGACTCGGCTATCGCCTCGTCGCAAAGGTTAGTCCCTGGAAAGAGGATGTCGCGTTGCCTTCGCGCACGAAGTTAAGGTCACTCGTCGCGGTTGCGGGTTGTCTGACGGTCGTCGTGGCACTTAACCTAATGTTTCGTAGCAAGACTGCCGATAATTCGACATTCGCATCTTCCCAAGCGCAAAGGTCCGTGGCTGTCTTGCCATTCCTGGATTTGACTGAAGGAATGAGCCAGGAGGAGTTCGCCGACGGTATGACTGAGGAGGTTATTGATAGGCTCAGCAAAGTGCCGGGCCTGCGTGTTCCGACTGCGACATCGTCGTTCTTCTTTCGAGGCAAACAGGTCGCCGTCGCTGACGTGGCGAAGACTTTACGGGTTTCGTATCTCCTGGACGGGAGTGTGCGCAAATCCGGCTCAAGAGTGAGAGTTGCTGCACGTTTGGTTCGTGCGGACGACGGATACGTGATCTGGTCGGAAAGTTACGACCGGCCGTTCGATGACCCTTTCATGGTTCAAGATGATATTGCTACCGAAGTGACGAAAGCACTGAGGACGTCCATTGACGCCCGCTCAACTCAGAGCAATACACCATGATTTGCGCCAAATCTCCATACAACCATTGGGACCTCGATACGACCTCAATGACAAAGTCCTACGGGCGGCCCATCAGGCTGGTTCGATCTCAAATTCCGCTACCAGGGGCAAGTGGTCGGATGCAATTAGCGCGGTCCGGCTGCGGTGCAAACGGAAGCTTTTGAGCGAGAGCTGGTTGTCGTAGTAGAAATGATCTAAATGCAGGAGTGGCAGAATCCCTGGATACGTGCGGGTATAACGCATGAAGCTGCGGAGATTGATGGATTCAAATGCATCGGCCATTGATCGCGAGACCAAGCCGCGGGTCCACTCGTTGAAATCTCCAATCACAATTCTCGGGCCGCGGTAGTCTCGACGACTCAAGACTTCACTGCTTAGTAATTTCCTGCCTTGATGCCGCCTTTCAAAAAAGCTCGTTCCCAAATGAATGTTGAAAATGTGCAGCACCATTCCGCGCGCGAAGAGGACGTCGGTGCGGAGACAGCCCCGGCGCTCGCGGCGCCGCCAGGTAAGGTCGTAGTTTCGGCAGAATTTTATCGGCAAGCGGCTTAGCGTCATGTTGCCGTACGGACCGCCGTGCAAGGTGCGGTTCTCTCCAAAGCGCCACTCGTATCCCTTAAGATGATTGTGAATGCCGCGCGCCTGATCGTATTTATCAGGGCCATCCCGCACGTTAAGAATTTCCTGAATGGCAACTATGTCGGCGTCCAGCTCACTAATCACTTCCGCAATGCGCTCTGGACTGGTACGCCGATCGAGGCCCCTGCATTTGTGGACGTTGTAGGTTGCGATACGGATGCGGCGGGTCATTGCTGATGTTCGAAGATCCAGCCGAAGTACTCCAGCAAACGTTCGAATACGCCTCGGTGGTCCCATTCTTGCAAGGTGATTCGTTTGCCTTGCGAAGCATCCTGTTCGAAGTCCCGGGTCAGTATCGCGGCCACATTTGGATCGAGCACGGCAACATTGATTTCGTCGTTGATTCCGAAGGAACGGTTGTCGAGATTAGTCGAGCCCACCACGCTCCAAACGCCGTCGACGACGGTGATCTTGGCATGAATCATTGAGGGCTCATATTCGTAAATTTCAGCACCGGACTTCAGCAGGTCGCCATAAATGCTTCTCCCGGAGCTGCGGGTTAGAGCATGGTCGGCGTGCCGGCCGGGAACAACAACCTTGACCGCGATGCCTCGCCGCCGCGCGCGCACCAGTTCCTCGCGCATGCTTTCATCAGGCAGGAAGTAGGGGGTTGTGATCAGGATGGACTTACGTGCTCCGGCAATCAGCATTTGAAAAAGTACGCGTGCAGGGCTCGAACCTCTCGATGTGGGTGAACTGGAAACCACCAGCGTTGAGCTCGTCCCATGGTCAGTTTCGGTGGGAAAGTAATCAGGCCCGTCAAGGATCTGACCCGAGGACTCAAGCCAGTTTTCGGCAAAGGTTCCCTGGATCGCGGACACCGCATCGCCCTGTATGCGCACCATGGTGTCTCGCCAACGGGGTTCTTTCTTATTCTGATAACGCCACCAATCCGCGTATCCGGCGCCGCCTACAAACGCCACGTTTCCATCGACAACCGTGATTTCCCGGTGTGTGCGGTTGTTGCTCATAAACCAATTGTGCAAACGCAATTTGTGGTACCACTCGATGTGCCCGCCTGCCGCTCTCAAATTTTTGAAGTAGCTCCGGTGCGTGGAGAAGCTACCCACAGAATCCAGCACCAGGTTGACCTTTACTCCGGCCCTGGCGCGCTGCGTGAGTAAGTCGACTACTTCTTTGGTCAGACGTCCTTTATGAAAGATGTAGGCTTCGACATCGATGCTATGCTGCGCCTGGCGCATCGCGGCTAGTTCGGCGGCATAAAAGTTCTCACCGTTTTCTAAAACCTGAACGCGATCGTTGCTCGTGATTTTGGAGTTGGTGACAGATTCCAGTTGGTTCAGGAATGCTTTGCTTTCGATCGGGTCCTTTGGCGGAGTAGCGAGCGAGTAGTGCAGGCCTGGAGCGAAAAGCCCAGCAAGAATCAACGTGACCATCGCCACCAGCGCTACCAGCGCGGCGATTCGTAGCGCCTCAGAATGATCAAACTCTGTTTTGAGCAGGCTATTCCCAGAGCCGCTTTTCTTCTTCGCCCCAGAATGGCGCCGTGCGGATTTGGTCTGAGTCGGCAAAGCCCCACCTTTCAGGTCCGAGACTCTGATGCCAACTCTTTGTTGAAGGAGGCCTTAGCTGCCGAGAGGGTGCGGTATTGATGAACCCGGTAGAACACCCGTTATCGACAACTGCTGGTCAATTCTGAGGTTTGCTCAGGTTAATTCTTGGTCGCCGTAAATGGACAAAATTAAAGACGGGCGAGGACGCCCGTCTCCCCACAGCCCAAACTTCTATCAGCTACTTTCCTTCATAGCTGACGCGCCAGATCGAGCCCGTGCCGTCATCGCTCACCAGCAGCGATCCGTCTTTCGCGACGGCAATGCCTACGGGCCGGCCCCAAACATTTCCGTCAGCGGTAACGAACCCGGTCAGGAACTCCTCGTAATCACCTGAGGCCTTTCCCTGACCGTGCAATGGAACGCGCACCACCATGTAACCGGTGCGCGGACTGCGGTTCCAGGAACCGTGCAGAGCCAGGAACATGTCGCCTTTGTACTCGGCAGGAAATTGGTCACCGTCGTAAAACGCAAAACACAAGGGCGCGCTGTGCGGCTGGATGAGAACGTCGGGGGTGATCATCTTGGCTCTCAGATCGGGATGACTGTCCGGCAAGCGGGGATCGTGATTGCCGCCCATGTAATACCATGGCCAGCCGTAGAAGCCGCCGTCCTGAACATGGGTGGTGTAGTCGGGAACAAGATTGTCGCCGAGCGCGTCGCGTTCGTTGGTTGCCGTCCAAAGCTCGCCTGTTTTGGGGTTGACCGCCAGGCCAACTGGATTGCGAATGCCGGAGGCGAAGACGCGCAGGCCCGAGCCGTCGGGATTGTATTCGAGAATATTCGCCCGATGAAATTCAGTCTTGTGCGTGTCAGGATCATCGATGTTCGATCCCGATCCTACCGACACAAACATCTTCTTGCCATCCGGCGAGAATGCCACGTCTCGCGTTGAATGTCCGTGGGCATGAGCTGCACCCGGAAAGATCTCAGCGACGATGGTCTGCGGCTGGCCG